>JACCDI010372667.1_pt1 | contig 34000 bp, 30 predicted proteins | sample 7442791 | NCBI WGS metagenome assembly JACCDI01 (sample SAMN15323434, study PRJNA562643) | freshwater metagenome | isolation source: river surface water | place: USA:Blue River Watershed | collected 2017-08-15 | reverse complement strand
AGTCATCGATGTCGTCTGGGCGAACCAGTAGCGAAACCTTCTTGCCATTCATCTTGATGTTGAACTCAACATTGGTGCTGGCAGCAGGGATGTTGTTTGCCAGAGTCTGGTCAAACAGCAACAGGTACTTCAAGGTTGCGACGATGTCGCTCAGGGTCAGGGTGGTGACATCTGACGCCTGCTCGATCTGGAGCTTGCGGTTTAGCTTGTGGCGACCTACGCGAGCAAGGTTGTAGCGCTTTGACTCGAAGTAGGTGCTTCTTAGCCATGCCTCAGCAACCTCGGCACCCGCGGCCTCGCCGCGGACCTTGCGGTAGACCTCACGAAGAGCGTCTTCCTTGGAAAGGATTGGGGAGGCAAAGACCTTGGACTCGTCATACTCAAGGGTGCGCTCGATGATGTCCTCGTCGAACTTTAGGTTCAGCGGGTTGCCCTCAACCGAAGCCTTGATGTCTGAGAACTCAGCACGAATCTCGTCCTTGGTCATACCAAGGGCCTTGAGGAAGATGGTTGCAGAAACCTTGGTCTTGCGGTCAACCTGGACCTGCAGGATTGGCAAACCGAATCTGGCGGCAGGCTTACGCTCGTCCTTTACCCACTCGGTTAGGAACTCGAGGTAGGAACCGCGGCTTGGAATGATCTGAGCCTTGTTGTTGCGGACGTCGAGGTTACCCGTGGTGTTGGTCGATACCGAGAAGTAGACACCAGGTGAGCGAACAAGCTGAGAAACAACAACACGCTCGGTGCCGTTAATGATGAAGGTGCCCTTGCCGGTCATAACTGGGAAGTCACCCATGAACACGGTCTGGCTCTTGATCTCACCGGTTAGGTAGTTGGTGAACTCTGCCTTGATGTAGAGCGGCTGGGTGTAGCTCTTACCCTTCTCCTTGCACTCCTCAGGGGTGTAGGGAGGGGCGAAGAGCATTGGCTCTGAGAAGGAAAGGCCCATCTTTGCATCCTGGGCAGCGTTAGCGCTGTCCTCGATTGGGCTGATCTCCTCAAAGACCTCGTCAAGACCGGTCTTTGCATCTGCACCGGCGATTTCACGCCATGCAGGTGCACCGACCAACCAGTCAAAGCTCTCGGTCTGAAGCGAGAGTAGATCTGGGATCTCGATTGGGTCTGGGTGCTTCGCGAATGTTGGTCTCATTGCGGAGCGAGAGTTCTTTGCGGACTTTACGGACTTAGCGTTTTTCGCAGCAGCCAAAGTGAATACCCCTAGGGAATCGATGATAAGTAGGCGGGAAATTCGCTATCCAAACCACGTAACCGCTATTTGCTACGCGCCAATCGACCGCAATATGACGATGGGCAAAGGTTAGGGAAGCAAACCTCAATCCTAAAGGGTGCGAATTATGCTACGCAACTACTTTTTTCGCTCGATTTTTACTTTTTTGTGACAAAACTCAAACAAAAAAAGTCCAGTCTTGACCTAACCAACTTTTCAAAGCTGGATACTCGACCATCACATGCCTTGAGCTCCACATAGTCCAAAAACATTGAGAGCGATCCATCTTCGTGCTCCAAAAGCACGCAGGGTTCTCGCCCTACCGAGGCTGCAAGTTCTTTATCGGTGCGCTCATTCATGTGTACCAGGCGAAACTCAATACCGAACTCAGCAAGAAGTCGCTTTTCAAAGCTCTTGAATTCGGACTTCTTCCTGATCGGGGAGTGAGTGATGTCACAAAGAGTGCATTCGCGAGCGCCGACCAGGTGACCCAGAACATAGGCAATCTCGCCAACAATGCCGCCGTTGGCTTTGTAGACCCCTATAAGTCTTCTAGTGCTCATGAGGATTGAAACTCTTTTGCAGACAACAGTGTTCCAAAAAGAAAACCCCTGATTACTCAGGGGGATGGCGGTGACGGTGGGATTTGAACCCACGGTGGACTTTCACCCACACAACTTTTCGAGAGTTGCACCTTCGGCCGCTCGGACACGTCACCGCTGGAAAGCTTAGCTCAAGCGCGCCTTGAGGCAAAAAACTCTTTGAGCATAGCCGTGCATTCTGCTTCGAGAAAACCCGCTATCACCTCAACAGGCTTTCCTAGGCGTGAGTCTCGAAGGATGTCATAAATAGACCCCGCTGCACCCACTCGTGTGTCCCAGGCGCCGAAAACAACGCGAGGAATGCGGGCAGCAACGATTGCCCCGGCACACATGACACAAGGTTCCAAAGTCACAAAAAGCGTCGCACTGTCGAGTCGCCAGTCTTTGAGGCTTTCCCCAGCCTGCCTAATCACTTCAATCTCCGCATGTGAGGTTGGGTCGCTCTTCGATTCTCGAAGATTGTGCGCAGCAGCTAAGACGTCACCGGCATCGGAAACCAAGACCGCCCCCACCGGAACCTCTTCACCCGCAGCTTTGGCCTCCGCCAGTGCGAGGTGCATGAAACGCTCAAAGTCCATAGGCTTGAGCTTATGCGACTGACTGTAGCCAATCACCCTCTGATCACTCACAAAATCACCATTTTGAGAGACAAAGAAACCCCGTCACCTATTTTTCGGTTACTGGTTGAGGAGCTCGTCACACTGCTCGCTTACGAGGCAACTCGTGATGTCAACGTTAGTGAAGTGAAGGTTGAGACCCCTCTGGTGGTGACCAAAGGTTCCAAACTTTCCCGACCTCGACCGATCATCATCCCAGTCCTCAGAGCAGGCCTAGGAATGCTAGAGGGAATGACAAAACTTCTCCCAACCGCAGAGGTTGGTTTCTTAGGCATCAAGCGCAACGAGGAAACGCTCGAGCCATACACGTACGCCAATCGACTGCCTGATGACTTGTCCGATCGCCAGGTGTTCATAGTCGACCCAATGCTCGCCACTGGCGGGACGCTCATGGATTCGATCGACTACGTGTTTGAGCGAGGAGCTAAAGACGCAACCTGTGTCTGCCTTCTTGGAGCTCCCGAGGGAGTTGAGAATGTCAAGGCACACCTTGCGAAGAAGTGGCCTAACAAGTCAGTGCATGTAGTGCTCGGTTCTTTGGACGAGAAGCTCAATGAAATTGGTTACATCGTTCCCGGTCTCGGAGATGCCGGTGATCGCCTATACGGCATTGCTGACTGAAACAATCCGTAAGGATTTGACATAGTTTGCAATCTTCCGCAAACTAATGTGCAATGACCTCTCGAGCACAGCTAGACGGAGCACCTGTGGGTGCCATGATGTCCTGCTCGATGTGTATGTGCATGTGTATGTGCCGCTAATTCAACCGCTCACGAATTAGCCCAAAGGCACCAGCACCCCAACAAACGCACGTGATTCGTGCAACAAAAATCGCACACTACACAAAAGGATTTGAGTCAAATGTCAGTAAAGCTAACCACCAAGACCGAGATCAAGGGATTCGCCCTCTACGTGGGAATCTCAGAGTCAGATGCAGAAGAGGCCGGTGTATCGCTCCAGGAGATCGCAGCAGCTCTCAAGCAAACCATCGCCGACTTAGTTCCCGCGAAGGCCTCTGAGACCTACGCAACAGTTGCCCTAGCCCCGGCTGATGCCCCAGGGCGCAACCTTGACATCACGCGGCTTGCACTGCACGAACCAAGGGCAACCAAGCAAAAGCTTCAGCCGGTTCAGGAAGAGGAGAGGGCTGCGAAAGGTATTGTCGTAGACCTTACTCGCAGACGCTTGTTTGTTGACGGTCGCAATGCCCTTCTAACCTGCAAGGAGTTTGAACTTCTCGCATTCCTGATCGAGAACACCGGTGAGACTGTCACAAGAAACGACATTGCGTCTATCGCAGACCGTTGCGGTGAGCCAACACCAAACGCCAGAACCATTGATGTTCATGTTCGAAGACTGCGTTCAAAGATTGCTGGCTATGAGGACATTGTTCGCACCGTTCGAGGACAGGGCTACCGCTTCGACAAGCACCCAGATGTCTTGATTGAGGAGCTCTAGACTTCAAAGGTGCCAAAAACACTAGGTTTCCGCGAGGGATTAGAGGCCATAACCAAGCTGGCCTTGGAACTCGCGGATCAAATTCCAATTCCAATCATCTTGATTGACGGTAGGGCGGGCTCTGGCAAGAGCACATTCGCCCAGCAATTGAGGGATGGCCTCTTCCGCCGTGGAGAAGCTGCGCCAGCGATTGTCTCAATGGATGAGTTGTATCCAGGCTGGCATGGCCTCAAGGAAGGTTCGCTTTACCTTGAAAGGAATATCCTTTCTCCTCTCAGCCAAGCAAAGAAGGCACAATGGCAAACCTGGAATTGGGAAACCGGGCAACGCGGCAATCCCCAAGAGCCAGGCAATGGCTGGAGAGAGTTCGCTGTAGGGAATGTACTAATTGTTGAAGGCTGCGGCTCGCTCTCCAAGCAATCTGCTGATATTGCGACTATTCGAATTTGGGTCGAGGCGGAAGCATTGATCCGAAGAGAGCGCTTCCACGATCGGGATTCAGGGCTCTTTGATGAATTTTGGGGCGTCTGGGCAGCTCAAGAGGATGAGTTTTACGCGGCTGAAAAGTCGAGACAGCTTGCCGACTTTGTCATCACAAACTAGCTGTCTCGATTCGCTTTCCAGGTTCGATATCCAGCGACGAGGCTCATTCCAATTACAAGGATTGCAATTGCGTAAACGGTCGAGCGAACCCAAGGGAGCGAGTACGCAAAGTAACCAGCCAGAGTGAGCCCACTTCCCCACAACAGTGCTCCCACGAGGTTGGCAGAAAAGAATTTGTAATAGTTCATGCGGCCAATCCCGGCGAGTGCGGGGATTATCACTCGGGCCCAGGGGATGAATCTCGCTACGACAATCGACCACCAGCCATAGCGCTCGTAGAACTGCTCTGAGCGCTGGATCGCTTTCTGGATCCACTGGCCCTTGCGTTTGTCCAGATATGGGCGCCCGTAGTGCCTACCTAGCGTGTAGCCAACTTGATCGCCCAAGAACGCGGCTATGCCAACGCCAACCACCATGACAATTATGTTGATTGAGTCTTGATGAGCAGCTGCAACCAAGCCAGCAGCGAAGACAAGTGAATCACCCGTGATGAATGGGATAAAGGCACCAATGAATAGGCCAGTGCCTGCAAACACCAGTCCGAAGACTGCAGTGTAAAAAAGTATTGGGCCTATTTGGTCAAACCAACCAACGATGTCATTGGTCACAGACATCTGGAAACTTGTTGGCACGATGAAAGTCTAACTTCGGTCTCTAGCGTGCTAGACCGTGCAAGATTATCTCTGAGAGTTCCTTTCGAGCCCTGGGTGCCTGCTCGCGCTCCTGAAGCTCTGGGGGCGCACTAGCAAGGTCACCTTGACGTCCAATTGCAATCACATTCACAATCCAGACTCCACTCACGCCAAGGGTTCTCTCAATCTGATCGTGGACAATTCCCCCCATGTAGTGGGACTTGAGCCCCATGGACTCTGCTTCAAACACAACCTGGGCGGACATAAGGCCTGCGTTGTAGTAGGCGATTGCCTTGTCCCATGGATTGCCATCTGGACGAACCTGATCAGCCATGACAACAACATATGCCGAGGCGTTCGGAGCCCAGGACTGATTGAAGCCGGTTAGGCCCTCTTTAGAGATGGCCTCAAACTTATCCGAACCTCTGGTGAGTATCGAAAGCTTCCATGGCTGAGCATTGTTTGAGCTGGGTGCCCAACGGGCTGCTTCTGCCAGAGCCAGGACATCTCCATGAGTCAGTTCGTGCGTGGGGTCAAACACCCTTGGGCTCCAGCGATGTGCGATTAGGGGTGAAATTGGAACGATGGTCTCGGCTGGCTTTGAAATTGAATTGCTCACGTTTACTTGAACTCCGTTACGTTGCTTGCTGTTCCCGAACTACTTTTTCGCGCTCAGATATAGGCCTATAGAGATAAGAGGAATACCCAACAAGAGACCGGGTGTAACTGGTTCGCTCAAGAAGATGATGCCAAGAAGCAGAGCAACTGCTGTGTTCAAGTATGTGATGAGACTCGCCTTGACTGGTCCGACTTCCTTGAGAAGTTCGAAGAAAATCACAAATGCCAAAGCGGAACACACCAAGCCCAAAACAACAAGCGCAATCCATGCGTGTGTAGTTGGCTGGACAGCCAGCTCTGCGGGAAGTTCAGCTAAAGCGGCTGGCGAATAAACGATCGCAACCATGACCATGCTGATACCGATGACGCCGGAGGCTGGAACCTCCTTCATCTTTACGTTCGCCATGATTGGAGCGATCGCGTAACCAAGGGCAGCAAACACTACTGCTCCAACCCATAGCGGTTGGATGTGTCCAAGAAGTGAGTCAACCCCAATTAGTGCGATGACGCCTACAAAACCAATGACCATGCCTAGCAAAGGAATAGGCCTGAGCGCCGATCTGTCCTTCAGGAAGACGGCCATGATTGCAACTGCAAAAAAGGGCACCGTGGCAACAAGAAGTCCAGAGAGTCCTGATGGTATGTGTTTTCCCGCCTCGGTGATCAGGAACCAGGGCACAACCATTTCCAACACGGCAAATAGCACCACGAAGGGCCAGGCATTGAGGGCTGGCCTGATGGCACCGACTTTGATGGCGTATGGGATTAGCACGAGAGCGCCGAGAAGAGTTCTTGCAAAGACGATTGTTGGGGTGGAGAAAGCCTCGAGAGCCCAGACTATGAAAAAGTACGGAAGGCCCCAAAAGAGTCCAGCTAGGAGGAAAAGAATCAGACCCTTTTTCGACACCCGTGAAGCCTAGTAGACGAGGTCGTTAAATGGGAATCGGGTGGACCCTTAGGTCCACCCGATCCGGTTAGTTAGATGTTAGAACCGATTACTTGACAGTAATGGTTGCAACGTTCTCTAGGGTGCCGTTCACGTAAACAGCAACTGCTACGGTGCGGCCCTTTGCAGAGCGAACAGTCCATAGGTAGTTGTCGTTTAGGGAGGTGTACTTGAACCAGCGTGCACCAACCTTTACGGATACAGCTGCACCCTTCGCGTTCTCAACGCGAACTGCAACACGGTTGTTGAACGAACCGATCACTGCGTTTACCTCAGGAGCTGCTGGAGCTGCTGGAGCAACGATGTTTACGGTCTGGGTTGCAGTTACGTTGTTAGTGTCAACGGCAGCACCTGCTGGACGATAGGTGGCAGTCAGTACGCCGGATCCAAGGTCAGCCGCAAGAGCTAGAACGTTCACCTTGAACTGTCCCTTCTCATCGGTCTCAATGTCACCGGTGTTGAATGGAAGTCCCTTGCCGGTCCAGCTGACAATGACGCCAGCCTTGTCAGACGACTCGTTGGTTGTGTCAACTGGGTTTCCATTAGCGTCAGTGACTGTTCCAGTGATCACCGCAGTCTCCCCAGCAGTGATGCTGGTCTTGTCAAACGCAACCTTAACACCTGCAGAAGCAGAGACGGCGCTAACAATTAGCTGGGATGTAGTGGTGGCACTGCCTACCTTGAAGGTAATGGTGTGAGTTCCGGCTAGAAGAGAAGCAACCTCAACGTTTACCACTCCCGTGTCGCTTGCACGAAGGGTGATAGTTCCGGAAGAAGTTGCGGTCTTTCCCTGCTGACGGAAGATCGCAGCAGCAGGACCAGAAATCTCAACCGAAGCACCAGCGTTAGTCACAGTCGTTGAAAACGCCTTGTAGCTAACAGTGCTAGGGAAGTAGCTAACTGAAACCGATGCAGATGCAGCTGGTGAGACTGAGAATCCAGAAGCAATTGAGGAGACAGCAACCTTCACATCAGCCGGAGCGGTGGTGCCAGACTCTGGCAACCAAACGTTCGCGTCCGAATTGAAGCGCTCTAGGTCTGCCTCAACTACAGCTGAACCGGTCTTGGTGGCTGGAGATGGGGTAAACGCGAATGACGCCTTACCTGCGGTTACAGCAACGTAAGAGATGGTCTCTGCGTAGTTGAAACCGCTACCTGCACGAGTGATCTTGATTCGCAGGTCAGTTCTGGTGCTCAGAACTTCCCACTGATCTTCTACGGTGTAGGAGATGTTTACCGCGCTGCCAGGGGTGGTCAGGTAGTCAGTAAAGTCATTCTTGATGTTGAAGATTGGCGCGGTCGCAGTCAAAGTGAGTGAGGTTGCCGCATTTCCAGCAGATGCTAGAAGAACAACCTTGTCATTTACTGCGAATCCGGTGGTCTTCAGGGTGAAGCGCGCGAACCCGTTTGTACCAGTCGTCAAAGTGACCGAAGCTGGGTATGAGGTTAGCTCAGCTCCACCATTGACACTCACAGTCTTGGAACCGGTTGCAAGAGCAGTCGATGAGTTGCTGAATACAACAGTCACTGTAGCTGCACTGGCTGAAACGCCTCCATTGGTAGCACCAACCTGGACGGTGTAAGTCTGGTTAGGTCGAACCGCGCCTGCGTCATCTGAGTGGTCTGAAACCAGAGTCTTCATTGACAGAGCGGTGGCGGTTGCTCTTGCTACACCTAGAGTCTGAGTTGCAATTCTCGAGTCATTTCCAACTGCAAAGGTGCCCACGTTCGAGGTTACCGTCATTGAGCTGGAGTAGAAGAGGATTGCGGAAACAGATGGAACGGCATTTGCACTAACCGTTGCGGTCGCAATCGCTGCAGAGAAAGAGTAATTTCCTGCTGCCAGCGCTGCGGGGCTGATGGTGGCTGAGGATGAGGTGTCCTGCGGGCTGGCATTCGACATACCCTCCTGTGTTGCAACGAATCCCAACTTGAACACACCGTTTAGCTGCTGGTGGTTCACAGTCTCGAGTCTCGCAGATGCCGTAATCCGGTTGTCGCCCTGGTTTGGCTGTGACAGTGTTACGGACGCACCCATAGCCGATGCGGGAACGAAGTTGATCGTAACAACTGTGTTCGGCTCGGTTCCAGTCACCATGTCATCGCCGTTCAAGTCGAGGAAGGCGGTCACCTTCACCGAAATGGCGGGAGAGTTTGTGGTGAGAGGTGACAGTGACGAAGGCTGGATTCGCAACTGGTTCTTTGAATTGAAGGAAGCCGTTGCATTCGGCGCGGCAACAATGGAGACAGTTGAAGCGGAAACCATGTCTGACACGCTGAAGGTGGTGCTGTTCAGAGCTGGGAACGCACCTGATGGTGCAACAGCACTGACGGTGTGCGAGATGGAAAGCAGGTAGCCTGCAGTTCCAGACTTCTCAATAATGTACTTGAGTGAGCCGGCTCGATCCGCCTGAATCTGGGATCCCAGGCGGGTTGTCAACACGAAGTCCTCAGTGTTGACCATCGTGTAAGAGGTACCTGCAATTGGCTCAACGATCAAGCCTGCTTCATTCGCCTGAGCTGCCGGAGCAGACACGAAAAGCGATGAAACTAGAGCGAAGATCGCACCAAGCGCAAGACCCTTACGGTTCGAGTTCTTAGTCATTGATTTCTTTCTTTCTTGGTTTACCAAAACCCATGGGGGCAATGGCTGTAAGAGAGAGTTACCACCAACCAAGCAGGAGATATCCCACTCTTACAGAGTTAGGTAACCAGAGGCGTTATCGGTCTGTTACTAGGGGGGTGGGGAGTCTAATCGGACATGTATGAGTAATGTCTGGACATCACCAAGTTGGGGGACAAAAGCCTGTCGAAAATTCAAATGTCTGGACTTTGAATGTATGTACAGGAACAAAACAGGGGGAATTGAATGCTCGCACTCGAGTTTCTTGAAAACGCGACGGGAGTAATCACTTCGGCATCTGACAGCTATGAACTATGCAGAAACGTCGTGCATGGCGACTTCCTGGGCGCAGGTGCATCAGGCTCTCAGCTCATTGCAATCGATCAAAAAGGTAGCCTCAGGGTTATCGCTGCCTACGGCAACTCCTACCCGATCTCCGAGAGTCTGTCGCTCTGGGACGACAACCCAATATCAAAAGCTCTTGGCTCGAAGGAGATTGTCTCCTTCGCATGGGATTCCTTGTACATAACTGTCTTCCCATTCTTCAAGTCGATGGCTCCAGTTGGAGGTCTTGTAGTTGTGTCCTCCAAGAAGGTCAGCAAGCTAGAGGACTCTGCTCGAAACATCCTGGCTCAGCTTGGTGCCTTCTACCTGGACACCAACGGCCTGAACATTAAGCAGGGTGCGGTTCGCTCAGAAGGAAATCCGGAGGAGCTAACCGAGCGTCAGCGTCAGGTCCTGGGTTATATGGCCCTTGGGCAAACCAATGCTGAAATCGCCAGGGTGATGCTGTTGTCCGAATCAACCATTCGCCAGGAGACAGTTCGCATCTATCGAGCTCTAGGTGTGAACAGCAGATCTGAAGCGTCGAAAAAGGGTAGAGCTTTGGGCTTAATCGCAAAAACGACCCCCCCCCCCGACACTTTGAGATAAGCGGGCCACCGACTCTTCATGACGTCCCGCCAAATGGATAACCCCCCTGTTGCCAGGGGGGTTATCGGTTTTTTGGAGAGTAGTGAAACTACTTGACGGTGATGGTTGCGACGTTCTCCAGGGTGCCGTTTACGTAAACAGCAACTGGGACGGTGCGACCAACAACGTTCTTACGGCTGAACAGGTAGTTCTCGTTTAGAGAGGTGTACTTGAACCAGCGTGCACCAATCTTCACGGAAACAACTGCGCCCTTCGCGTTCTCAACGCGAACAGCAACGCGGCCGTTGTAGGTACCGATAACTGCGTTAACCTCTGGGGTAGCAGCCTTGGCAACAGCAATGGTTAGAACCTTGGTGATTGCCTTGGCAGTGGTGCCATCGGTTGAGTAGGTAGCAGTGATGACAACATCGCCAGCATCAGCGGAACCTAGCAGTACGGTTACGGTTGCCTCACCTGAGCTGTTTAGCTTGGTTGGTAGTGCACCAACAAAGCCAAGGCCAGTCACGGTTACACCGAAGGACTCGGTAGCAGCATCGTCAGCTGCAACTGCGTTACCAAACTCGTCCTTTAGGGAGATCTTGGCTACAACAGTCTTACCTGGCTCGATGGTGTTACCGACAGCGTTAGAGGTTACGTCTAGCGCGGTTCCAGAGTTACCCAGCGCAGCAGCTGCAGTTACGGTGGTGGAAGCAGTAGCTGCCCCAGCAACGTAAGTGAAGGTGTGTGCACCAGCAACGTGAACGTAAGCGGATACGGTGAACCATCCGTTGCCGTCAGCGGTGGTGGTGTAGGTGTTAGCAACAGCAGCGGTGTCCTGTGCGGCAGTTGAGAACTTGTCACCAGTACCGGTCACGGTAACTGACTGACCAGCGTGGTTAACACGACCAGAAATTGTGATCATGTTGGTGAAACCAGCCTTGTTGGCAGTAGTTGCGCGAGCGATAGTCGCAGTTGCTGAGTGGGTAGGAGTGTTAACCCAAGCTGCTGCAACGGTGGTGGTCTTCACTGCAACTGCCGAAGCAGTTACTGCGTTTGACACAGATGACCAGTTCAACGTGGTGGTGTTCTGGGACTCAATGAATCCGTTAGTCACGTTGTTGGTGGTCTGTGAAGCAGTAGAGGTGAAGGTCACGGTAGCTGCACCAGCGGTGAGGTTCTCGTACTTGGTAGTTCCGTCGTAGGTCAGCACTAGTCGGTGACCTGCAGGAGCTGCAACGCCCCACTGGTCAGCAACGGTGTAACCGACGCTGAACGATGCAGTTGGAGCAACAGTTAGGAAGCCGGTTCCGGTTGCCTTAGCGGTGTACTGGACTGCAGTCTGAGCAGTTACTAGCTCAGCAGCATTCACGTTCTGGGAAGAGAAGTTGAATGCGATCTGCTCGCCTGCAACAAGACCAGTGCTGGAAACTGCAAGAGTAACGTCTCCCGAAGCATTGGTGGTCAATGCGAAGGAAGCAGCCTGCAGAGTGGCGCTGGATGAGTACAGGGTGCCGTTAACTGTGATGGTCTTGGTTGCGCTTAGCACTGCGCTAGTCGAAACCTTTCCGGTTACAGCAACACTTCCAACGCCAGAGGCGGTTGAGGTGTTGGCGTCAAGTGCACGTGCAGTAACCGAGAATGCGCCGTTAGGGCGTACCTGGGTTCCTACAGCGTTGTCGCTCTTCACTACTGCAGCAGAAATGGACGCTACGGATGCCTTAGTTACAGTCAAGGTTGCTGAAGAAGCACCGATCTTGACTCCACGAACCTGAACATCGGCAGACACGGTAGCTGCAGCTGCAAGAGCTGAAACTGCGGTTGAGTAAACGCCGCTAGCCAAAGTTGCGGAACCGGTGGCGGTACCACCGATGGATGCAACGAAGGTAACTGCACTCTGAACCTGGCTGGTGTTGATGCCAGTCAAGGTTGCGGTACCGCGAAGGGTGGTGTCTCCCTGAATTGGCTGAGTCAGAGCAACGGTTGAGGTCACGTCTGAGTAGCGCTGGAAGCTCACGGTCTGAGCCGACTGAGGCTCAGCAGCGTCCACGGTGTCGTTGTTGTTAACGTCGATGAAGGCGGTAACAGTAACGGTCACGGATGCTGAGGTAGTGGTTGCTCCAGGTAGCGCAATCTTTAGGTAGTTGCGGCTGGTCTGGGTTGCACCGCTTGCTGCAACTACGAACGAGGTCGAGGTTGAAGCGATCGATGATGCAGTAGTGACTGAAGCGGAGGTGCTAGTTCCGTAACCTACGGCAAAGCCGGAAGCCTTAGAAAATGCGTACTTCAACTGAGCGCCGCCGGATGGGTTAGCTGTACCCAAAACGGTCTCTAGGGTGAAGTCCTCAGTCACGAACGTGGTGTAGCCGGTACCTGCGGATGGCTGTAGCGCAAACGGGACGTTAGCTGATGCTGGTGCGGAGACCAGACCTGCAAACGCCAACGATAGAGCGGAAGCAATCGCAAGACCCCTACGGGTCGTGTTCTTGAACATTCGTTCTCTTTCTTTCTTGGTTTCCAATCGGCCTTTGGGCCGATTGGTTTGAGAGCGAGCAAGCACCAACCAAGCAGGAGCTCACACACCCTCTAGTCCAAGATAACGGACATAATGTCCAGACATTACGATTTGGCTACAAAAAAGTTTGAGCCCCTTTGCGGGGCTCAGTGCTTTTGGTTAGTAATCGCGCTTGATTGTCAGCGATGAGGTGATTGGTGAGGCCTTGTCATCGAGGATGATCTCGAGACGAATCTTGCCGTTTCCGAGAACAGAGTTCTCGATGACCACGTTGCCAAGTTTGCCGTCTGCGTTGCCTACCACCAGATCAGTCGCGCCAAGCATGAGGACAGTCCGGCCCTGGGCATCTACAGACTTAGATGCGATCCAAGTCTTAGGCAGTGCATAGAAGACTGCGTCGCCAACCTTGAACTCGAACCAAGCAGACTGAATACCGTTCTCGGTGGCTAGGTCATAAACGACGTTTGCCTTGAGACCCGAGGAGTTAAGAACGCTGACCTCACCGGTCGAGGAGGAAACGATTCGACCCTCGTTGTCAGATGCCAAAGAAGCCAAGGTCTTTGCACCAAGAAGTGGCTTGAGAGTGGCAACCATAATCTCTTGCTCCGAGAGCAGGCTGCCCTCAGGGTCATTGGTCACCTGGGTCTGAGTGTTTACGGTTGCAGACATCACAACCGTCTCAGCCTGGATGGTGTCACTGGTGACCACGGGCTCATCAACCGCTGGAGTCTCATCCTCAGAAGCCGGAGCCTGGAATGGCTCAGCAGGAGAGGTAATTGTTGGCTCCGGTGCTGAGACCTGCTGTTCAGTAACTGTTGGGGAGAGGTTTGGTAGCACGCCAATTGAGATTGCAAGCACGAGTAAGAAGGCTCCGGCTGCTGAAATGTACTTGCCACTCTCTGCGGCTGCTTTGCGAGCAGCAATAGAGAGAATCTGAGACATAGAGAGACCTGCGGTCTCTGCCTCTCCGATGAGTGCCTTCTTGAATGCCGAACGAGCACGGAACAGCAGCTGACGGAATGCATTGTCGCTTAGGCCCATCTGAGCAGCAACAACTTCCTGTGGCTTCTCCTCGTAAAGGGTTGCGATCAGAGCTTCGCGGTGGCGAGGCTGCAATTTAGCCAAGGCCATAGAAACAATTGCTGCATCCTCAGCACGCTCCAGATCTTGGCTTATCTCTGGGTCGTTTGATGCGAACTCTGGTTGGTCATCAATTGGAGCCATTGTTGCTCGGCTGTTGGCGCGAATCACGTCAAGAGCCAGAAGTCTGGTCTTCCACTTCAAGAACTTCAATACTCCAAGCTCAGAGTCGAGCTCTGGGAGCGAAGTCATTAGATATAGAAATGCGTCCTGAACCACCTCTTCAACCTGAGATGGGTTCTGTAGGTAGCGACGAGCATGACGCTCTAGGTGAGGGCGAAAGCGGACATAAATGCTCGCGAAATCTTTGGCAGTCCAGTCCTTCAGAACGGCTGGAGTGAGCGAATCGGCAAAGTGCTCCCGAAATTCGGGTAGACCAAACTCCTCGTCAGACTCCTCGTCCAGGAGCTGCTCTAGTGGGTCTTCCCCAAATGCCTTTGGGTCTTCAATGTTTGCCATACAAAAATCACTATACGCCCCTAGTCAATAGCCGTTACGGTCAGGGGTTATTTAGGTTTTGCTCGGTAGACTCCGTGTCTGTGAAGGTTTCAGTCATCGGGCTTGGTTACTTGGGTGCTACCCATGCCACAGCTATGGCTGAACTTGGCCACCAAGTCATAGGTGTAGAGGTCGACTCGAAGAAGTTTGACCTGCTGTCCCAGGGCCAAATCCCTTTCCACGAGCCAGGCCTACAGGATGCTTTTGCCAAGCATCTAAGCGCCGGCAACATCAAGCTCACCCAAAACTTTGACTCCGATGTTGCGAGCGCCGACCTGCACTTCATCTGTGTTGGCACCCCACAGCGCCAAGGCAGCGATGCGGCAGACACCTCTTATGTAATGGCCTCAGCCAAGGCACTTGCTTCCCACTTGAGACCAGATGCCGTTGTTGCAGGTAAGTCAACTGTTCCGGTTGGCACCGCAACCGAGCTGCAGAAGGTCATGTCTGAGATCGCAGGGTTTGATGTGAACCTGGTTTGGAACCCCGAGTTCCTTCGTGAGGGAACCGCCCTTGAGGACTCCCTTCGCCCTGACCGCATTGTCGTTGGCGCTTGGAATGAGCACTCCCTTGACGTGATCAAGACTGCCTATGCGCCGATCTTGAATCTCGGCACCCCTTTTCTAGTTCTTGATGTCCCAACCGCAGAGCTTGTGAAGGTTGCCGCAAATGCATTCTTGGCAACCAAGATCAGCTTTATAAATGCCATGGCTGAGGTTGCCGAGGTTTCTGGTGCCGATGCAGTTTCTCTGGCCAAGGCAATTGGTTATGACGAGCGCATCGGAAACAAGTTCCTCAGAACCGGCATTGGCTTTGGTGGAGGTTGCCTTCCAAAAGACATCCGTGGCTTTATGGCGAGGGCAGAAGAGCTCGGGGTTGGATCGGCAGTTGAGTTTTTGAAAGACGTTGATGCCATCAACCTTCGCAGGCGTGACCGGGTAGTTGCGCTTGCCAAAAGTGAGCTCGGGGATGTTCGAGGCAAGCGCGTAACAATGCTTGGAATCTCGTTCAAGCCAGATAGCGATGACCTTCGCGACTCCCCCGCTCTCGAGATTGCTCAGCGACTAAGTCGCGAAGGTGCTGAGGTTACAGTTCACGACCCAGTTTCTCTTTCTGCCCTTTCCGAGAAAGACCCTTCTCTTGGGCGAGAGTCTGAGTTGGTTGAGGCGGTTCGCGAGGCAGACCTCGTCATTCTCGGAACCGAGTGGAAGCAATACAAAGATGCTGACCCTGAGCTACTTGGCTCCTTGGTTGCAACCAAGACCGTTATTGATGGACGAAATGTCTTGGATGTTGATCGTTGGCAAGCTGCCGGCTGGAAGGTAATTGCGCTGGGTCGCAGTATTCAAAATGCCTAAGCTCAAGAACATCTCTTTTGTCATGCCCGTGAGGGATGAGGAGAAGTACCTAAGGACCGCAGTTGAGTCTGTCTTTGCTCAGAGTGTGCCGGGGAAGATGGAGCTGATTCTCTCTATCGCTCCAAGCAAAGACAAAACTTGGGAGATCGCCAAAGAGCTTCAAGCCGAGTTTGGTGAGAAGTTGCAGCTGGTTAATAACCCAGAAGGAATAACCCCAGTTGCACTAAACCTCGCGATAGCTCAAGCAAAGTATGAGGTGGTGTTGCGAGTGGATGCTCACTCTGAGTTGAGTGAGGGTTATGCATCGCTTGCGGTTGAGATCTTGAACCAAACCGGCGCCGCAAATGTCGGCGGCATGATGGTTGCCAAGGGCAGGACCGATTTCCAATCGGCGGTTGCCTTTGGCTACAACGATCGAATTGGTTTGGGTGGTGGAGCCTTCCACGTCGGTGGCGAGGCTGGACCAAAAGAGACTGTGTACTTGGGTGTCTTTAGAATGTCCGTCTTGGATGAACTGGGGGGCTTTGACCCATTCTGGGTCAGGGGTCAGGACTGGGAGCTGAACCAGCGAATTCGTAAGGCTGGTTACCAGGTTTGGTTTGACCCCAGACTCCAGGTTGGCTACTACCCCAGATCTAGTTGGGAAGAGCTTGCCAAGCAGTTTTTCAAAACCGGTAGGTGGCGCGGAGCGCTGACTCGCAATAACCCAGCTGACTCCTCGGTGAGGTATTGGATTCCACCGGTATTGGTTTTGTCTCTGGTTTGGGGTTTCCCTCTGGGGCTCTATCTACTGGCTATCGGTATTTACGTGTTTACTCGTTCGGGGCCATCAAATGACGTCAAAGCTTGGTTGATGGTGGTTCTGCCAACCATGCACATTGCCTGGGGTCTTGGTTTTTGGTGGGGGCTAGCTAGAGGGGTAACGCGGGGGTAGCTGGTAGTTTTTACCCGTGAGTAACCGAGACGTTGTTATCTGTAGTTTCTATACCCCTGATGCTTACTATGGCGGTCACGCCAAAGAGCTTCGCGAGCAGCTTGACTCCCAAGGCATCGCCCACGAGCTACTAGAGATTCAAAAGCGTCCCGGTGAGGACTGGGCAGATGTTACCCGTCGCAAGATTGGCTTTATTCGCGAGATTTGCCACAAGCACCCAACCAAGATGGTGTTCTGGATCGATGTTGACTGCCGCATCACTCACCTACCGGACTTCATCTCCAACACCACCGCAGACCTGATTGGTTTTCAGCGCAGCTTCGGTAACCCGCTGCAGATCGGTTACCACAACCGCACTAGGTTCTGGGAGCCCAGCTTCTGGGGCGTGAACGCCACCGAGCAGGGTCGCAAGCTAGTTGAAGATGCCTACGAACTTGAGCAGCGTGCTGTCATCAAGGCAACCGATGACTACTTCCTAGAAGAGGCCTGGAGAGCAAACTCCAGAAAGCTCACCTTCCAGATGATCCCTTCGACCTGCATCGTTAGAGATCGAAAGCTCGTTGAGCCCGGCACCCACGATGCCTTCTTCTACTTCGGTTCATCGGGCAATGTTGCCGAGTTCAAAGACAAGGTTGTCCAGCATGGATCTGGCAAGAAGGCTGGCACCAGAAAGAGCCTTCTCAAGCAGGCCAAGAAGATTGAGAAGGCGCTGCCTGACTCGATCAAGAAGCCACTGCGTCGCATTGCAGACTCTGCGGGTATTACCGGAGTGTTGACCGCGGGCAAGGCAAAGAGCGTTGACCCTGAGCGCAGCCGGATGGTTGGTGAGATGCTCGGTGGTGGCATCAAGGGTGATGCTCAGCTATTTGCAAAAGCCAAGGCTGAGTACGAAAACAAATACATCGCAAGCTTTGGTGAAGGATCAATCATTGAGGCTGCTGAGGCATTCCTCTCCTACTCCGCCAAGGAGTCAGAGGACAAGGTTCGTCTTGCATGGTGGTCAAAGCCATTCCCTGGAAACTTTGGTGACTGGCTAAGCCCACTGATGATCTCGCACTACACCGATGCCAGGGTTGTGCTGCAGTCTCCAGTAAAGCCAGCGGCCAAGCCGCACCTAATCTCACTTGGTTCGATTGGTCGTTTCATCAAATCGAACTCCGTGGTGGTTGGAACTGGTATCTCTACCGATGACGTTGAGCTCAACCGCAAGGCGCAGTATGTCTCGGTTCGTGGTCCAGTGACCGCGAGGGTGCTGAAGCAATCTGGTGGCCCAAGCATTGAGGCTTTTGGTGACCCAGGTCTAGCTCTGAGCAGAGTGATCCCGGTTACCAGAGGTGCTAGCAACGGCAAGATTGCATTTATCCGTCACTTCTCCCACACCTCTGCTCCGATGCAGCTACCGGAGAATGTCGAGGAGCTATCGGTAATGATGTCGCGTCCGCACGACATCGTTGAGTTTGTTGGCAAGCTCGCTCAGTATGACGCTGTAATCACCTCTGCCATGCACGTGATGATTACCTGTCAGTCCTACGGCATTCCTTGTGGCCTAGTTACCTTTGAAGGTCTCGAGGAGAACGTCCACGGCTCGGGTATCAAGTACGGTGACTATGCCCAGGGCGCCGGGGTTGAGGTTATGAACCCACAGGTTGTGCCACTAGATCTTCGCAAGGTGAACCCAGATAACTTGATCAGAGACATCAAGGTTTCCGAGTCCAAGAAGGACGAGGTCATCGAGCACATCAAGCTGGGGCTGCAGAAGGTTCGAAAGAAGTAGCTATTGCGCAAAATCTTTCAGGAACTATTTAGCTCTTCAAAACTTCTGGTCCCGAAGGGTAAGTACCGCACGCAACTGGTACTGCTAGTTCTGATTGCAGCCTCCATCCCAGTTATCGAGCTGCTGGTTGCCAAACTCTTCACCGAGCTTGTGGTTGATGGTGCAAACAAACCGCTGGCCGAGATCATCGTCGCTGGAGTTGTGTTTGCTGTTCTGTTTATCTCGACCCGAACCGCCAACTACCTGCAAAAGACCTACCGAGTCAAATTCTTTGACAAGGCCTTTGGTGCCGACACTAGAGAAAAGTCCAAGACCAAGGAGTCTTGGGAGTGGGCGATGGGCCTTGAGCTGGTGAACGTCCTCAGCTTCCTGACTCAGCTGTTTGTAATTGCATTCTTTTTCTTTGCGCTCAGCCCGCTGTTCGCGGCTCTGAACATGCTTCTGGTCTTGATCGTGCTGCAGGTCATGGGTGTGCTATTCAAGCGGCAGCTAAAGAAGCAGCGTGGCTTTGTTGAGAAAAAGCGTGCCAAGAAAGAGGTAACTCCGGCTGAGCGCTTAGGTTCTCGAATTCAGCAGGCAGAGTTTGGAACCCTGCTGGCAAGCTTCGGTGTTGTTGTGCTGTTGGGTGTTTTGATCTGGTTCTCACTCGATGGTGTCGTGAGCCTTTCAAACACCATCGTTTTGTTCCTGGGTCTAAGACTTCAAAACACCACTTTCTCATCGGTTAGTAGCTCACTGATGCGCTTTGCCAGAGCAAAGGCAAATAGCTTCTAATGTTCAAGCTCACCCTTGGCTACTCGACTCTGGCCGACAGGGTTGGCAACATCAAGCCTCCCCCCGAGCGTCCAGACTGGAATGTGACGATCGTTATCCAAAACCCAGAGAACATGGCTTGGCGCGGCGAAGGTTTGGGCGAGCTCATGCTCAGACAAGACCTAGAGATCCATGAGCTCACAAACCTTGGGGTTGCTAAAAGCCGAAACCAAGCAATCTGGCTCTCCAAGGGTGAATACCTGGTCTTCTCAGACGATGACATCCGATTCAATGTCCAGGGCTTGCAAGAAGCAATTCGCTTCCTCGATGACAACCCGGAGTATTCGCTACTACTTGGCCAAGCGGTTGATCCAAATGGCAAGCTTCGCAAGCAGTATCCAAATAGCAGAGAAGAGCTAACTAAGTTCAACTCAGCCCGAGCTGCCACCTACGAGATGATCATTCGAGTTGAGGCAATTAGGCAGCTCGGGGTTTGGTTCGATGAGGAGTTTGGCGCAGGAGCAAAGAACTACCTAGGTGATGAATACATTTTCATCGTGGATCTGCTTGCTGCGGGTGGCAGGGCTGTCTTCATGCCTATCACTCTGGCAACCCACCCGTTTGAATCCTCAGGCTCTCGCTGGGGCAGCAAAAAAGACCGCAGGGCTAGGGCAGCAATCTTTACTCGGGTTTTCGGAGCCAAGGCTCCGCTAGTTCGCTTTGCCTTTGGACTTCGAAGACTCAAAGAACTGGGTGGTCCTTTAAAGTTCTTACTCTTTGTCTTTGGTCGCTAGCGAGTTCTAACCATCAGTACCTGGCCGGCGTTCTGGCCAGCTGCAACAAGGTTCTGCTTTACGCCATCAATCCAGACTTCTACCCGAACGTCATAGCCGGCTCCGGTGTTGCGCTTGATGAGGGCATATGGCTTTCCAGCAACATTCTTCAGAGGCGAAACGCTGATCCACTTGCCGGCGATTCGAGCCATTAGCTGGCTACCTTCAAAACCTTGAGCGTAGATGGCGATGAAGCCATTGAAGGTCCCAACCGTCACCTTCTGGTTGGTTACTGGATTTGGGTTGGGTGTTGGATCAACTGGGTTGGTCCCAACCGGGGTGTTCTCAAGCAGCTTTTGTGCAGCGGCAATGTCAACCATCGGAATTTGCTTGCGAACCACATCGTCGATCTTCTTACCCGAGATCTTCATTGCATCCAAAACTGTCTGAGCAGAGTGCTTCGGGAACTGCTGTCGCAGTAGGGCATAGCTGGCGGCTGCGGTTGGGGCTGCAGCCGAGGTGCCGCTGGCTTGGGCGTAACCGAAGGTCGCCGCTGAGATTGCATAGTCAGGAGCAAGTAGCTCAACCTTGGTGCTCATGGTGTTGTAGATCGAGATTTGACCGTTCTGATCCACAGAGCCAACTGAGACTGCCTCGTCCAAACAGGTTGGAGCCCAGGACTCGACAGAGTTCAGGTAGAAGCCATTACCCGCTGCAGCGAATGGGATTACCCCTGCCTCGCGAAGCTTTTTCAAAGAAGCTCGAACCTCGGCATATACCGGGTTAGTGTTGCAGTTCAGTAGGTCTTGCCTTGAGGTCAGGCCCAGGATTCCGAATGACATTGAGACTGCGACGATGTTGTATTTCTCGCGGTTTTGGTAGAAGTACTCAAGGGCTGCAACCACACTTCGTGGTTGCATGTCCGTGTTAGCCATCACAATCTTGGCCTGAGGGGCGATTCCGCCTGGGGCCACGGAGTTTGGCTTTCCAGCCACAATGCCGGCCACCATATTGCCGTGAGTCTCATCGGTGAACAGTCGGCCGAATATATCTCTGCGCTGACTGGCAGCGAGGACTCCAGTTTGAAACTTGGTTCCGTTAGGACAAAGGGCTGCATTACTTGACTGATAGACACAGATGCCGTCTACAACCTGACCGTCAAAGTATTCGTGCTGCAGGTTTACACCCTGGTCGATCATGGCGATTGTCACACCTTGACCCAGGATGTTCTTACTCCAGGCAGCGTTGATGTTGATCGCCTCATAGGCGCGCTCCACTGGCGCTGCCTGGGCTGGGGTGGTGAAGCCAACGATAAGCAAAAGCGCTGCTGACAACGCCCCGAGAATTCTCTTGATCATCGTGATACTCCTAACCTAGGAAAGCCAAAGTGTAAGTCTGGTTTGTCAGCATTTCCTGAGAGTTGAGTCTAGGCTTTAGCCATGACTCAGGCCCACTATCGTGTCAAAAAGGCTGTTATCCCAGTTGCTGGCTTAGGAACAAGATTCTTGCCTGCCACCAAGGCGATGCCTAAGGAGATGCTGCCACTGGTTGATAAGCCAGTAATTCAATACGTTGTTGAGGAAGCTGTCGAGGCGGGTCTTGATGACCTACTGATGATCACCGGTAGAAACAAAAATGCCCTCGAAAACCACTTTGACCGAGTGGCTGAGCTTGAGCAGGTATTGGCCGATAAGGGTGACTCCAAGAAGCTATTCAAGGTTCAAGAATCCTCTCAGCTTGGAGATATCCACTACACCAGGCAGGGTGACCCGAGAGGCCTAGGCCACGCTGTCCTTCGAGCCAAGAGTCACGTCGGTGACCACTCTTTCGCAGTGCTGCTTGGCGATGATGTGATCGACTATCGCGACCAGATTCTGCCTCGCATGCTCGAGGTCCACCAGGCAACCGGGGACAACGTCATCGCCTTGATGGAAGTACCCGCCGATCAAATCCACCTCTACGGTTGCGCGAGCATCGAGGCAACCGGGGAAGCCGATGTTGTGCAGGTGACCGGGTTGGTTGAGAAGCCTGCTCGCGAAGAGGCACCTTCGAACCTGGCGGTTATCGGGCGCTATGTGCTTCGCCATGAGATGTTCGACATCCTAGAGAAAACCGACCCTGGTCGCGGTGGTGAGATCCAGCTAACCGATGCTCTGGAGTATGCAGTCGAGCACCCTGAGATTGCAGGTGGTGTTAGAGGAGTCGTGTTCCGCGGTCGTCGCTATGACACCGGAGACAAGCTCGACTTCATCAAGGCAACCCTGAAGATCGGTATTGACCGTGATGACATTGGTGCCGATCTGCGTAGCTGGCTAAAGGACTTCTCTAAAGAGATTTAGTTCTTTTGCATTTCTCGGAGCAATACTTCACCTGATCCCAAGTTTTAGCCCAAGACTTACGCCAAACCATAGGTCTGCCACACCGCTCACAGTCTTTCTGTGGGAGGTTTTCTTTCTTGACGCCCTTCACCAAGAGCTAAACCAGTCAGGAACTTACTTGCTTCCTACTGACTGACGATGGTCACCCGACCATCAAGGTTTCGCGATTTGGTTTGTTTGGTCTCCGAAGTGAAGGTCAAGCTTGGGGCAAGAGTTTTCGCATAAGCACAAGCTGCTCTAGCCCTTGCGGCTGCGAGACTCCTGTCCGAGATCCTCATGAAGAATGCGGTGCAGGTGGCCGAGGTATTTGCCTCTTGATCGACGTCTGCCATCAGCATCTCAACTGCAAACCTCTGATTGCCGGTCAACCTGGTTGACTTACCCGCGAATCTTGGGAGGTTTGCACTCACCTTCACCGGCTGCTTAGCCTGGGTCAGAGTGACGCGGACTTCCTTTTCGGAAAAGGTGAAGCCATATGCGGCAAGCTTCAACCAACCGTCACGCTCGTTCACGATTGTGGTGGCAACCTTTTCCTCACCGGCAGCTCCGACAACCTGAATGGTTGCAGAGACTGGTGCCTTACTGAAGCCGTAGACACAGCGGGCAACGTCAGATCTCATGACCAGGTCATAGGTTCCCAACACCTCGGTTTTGCCATCCGGCATGTAGTGCATACCCGCTACGCGGTAAGAGAGATAGCCGTCTTTGTAGTCGGGAACAGTACCGGTATAGGCCATCGAATTTGTAGTGACGATGCCAAGCAGTCTTGAGGTATCAGCGAAGCAACCTGCTGCATCTCCAGCCGCCTGGCCAGCAGTGATTGAATTAATCATCCACACGGTGTTCACGGCAGTTGCTACATCTTTTACCAAGGGGCGCAATTGATTGACAAGTCGAACACCATTTGGCGATGCGGCATCAAACAGTGTGAATGGCCCCGTGTGCCCCTGGTCAATCCCATCACCAGTGATGCTCGGGCCATCCTGACCGAGCACGTAAGTTGACACCAATCGCGGGACGACTACGGGTTCACCGGCGATCTCAACCTTCGAGTAGAGGGCATCGAGTGGCTCCACTTTGATGTCTGGGGTTTGAAGGCGGCCCCTGAACCAGCCCGACACGTCGCGGCTTAGCTTCAATCCAACCTTGACTCTCGTATTGGGATAAAACTCTTGAGCCACTCCGCAACGTCCTGGGAACTGGTAAATACACTCCTCGAAATGCTGGATGCATCGGCCGAGAGTTCCATCTGGAGTAGTGCAAACCGAGGGCTCCGGCATCGGCAAATTGCTTGCTCGATCGGTTACCGGGAAAACTCGAAGACTGAAATCGTTGACTTGAACACGGCCGTCTTGGGCCGAGAAGTTCAACAGCGCGGCTACTACGTACTGGTTTCCGTTGCTGTGCGGATGCTCGGCCTCAAAGATGAGAGGTCCTGAGCCGTTCGGAATACCCTTAGCCGGATTACCCTTGAACTCAAATCCGTATCCGGCCTGCACAAATTTGGAAACGCTCATCGAAACCGAGGTTCCAACCGCTAAGTCAGAGATGCAGTTCTCGGTAACTTGGCCGCAGTATGGCAGCACCACAGTTCCGGAAACGTAACCGCTTGTGCTTGAGCCACAGTCAAGATTCACCCCAACGTCAGTGCATACCGAGAGTTTTCGCTCTGGGGGCATGGTTTCAAAAAACACGGCGTCATAAGTTCGCTCGGCCTCTTCTTCAAGCAAGATGATGTCTCGGCCATTTGTGTAGTCCACGTTGAAAGAGCCGAATTTTGGACCAAAGAAACTTGGGTCACCAACCCGCCATGCGTCTTGAGCTTGTGCTGAAATTCCCGAAGTTAGAACTAGGGCGACCGTGAACAGGGTCGCAAGAGTCGAACGAATTCCCCCGCGTTGCATGGGACAAGCGTAAACAGGAAAGAGGATTCCTGAAAACCCTTACTGGCTGTCTGTTTGGGGGACAGTTACTCGTCAGACTTGGTCGCAGGCTCGGGCTTTGGAGCGACAATGGTGAGCTTGGACTTCGCGGTGTCCATCATCTCGATCCAGGTGTTACCCATGGCCAACTTAACTGGCTGACCCTCTTCAGTGAAGAGCAGGATTGGGTCGGCTGAGCCGGCCTTCTTCCAGGTGGCCTTGAGGTAGTAACCGTCAGTGAAGATGTGAGCAATACCCGAGTTATCGATCAGCTTGGCTTTTGGAATAGCTCCGTACTTAGGGTCAATGAAGCTGTTGTCGTGAACGACCTCGATGACAACCACGTTCTTGGTGATAACTCGGTCGCCACCTTCTTGAACGTGCTCTTTCTTATCCAGGGTGTGGAGCCAGGCAGGTTCTGCGGATGCAGCCCATGGGAAGGATGCTGTTCCAGACTCCCAGGTTGAAATGGTTCCTGGGTACTTCACGGTGATGCCAGTGGCTACGGTTCCTAGCGCAACGGCAGTAGGTGTTGCATCAAACTCAAACCCCGGGGTTGGAGCTGGCATGTCTTTGTAGTTCTCCTGGAGCTTCTGAGCTCTAAACATCAGGTTCCAAGGAGCAGATCTTGACTTCTCACGGTAGTAGGTGTCATTGGACTGCTCGGTGTCCTCATCGCTCATCACAAGACCGGTGTCCTTGGCTGCACGCTTGAATGGGGACTGGCCACCGGAGTAGACAAAGATTCCGTTGAATGGGTCAATGATCGCGGCGTCAACTGGTCTTACCGAACGAATCGGACCAATCGCCTCCGGGATGCGTGAGTGCCAGACTGGCAGCATTCTGGTCATGCCGCCCTCAACGCGGGTCATATAAACGAGGTCAGCATCGTTTAGGGCAAGCTGTGGTCTGCCACCCCAGGTGTTATCAACCTTGCCCGCAACAGCAGGCAGTGAAAGGTGGGCTGCATCCTCCTCGGCAAATAGCACACCGGTAAGCGGTGCTGGGATAAAGACTGGCTCTGGTTCTGGCTCCACGGTCGCGGTCTGAGTGGGAGTAGGCACTGGAGCCGGAGCTGCACACCCCGTCAAAGTCAGAGCGAAGAGAGTTGTTAGAGCGAGAAGTTTTGAGCCGATTTGCATTTGACCAAGTCTAAAAGCTTCCCGACGTTGGATGATGCAATTGATTCCGTTCACCCAGACTTTGCCGACACGTTGCCGATACCTAGTTCATAAGACAGTTTGCGCCAATTTCATATCAACGTGATTGGTAAGCCCTATCGCTCCTACGTGGCAATCGGAGATTCACTCTCCGAGGGCTTGGGTGACTTCACCTTTAACAATGGACGTCACGAAAACGGGTGGACTGATCGTCTGGCGAACATTCTCGCCAAGGAGGCCGCAGACCAGGGTTTTGAATTCCACTATGCAAACCTTGCCTTGCGAGGATCAAAGCTGGAAAGCATCATGCAGCAACAGGTGCAAGCTGCCCTCAGATTGCAGCCAGATCTTGTCACCGTAATGGCCGGCAATAACAACTTTCTTTCCGGTTCATCGCTGGAGGATCTCCGTCGGATTTTCCGCACCGGTGTTCTTGAGCTGCTAGCAGCTGGCTGCGATGTCATCGTGGCAAACACAATCAATCCAACGCATCTAAAGGTATTCAAGCCACTACTTGGGTCAGCAAAACGCTTTAGTCAGATGATCGCCGAGGTGGCCGAAGAATTTGATCTCCCGGTTCTCGACATCCACGGCATTCGAAGCTTTGACGAACTTGTTTACTGGGCTGAAGACATGGTGCACTTCTCGGGCCATGGCCACATAAAGATTGCTAACCAGGCAGCCACGCTGCTGGATCTTTCCTACCGTTATCCGGAGATTCCCGAGCACGAACTGCCTGCGATTAGCCGAGGCATATTGGAGACGCTGCGCTGGATTCAAAGAGATGTGATTCCGTTTTTTGGTCGAAAGCTACGTGGCGTTAGCTCTGGAGATGGTTTGGATCCAAAGCACTCGCATCTGACGGTTCTCAAACCGAGTGAGCGCTTATTGCTAACTAGCGCTTTTTGAAATACTTCGTGATTCGATCCCGGAGGATTTCAACCGGCAAGAGTAACGAGGTAAAGATCACGATCAGCAATACTGTGGTTTCCAGGTTTTCTTTCACCAGTGGCACGTTCCCAAGCAGATAGCCCGGGAACATAAAAACTGCAATCCAGAGCGTCGCACCGATGAAGTTGAGCTTCGTGAATCGCTTGGTGTCCATTTTGGAGATGCCTGCGAGCATGGGAATCAACGCCCGGAGAATCGGAACGAAGCGGGCCAAGACAATCGCTCTAGTTCCGTAGCGCTCAAAAAACTCGTGGGTCTTGGCAAGCACCCTCTCATTGAGGATGAAGTTGCGATTGCCCTCGAATAAAGGTGGGCCGATTTTGTAACCAATCCAATAGCCAGTCTGAGTGCCCAGGAAAGCAGCCAGCCAAATCAGGATGAATCCGATCCAATCCGGTAGCCATGCGGTTGAGGTGGCAAGTGCGAGGCCGGTTAGAAACAGCAGTGAGTCGCCTGGTAAGAAGGAAGTGAGAATAAAAGCGGTTTCCAGGAAGATGATTATGGTGACAGCTATTGCCACATAGTCGCCAAAGGCGTCGATTATGTGTTGCGCATCAAGCCAGTTCAATTTGCTCCACTTCAGGGGTTAGCACTAGCGCCCGCGCTGTGTCGTAATACCCGAGAAGCTTAGCGTTGTTGGCCTCCCAGCTTCGGCCCAATACCTCCGATCTTGCTGAGAGTGCAAAGCGTTGCCTCAAACCCGTTTCGAGCAACTTTTCAATCGCGTCAACATAGCTTCCGGGTTGGTATGGGTCTACCAAGTAGCCCGTCTTTTCGTGCTGAACCAATGTTGCTGTGCCGCCTCGATTTGGCGCTACCACTGGAATTCCAGAGGCCATTGCCTCCTGAATGGTCTGCCCGAATGTCTCCTCGGTTCCGAAGTGAACGAAGATATCCATAGCGGCGTAGTGAGCGGCAAGCTCTAGACCGGTCTTAGAGCCGACAAAGTGTGCTCGATGACCCAACTCACTCTCCAGTCGCGCGCGCTCTGGGCCATCACCCACAATTAGGAAATTGCAGTCGAGTGCAAAGAGCTCAGCAATTCGATGAACCTGCTTCTCCTGGGCTAGACGGCCAACGAATCCAATGATTGGTTTGTTGCCCAGCCTTGTCCGAAGCGCCTTTGCTTCGGCCAAGTTTGCGTGATCCGGGTGGAATAGGTCGAGATCTACCCCCCGACCCCAAACGCCTACTCGAGGTATGCCCAGCTGACGTAGGTAGTTAGCGGAGATTTTCGTAGGCGCAAGGTTTACGGTTGCGAGCGAGTGAATAGCGGCCGTTAGGCGCTCCATTACAGGTTTCGCAAAGCGAAGGTTGTATCGCTCTAGATATCCAGCAACGTCGGTCTGATAAATGGCCACCGACGGTACACCGTTCCGTCTAGCCCAGCCCAAGGCTTGAGCGCCAAGCAGGAATGGGGCGGCTACATGAACAACATCGGGGTTGAACTCTTCTAGTTCCCGAGCAATCATCGGCGAGGGCACACCAACCGCAAACTGCAACATTGGCAAATTCGGGCTCTGATGCACTGGGAATCCGAGGTGCCTTGAGGTGGGGGCGGTGGGTGCGATAACCAAGGCTTCATGCTCGCGAGCCTTCAGTGTTTCCAGCACCCTCACCACTGAATTGGTGACACCGTTTATCTGAGGCAGAAAGCTTTCGGTGACTATCGCAACTCTTAGGCTCACGCCCAAACACTAAAAACTCTCAGTTACCAAACTGTAGGTATGGAGTAAATGTCCAGTTAATTGCTGGGGTAGAAATTGACCGCTCCACGAACCCAGACCGTTACCCGCATGCCAACCTCAGGGGCGAATGGTCCGTTCGAGCGAGCACGAATCTTTATCTTTGGTGTCTGCACCTCAACAACTGCGTCGTGACCAAAGAAGACTCTGCCCACTACCTCGCTATCACCCTGCGGATTTGGTTGTAGATAAAAGTTCTCGGAGCGGATTGCGACCACTCCCCGCTCACCATCGGTGACGGAGTTCAATGCCGAGAGCTTCCCAAGATCGGTCTGAATCTTGCCATCCACAACGACTCCATCAACCAGGACTGAGTCACCTAGGAAGGTTGCAATACCCAGGTCGGCCGGAGCGTTGTAGATCTCGGTTGGAGCACCGGCCTGAATGATCTTGCCGTCTCGCAGCACCGCAACCTTCTCGGCCAGCGAGAGCGCTTCTTCCTGGTCGTGGGTGACCAGGATTGCGGTTGCACTTTCGGCTTTGAGAATTCGCTTGACATCCTCACGGAGCCTGGTGCGGAGCTCCTGATCCAAAGCGCTGAATGGCTCGTCTAGCAAAATCAGCTTTGGTTTTGGAGCCAGTGCTCTGGCTAGTGCCACTCGCTGCTGCTGACCACCGGAGAGCGAAGCTGGCTTGCGATTTGCATATTCGGTCAACCCGACCAGTTCCAAAAGTTCTTTCACACGTGCAGCCTTACTGGGCGACTTGCTCAGTCCAAAACCAATGTTGTCCGCAACTGAAAGATGAGAGAAAAGCGCTGAGTCCTGCGGCACAATCCCTATGCCTCGGTTTTCAGGCATCACAAATACTGACTCAGAGGCAACCACCTCATCATCTAGCACGATGGTTCCCGAGGTCGGTCTATCGAAGCCTGCGATCAGTCGAAGCAGGGTCGACTTACCAGCCCCTGAGGCACCCAGGATCGCTGTCAACTCTCCACGATTGGCATGCAGGCTAAGGCCCGAGAGTATGGGCTTATCGGTGTAGCTGATTGAGAGATTAGAAATCTTCAACATCAGTTAGCCACCTCCGATACTGCTTTTCTGGCCGATGCGTTTAAGGCTAGAGCAGGTATACCCGCCAGCAGAACCAAAAGCAGTGCATAGGGGGCTGCTTGAGCAAAGGCCAACTCTTCCGTTGCACTCCAGAGTCGAATTGCGAGAGTCTGCAACTCGGTTGGACGAAGCAGCAGGGTTGCGGGCAGCTCCTTGAGCACCGTGAGAGAAACCAGTGCTGCTCCTGCCACGATTCCCGGGGTTGCCATCGGCAGCACAACCTTGGTGAGTGTTTTATTGCCCTTGACTCCAAGCGAGCTAGCAACCTGCTCCAGGGAGTAGGGAACCTGAGCGATCGGTGTGGCGATGGCACTGAGTGCGTTTGGCAAAAACAAAATCAAGTACGCAAACACCAGTAGCCAAACCGTTTGATAAAGATCTGGCAGAAGGTTGGCCCCGATGAAAACCAGTGATAGGGCAACCACGATCGCCGGCAGGGCATGGGTGGCCCAGATTGAAAACTCAATCCCTTTCGCAAAACGTGATGGGAACCTGACCACCCACAAAGCTACGGCGAGCGCTACCAGCGCGATTAGCAAACCCGATCCAAAAGCAACCGAAGCACTACCCACAAGTGCCTCAAGAATCTCGTCTAAGTCAGCGGATGAACTTCCGATGATGCTCCAGCGAATAAGAGCAAACATTGGCACCCCAACACCAATGGTGGCAAGGGATAGCAGGGTAAGAATTGCGACCGAAGCCATTGCTCCAAGCTCCACTCGCTTCGAGCGCTGCATCGCCGTGCGCTGAATCTGGTAGTCGCCTCGGTATCTGCGCTCAAACCAAATCACCAACAGAGTCAGCAGAATCAAAACCAGGGCTAGGGCAGCAGCTGAGGTGCGATCGAAACTAAGTCGATAGGCGTTGTAGATGGCCCTGGTAAAGGTGTCAAAACGAAGAATTGAGATCGCACCAAACTCACTCAAGGTGTAGAGCGCGACCAAGAGACTTGACGCAGTTGCAGCAGCCCGAACCTGCGGCCAGGTGACTCGAACCAGAACTGCCAATTTACCTAGTCCCAAACTTCTTGCCACCTCTTCAGCGGCAACATCGGTGCGAACCAAAGCTGCCGAGACCGCGATGAAAACGTAGGGACTGGTTGCCAACGACAGCACTATCCATGAAGCGAAAAAACCTGAGAAGCCAGGGAAGGTTGCGGTGAAGGCAAACGCCAGCACATAGCTCGGAATTGCTAACGGCAAAGTTGCTAACACCGCAAAGAAACCGGGAAAGCGCAGATTAGTCCTGGTGACCAACCAAGCTTGGAAAAACCCGATGACCAAAGCAGTCAGGGTGACAGAGCCGACCAACAGGACTGTGTTTAGCAGTAGCTCAAGAGTCCTTGGGCGCATTAGTTCGGCGAGTGCCTTCTCAGAACCCTGACCCAATCGAATAAGTAAGTACCCAAGCGGCAGCAGGGCCGCCAGGGCAGCGAAAACCCCCAGCACCACAATCAGGACTGGGGGTTTTCGCATAGCCTGGCTAGATTAGCCCAGCTTGCCTGATTAGCTCTAGGGTCTGCTCGAGAGCATCTAGGTCGTTCAGGTCAAAGTCTGGGGATGGGATCTCACTCAGTGGCAGCTCACCTTCGAGTGGTTCAACGCCTGAAACCAATGGGTATTCACCGGTCTCATCCACGAAGTACTGCTGGCCCTTTTGCGATAGCAGGTACTCGACGAAGATCTTGGCGCTTGGGTTGTCACTGAGGATTCCAACACCGGCAACGTTTCGAAGGTTACCGACATCCTTGCCCTCGAACTGAGCCAACTTTGACTTCATGTTCTCTGTGCCGATTTCTTTGGCCTTCGCGAACCAGTAGTAGTGGTTGATCAAACCCATGTCGACTTCGCCTGCTTCAACGGCATCCAAGATTGCGCTGTTCTTCTCATAGATCACGCCGTTCACCTTCATGGCCTCAAGCCACTCAAGAGTCTTGGCATCACTTTCTAGAACTCGCATTGCGGTCACAAATGCTTGGAATGAGGCATTGGTCGGCGCGATAGCCACGCGACCCTTGTATTCGGGGTTAGCCAAATCAAAGACCGACTTTGGTAGTTCGGTCACCTTCTCTGGGTTGTAGTTCAAGACGCGAACGCGACCGGAGACACCGATCCACGATCCGTCCCTCGCACCATACTCAGGGGCAACCAGATCGCGAATGTTTTGGCCCAGGGTCTTGAGTAAGCCTGCCTTGGAAACTGCACCCAGTGCACCAGCATCCTGAGCGAAGAAGACATCAGCTGGAGTGTTTGAGCCTTCTTCCAAAATCTGAGCTGCTAGCTCGGCGCTGCCTGCATAGCGGACCTCAACCTCAATGCCGGTGTCGGCTGTGAACTGGTCGAGTAGTGGCTGAACCAGTTCCTCACTTCGACCCGAGTAGATCACTAGTGGTTGTGACTCTGAAGTTGACTCAGTTGCGGACTGGGTTGGCTCGGTGGCCTGCGGGGCACAACCCGCCAAAGAAATTGCAGCCAATAGGGAGACTGCAAATCCAAAAGACTTTTTCAATTGCTTCCTAACTAAAAAGAGCACGGGATTGCCCCCGTGCTCTGAATAGGTTAGGTAAACCTAACTAGTTTGTCAATTGCCTCTTTTTGCATCGATTTCGGCAATGAGGTTTTCAACCAGATCCTTGATTTCATCGCGGATCGGCCGGACATCCTCGACGCCTTTACCGGCTGGATCCGTTAGCTTCCAGTCCAGGTAGATCTTGCCTGGGTAGAACGGGCATGCGTCACCACAGCCCATGGTGATCACGTAGTCCGACGCTCGAACATCCTCATCGGTCAATACCTTCGGCTTCGCGGCCGAGATATCGATTCCCAACTCAGCCATGGCTGCAACCGCCGATGGATTCACCTGGTCACCGGGCATGGTGCCGGAGGAGCGAACCTCGATGCGGTCACCTGCAAGGTGGTGCAAAAAGCCCTGGGCCATCTGGCTGCGTCCTGCGTTGTGGACGCAGACGAACATCACGGATGCGATTGGGTTAGTCATGATCTGCTTTCTTTCTAATTAGGAAGTTTGAAACAAGTAGCGCAAGGGCAAGGCCGAGCACCTGAGCAACTAGGTATCCAGGTAGCGAGGCCGGAGAGATCGAACTTGGGGCGTCGGAGAACATCCGGCCAAGTGTCACGGCCGGATTCGCAAATGAGGTTGAAGAAATAAAGACATGCCCGGCCACAATCCATAGCGCAACCGCTGCTGGAATCAGCTGCGGTTGACTGCCAACTAAGAGCAGGATCGTGAGCACCAATCCGAAGGTTGCGATTACCTCACCCAGAAATATCCCGCTGCCAAGTCGATCCACGGAACTCACAGTCAAAGCTGACTTTTCAAACATCAGGTTGGCCATTACAGCTCCAGAAATAGCGCCGACCACTTGAGCCACGAAGTAGCCGAAAAGCTTACCCAAGCTCAAATCTTTGCGAACCAGGAACGCGAGCGAAACCACTGGGTTGAAGTGAGCGCCAGAGATTGGACCAAAGGCGGATATCGCACCAAACAATACGGAACCGACACCAACTGCAATGATGATTAGACCTAGGGCTGGGGGTGCCTCAAGTTGTGCAACCATGTGCCCAGCACCGAGGACCGCTGAGACGATCAGAGCAGTGCCCAAATACTCAGCAAAGAGTGAGCGAACAGCAGCCATGGAATTTCAATCCTGAGTTAGTGTTGAACATAGATAAGTATCTATGTCTACATAGATGACTGTCTATAAGGGTCAGGTGAACAGTTGGTTACAAAAATCCCGCTTCAACTTTTGGAGTGTGCTCCAGCGCCAGGCGCTGAACCCTTGGCTCGTTCGAGCGCGGAGAACATCGCTGAACTACTCAAGGCAGTTGCTGACCCAACCAGGCTGCAGCTATTGGCCATGATCGCAAATGCAGACCAGCAAGAAGACTGCGTTTGTAACCTAACCGAGCCGCTGAAGCTCTCCCAGCCCACCGTGAGCCACCATCTAAAGAAGTTGGCCGATGTTAGTCTAATCTCCCGCGAGCGCCGCGGCACATGGGTTTGGTATTCGCTCAACAAAGAGCGCTGGAACGAAATAGCAAAGTTGTTTGACTAGGAAAGAGGAACAAATGGCAAAGGTAGAGATTCAGATCGAGGGCATGACCTGCGGTCACTGCGCCATGAGTATCACCAAGGAGCTAACCGCTCTCGGTGGTGTTGGCGAGGTAAAGGTTGACCACGCAGCTGGCAAGGCTGAGGTGTCGGTTGATGGCGTGAGCAACGAGCAGCTTGCCGATGCAATCGCCGAGGCCGGTTACAAGGCAACTGGTTTTGCAACCCTAAATGCCTAATAACCTCACCGAGCTTGATATCGAGGGCATGACCTGCACGGCATGCGCTCGCAGGGTTGAAAAGGGTTTGAACAAGGTCCCCGGAGTCACCGCCTACGTTGACTTCGCAACCGAGAAAGCTCACCTGCAGTTCGAAACTGCGGTTGATCTAGAGCTTGTTAAAAAGGCCGTTGAAGACGCCGGCTACCAAGTCGGCGAGGGAAAGCCTGAGCTTCAGGCGCTGAAGCCAAAGCTCTGGATCGGCGTGATCCTCTCGGCTCTAGCAATGGCATTTGCCATGATCCCGCAGTTGAGTTTCCCCGATGTCCACTGGCTGGTGTTCGCTCTCTCAACACCTGTGTTTTTCTATGTCGCAGCACCTTTCCACATCGCAGCAATCAAGAACCTTCGTCACCTAACTAGCACCATGGACACCCTGGTGTCACTGGGCTCCACCGTTGCCTACGCATACTCGGTGTATCTGATCTTCTCCGGCATGCACCACACCTACTTTGAGGT
>JACCDI011143054.1_pt1 | contig 34031 bp, 32 predicted proteins | sample 7442791 | NCBI WGS metagenome assembly JACCDI01 (sample SAMN15323434, study PRJNA562643) | freshwater metagenome | isolation source: river surface water | place: USA:Blue River Watershed | collected 2017-08-15 | reverse complement strand
GCACCCGCGCTGGGCAAGATTGACGCAGGCTCTGTGACGCAAGCCTTGGCCGATGCCAAGCCCGATGCCATCTTCAACGTGTTGTTTGCCACCGACCTCGCCAAGTTTGTGCGCGAGGGCAACACACGCGGCGTGTTCCAAGGCCGCGAGGTGGTGAGCCTCTTGACCGGTGAGCCCGAGTATTTAGAGCCACTGAAGGACGAAACGCCCAACGGCTGGATCGTCACCGGCTACCCCTGGTACGGCGTGCAAACACCTGAACACAAAGCCTTTTACTTGGCCTACCACCGCAAGTACAACGACCATCCCCGCTTGGGTTCGGTCGTGGGCTACAGCATGATTCAGGCTTTGGCCGCCGGCATTGGGAAAGCTAAAAGCACCGAGAGCGAGAAGTTGGTCACGGCCTTCAGCGGCATGAGTTTCAGCACGCCATTTGGCAAAGCCACCTTCCGCAAACAAGACAACCAGTCCACCATGGGCGCGTTTTTGGGCCGTACCAAAAACGATGGAGGCAAGGGCGTGTTGGTAGACTACCGCTACATCGACGGCGCCAGCGTGCAGCCCAGCGATGACGTTGTGAAAAAACTCAGGCCAAGCAACTAAGCGCCGCTTCAAAAACCAACCCACAACGCCCGCCTCTTGCGGGCGTTTTAATTTCAAGCCTCACACACCATGGACATCGCCAGCTTCCTTGTGCAAGCCCTGAATGGGTTAGCTGCTGCATCGTCTTTGTTTTTGGTGGCCGCGGGTTTGTCACTCATCTTTGGCGTGAGCCGCATCGTCAACTTTGCGCACGGCTCATTTTTCATGCTCGGCGTGTACGTGGCGTATTCGCTGGTATCGCACCTTTCGCCCAGTATGTCGTCCGTGTTGGCGCTGGTGCTGGGCGACGGCACTGCCGCCACCTTCACTTACTTTGCGTTGTTGCTGTGCGCGGCAATCATCACGGGCGCCTTAGGTGCGTTGGTTGAGGTGCTGGTGTTGCGCCGCATTTACCAAGCGCCTGAGTTGTTTCAATTGCTCGCCACCTTTGCCTTAGTGCTCGTGCTGCAAGACGGCGTGCTGTGGCTGTGGGGCGCTGAAGATTTGCTCGGTCCTCGTGCGCCAGGCTTGAGCGGCGCCATCGACGTGATGGGCCGGCGCTTGCCCACCTACGACGTCTTCCTCATCGTCATCGGCCCTGTGGTGTTGGCGCTGCTGTGGGCCTTGTTGCAACGCACACGCTTTGGCGTGTTGGTGCGCGCCGCCACGCAAGACCGCGAGATGGTGGGCGCGCTGGGCATCAACCCACGTCATTTGTTCACCGCCGTGTTTGCCTTGGGTTGCGCCTTGGCTGGTTTAGGCGGCGCACTGCAGCTGCCACGCGAGCCTGCGCACTTGGGGCTAGACATGGCCACCATTGGCGATGCGTTTGTTGTTGTTGTTGTTGGTGGCATGGGTTCGATTCCGGGCGCGTTTGTAGCGGCTCTGTTGATTGCTGAGGTCAAAGCCTTGTGCATTGCCGTGGGCACGGTGGAATTTTTGGGCGTGTCGTTTGCGTTTTCTAAGCTCACACTGGTGGCCGAGTTTTTGGTCATGGCCGTGGTGCTCATGGTGCGACCTTGGGGTTTGATGGGCCGGCCTTTGAGTGAAGCACGTGCCCCCGTGGTGATGCACCACCACGCTGCCTTGCCGTTGGCACAACGCCGCGTGGCGTGGACGGTGGTCATGACGGTGGCCGTGGCTTTGCCGTGGCTCACCACCGATGCCCCGTATGTGTTGGTGTTGGCCGTCGACGTATTGGTGGCCGCGCTGTTTGCCGCGAGCTTGCACTTCATCATGGGGCCTGCGGGCATGCACTCGTTTGGCCATGCGGCGTATTTGGGTTTAGGTGCGTATGCCGCAGCTATCTTGGTGTTGCAGCTGGGCGTGTCTGCCGAGGTGGCGTTGCTGGCAGCGCCGCTCATCACCGCCGTGGTGGCCATGCCCTTGGCTTGGTTTGCGGTGCGTTTGTCGGGCGTGTACCTGGCCATGCTCACCTTGGCGTTTGCACAAATTGTGTGGTCGGTGTGTTTTCAGTGGGACAGCTTCACGGGTGGTAGCAACGGCCTCACCGGCGTGTGGCCGAGCCCTTGGCTGCAAGACAAACCCACGTACTACGCAGTCACCTTGGCGTGTGTGGCGTTGGGTGTGTGGGTGTTGCGCAGACTCATGGCCTCGCCCTTGGGTTTTGCATTGCGCGCCAGCCGCGACTCGGTGGCCCGCGCCCACGCCATTGGATTGAACGTGGCGCGTTTGCAATGGATGGGCTTTGTCATCGCGGCGGCGTGGGCAGGTTTGGCGGGGGCTTTGTTGGCGTTTTCCAAAGGCAGCATTTCGCCCGATGTGTTGGGCGTCGGCAAGTCGGTCGATGCACTCATCATGGTTTTGCTCGGCGGCGTTGAGTCTGCCATTGGCCCCTTAGTGGGTGCCTTGAGCTTCACCGTGTTGCAAGACAGTTTGGCGCGCAGCACCGAGTATTGGCGTGCGGTGATGGGTGGTGTCATGCTGGTGTTGGTGTTGGTGTTCCCGCAAGGCATCGCGGGTGGTTTGCATCAGCTCTGGTCGCGCTGGACCTCGCGTGTGCAAGCCAACACACACACCTCAACACAGACACCTCGTCAACCGTCTTGCGGAGGTTCGGTATGAGTGCGCCTCTGTTACAGGTGAGCGCACTGCGCAAATCATTCGGTGGCAATGTGGCGGTCAACGATGTGTCGTTCACGCTGCAAGCGGGCGAATTGCTGGCCCTCATTGGCCCCAACGGCGCAGGCAAGTCCACCACCTTCAATTTGGTCAACGGCCAGCTCGCGCCCGATGCGGGTGGCGTGTGGCTCGACGGTCAGTCGCTTTTAGGGCTGCCACCGCACGCGCTGTGGCGTATGGGCGTGAGCCGCACGTTTCAAGTGGCACAAACGTTTGCGTCATTCACCGCACTGCAAAACGTGCAAACGGCATTGCTCTCTGCACAAGGCCAATCATTCAATCTATGGCTGCGTGCAAACCAGCAATTGCGCGACGAGGCCATGCACTTGCTCGACCAAGTGCAACTCGCCGCCCACGCCCACCACGCCTGTGGCGCGCTGGCGTATGGCGACATCAAACGCCTAGAACTCGCCATGGCGTTGGCCAACCAGCCACGCTTGTTGCTCATGGACGAGCCCACCGCCGGCATGGCTCCTGATGAACGCCACGCCTTGATGAACCTCACCCGCCAATTGGTGCAACAGCGCAACGTGGGCGTGCTCTTCACCGAGCACAGCATGGACGTGGTGTTTGAACATGCACACCGTGTGGTGGTGATGGCGCGTGGGCAGCTCATTGCACACGGTACGCCTTTACAAATTCAACACGATCCGCAGGTGCAAGCGGTGTACTTTGGCAGTGGCAAAACTTTTGACAAAGGCGGCCACGCATGAACACGCGCATGAACGCACACCTATTGGATGTGACGCACCTGAACGCGCACTACGGTGCTGCGCAGGTGTTGTTTGATGTGAGCCTGCATGTGCAACGCGGCGAAGTGGTGGCGCTCATTGGGCGCAATGGCGCGGGCAAATCGAGCTTGCTCAAAGCCATCATGGGCCTCATGCCGCAGCGTAGCGGTACGGTTTATTTAGACGGGCATGACATCTCAAATGCGCAGCCTTATCAAGCCGCCCGTTTGGGTTTGGGCTTTGTGCCCGAAGACCGTCGTATCTTCACCGACCTCACCGTGCTCGAAAACTTGCAGTTGGGTGTGCAAGCCCCGCGCCACTTTGCCACCGGTCAGGCGGCACCTGTGTGGACGCTCGACCAAGTGTTTGCCCTCTTCCCCAACTTGGCCGACATGCAACAACGCCGCGCCAGCCACATGAGCGGCGGCGAACAGCAAATGCTCACCGTGGCGCGCACCCTCATGGGTAACCCACTCATGGTGTTGTTGGACGAACCGTCTGAGGGCGTGGCCCCCGTCATCGTCGAGCAAATGGGCGAGGCTATTCTTGCGTTGAAGGCGCAAGGCGTGAGCGTGTTGTTGTCTGAACAAAACACCCACTTCGCGCAATGGGTGAGCGACCGCAGCTACACGCTCGATCGCGGTGTGCTGAGCGCTTAAGAGCGCGACTCTGTCAGGCGCCCTGTCACGTATTTGTGCAGCACGCTGGCAATCAAGGTTTGATAGGGCACGCCCTCTTCCAGGGCCTTAATTTGAATGTCGCTCAAGTCGCCAGATGACAAACGAATATTGACGCGCTTGTCTTTCACGGCCGTGCTACGCGCAGCCGCTTTGAACTTCGCCAGCTCAGACTTGGTGGCCACAGACTTGAGCTTGCCTGTTTCATAGGCGCTCAACACATCGGCTTCATAGGCATCAAGTTTTTTCATCGGACGCTCCAGCATTCAAGTAGTCTCGGGTCGCCTTGCGACTTGGAATGATGGTTTTGAGAAAGAAATAGTCTTCCTCCTCAACCAAGGGAACCAGATACACATAGCCATCTCGTTCGATGACCAATATCTTTTGATTCGGGTATCTCTTTGGGTTTGGGTGCGTTAAGACATCCAACAACCCGCCAACCTCCATCGCTACGACCATGGCCTCAAACGAAACATACCTGTCTTTTTGCAAGGTTTCGTTTTTCTCAGCATTCCAGCGAAATGGCTTCATCGTGGAAATTGTAAACATGCGTGTGCCTTTTGTCATCACATGCATGCATTGAACTTGACCCCCACGGACAGGACATCAAGTTTTGCTCAAATTATTTGCGGCCCTGCCTTGCCGTTTTTCACCACATAGCTGGCTTGGGTTTTCAGCGTGGACTCGCTGCCCGCTGGAAATTTGGTGGTTCTGAAATCGCAGCGTACTTGCGCAGGTGTAACGGTGATCAGGCTGTAGCCACGCTCATCAGGACGGTAGTGCAACAAGTCGGCGTTGCTTTCGCGAATCACGGCAGCGGGTTTGTCGCCCAAGCCACGGGAGGTGATGGAAGTCGTCACAAACTCGCTGGCCACGATGGGCGAGGCCGGGTTGTTGGGCTCCAAGCGCAAAGGCGCGGCGACGTTGCAATGCACATCGCCGCCCAAGGTCACCACGTTGCTGAGCCTGGCATCGACCACGGTTTGCAGCAAACGTTTGCGTGCTTCGGGGTAGCCGTCCCACGCGTCGTTCCAGTAGCTGCGGCCCACGGGTGCAGGCACACTGGTACTGCTGATTTGCGTGGCCTGCGCCACCAGCTTCCATCGGCGTTTGGATTGGCTCAAGCTGTCAGTGAGCCAACGTTCTTGCGTCATGCCCAGCATGCTGCGCGTTGGGTCACTCAACTCATCACACTGCACCACCATGCGGCCACCGCCGCGTACGGGGTCACGGCAAGCTTGGGGGCTGCGGTATTGGCGGCAATCGAGCGTCCACACATCGGCCAACTTGCCCCAGCTCAGGTGGTCATACAAACGCATGTCGGCCGGATTGGCCGCATCTGGCCCGAGCAACAAAGGTTGGTGCTCAAAGTAGGCTTGATAAGCTGCCGCACGGCGTAGCAACATTTGCTTGGGGTCGCTGTAGTGACGGTCTTGGTCGTTGGCGTAATCGTTGACCACCTCGTGGTCATCCCACATCAACACCCACGGGTGTGCGGCATGCGCCGCTTGCAAATGGGGATCACGTTTGTATTGCTCGTAGCGCTCGCGGTAGCCTTGCAAAGTTTTGGGCTCTTCGCCACTGTGTTTGCGCAGTGCGTATTGCGGGTTGCTGCTCTCGTAGATGTAGTCGCCCATGAACAGCACAAAGTCGAGCCGCTGCTTGGCAATTTCTTCGTGCGCAATGAACTGCCCTTGCTCGTAGTGCTGGCACGAAGCTAGCGCAATGCGGAGCTCTCGCACATCAGCGTTGACGGCAGGTGCAGTGCGTGTGTGCCCCACGGTGCTGGTGGCATCGCCTTGGCTAAAGCGGTACCAATAGTCAGTGCTGGGTTGCAGTTGTTGCAGGTGCACATGCACGCTGTGTCCACGTGCTTCGTGTGTGACCACCTCGGTTTTCTGTACACGACGTTTCAGCGCCGCATCGGCAAACACTTCAACTTGAACAGGCAAAGCCTCGGCGGCCGCCGCACGGTCTTCCTCGCCAAACAGCAAGCGCGTCCACAAGACGACCGAATCCGCGCGTGGGCGGCCACTGGCAACACCCAATGCGAAAGGGTTGCTGCGCCAATTGCGCAGTGCAGTTGCAGGCGCGGCAACAGCTGTAAGCCAAGGAGAAAGCGCTAAAGCAATGGCGCTGCGTTGCAGCTGTTGGTTAAATTCGCGGCGTTTCATTTCAATAAAAACTTCAAATATCGATCGACCCATTTGCCATACGGTGGCCACATGAAACGCATGCCACTGAACCGCGCTTGGTAAAACACGGGGCGCATTTTTGAGAAGGTGACGAAGCCATCATGCCCGTGATAGTGCCCCATACCACTTTCGCCCACACCCCCAAACGGCAAGGTGTGCTGCGTGGTGTGAAACAACGCATCGTTCACACCTACGCCACCTGACATGACGCGCGTCATCAAATCATTCGCCGTGTGGCGGTCGTTGGTGAACGGGTACAAGGCCAACGGATGGGGGCCCGCATTGATGGAGTGAATCACGCTATCTAATTGTGAATAGCCAATGATCGGCAGCACTGGGCCAAAAATTTCGCGCGTGTACAGGGCGCAGTTGGGCGGCACATTGAGCACCGCATGTGGGGCAATTTTTCGAGTCCTCACGTCCCATGCGGGGCCATCCAACAGGGGAATCAAGGTGGCACCTTGCGCTTGCGCCTCTTGCAACGCATCGACCAAACGTTGAAAAGCAGTGGCATCAATGATGGCGGTGTAGTCTGGGCTATCTAAGCTGCCAAATCGCTTTTGCACTATCTCGCGTGCCATGTGCACAAAGGCATCCACTTGCGCGTGCGGCACAAACACATGGTCCACATTGCTACAGATTTGGCCTGCGTTGAAGCACTTGGCAAACATGATACGTTCGGCGGCCAATTGCAAATCAAAGTCTGAGCACACCACCGCGGGTGATTTACCGCCCAACTCTAAGGTGACAGGACACAAGTTGTGCGCCGCAGCGGCCATGACAGCTTTGCCTGTTTGGGTGGAGCCCGTAAACACCAAGTGGTCAAACTTGAGCTGCGAAAACGCCACACCCACGCCGCCCGTTTCTTCAAAAAATGCCAGCTTGTCTGCGTTGAAATAGCGTGGGGCCAAGTCCATCAACAAACGGGTGATGTGGCGCGAGTTTTCTGACATCTTGACCATGGCACGGTTGCCCGCTGCAAACACGTCTACCAGCACCATGAAGCTCAAGTTAATCGGGAAGTTCCACGGCACGATCACACCTACCACGCCCAGCGGCTGGGGTACCACGCGGTTTTGACTTCCAAAAAACGTCAGCCAATCTGCGGCTCGGCGCTGCGGCTTCATCCACTGCTTGAGGTGTTTGAGCGCATGGTCGACCGCCTGCACCACAGGCACCACTTCGGCCAACATGGTTTCGTGGTGCGAGCGGTGGCCGTAGTCGGCGTTGATGGCTTGTGCAATGGCCTCAGCGTTGTCGCCCACAAACGCTTTGAGATGGAGCAAGTCCGTCCGACGCTGAGCCGCGCTGGGATACGGCTGCGCACGATGCGCAGCGCGCTGCAGCTGTAGCGTGGTGTGAAGATCAGTTGGCAAAAGCGGCAATGCCTGTTTGTGCGCGCCCCAAAATCAAGGCATGAATGTCATGCGTCCCTTCATAGGTGTTGACCACTTCAAGGTTCACCAAATGACGTGCGACGCCAAACTCGTCGCTGATGCCGTTGCCGCCCATCATGTCTCGGGCGGTGCGGGCAATGTCCAGTGCTTTGCCACACGAGTTGCGTTTAAGGATGGACGTGATTTCCACACTCGCTGTGCCTTCGTCTTTCATGCGGCCCAAACGCAAACAGCCTTGCAGGCCTAAGGCAATTTCGGTTTGCATGTCGGCCAGCTTCTTTTGTATCAGTTGGTTGGCGGCCAATGGGCGGCCAAACTGTTGGCGGTCAAGTGTGTATTGACGCGCACGCAACCAGCAGTCTTCAGCGGCACCTAACGCACCCCATGCAATGCCAAAACGCGCACTGTTCAAACACGTGAATGGGCCCTTCAATCCTTGCACCTCAGGGAATGCGTTTTCCTCTGGCACAAAGACGCCGTCCATCACAATTTCGCCTGTGATCGACGCACGCAAACCCACCTTGCCGTGAATGGCAGGGGCACTCAGTCCTTTCATGCCTTTTTCCAGCACAAAGCCACGAATCGGTCCGACCTTGCCGGATTCGCTGACCTCTTTGGCCCACACCACAAACACGTCAGCGATGGGGCTGTTGGAGATCCACATCTTGTTGCCCTTGAGCATGTAACCACCCGCCACTTTTTGTGCGCGGCTGGCCATGCTGGCAGGGTCAGAACCGTGATCGGGCTCGGTCAATCCAAAGCAACCAATCCACTCACCTCTGGCTAACTTGGGTAAATATTTTTGTTTTTGCGCTTCGGTACCAAACTCGTGAATGGGCACCATGACCAAAGAGGACTGGACGCTCATCATGGAGCGGTAACCACTGTCCACGCGCTCCACCTCACGCGCAATCAAACCATAAGCCACATAGTTGAGCCCGGGGCCACCATAGGTCGTAGCAATCGTTGGACCGAGCAAACCGAGTTCGCCCATTTCACGAAAAATGGCGGCATCCGTTTGCTCATGACGAAATGCATGGGTCACCCGAGGTGCCAATTTGTCTTGGCAATACGCGGCGGCAGCGTCTCGCACCATGCGCTCATCTTGTGTGAGCTGCTGATCTAACAAAAATGGGTCTTGCCAATTGAATGCAGCATGGGTCATGCGAGAGTCTCCTGAACTAAATCGGTTTGAATTTTTGTCAATGGCGCACGAGCATCCGTCTATGCGCCACGGATGAAGCTTTATGCGTCGCTACGCTTCATACGTTCGCTTTTCCAATACACATCGTCCCCACCGTTCATGCGGTTGAGCACGCGAGCCAACACAAACATCAAGTCACTCAAGCGGTTCAGATACTGACGCGGTGCGTCACCAATCGCTTCTTCATTGCCCAAAGCGACCACCGCACGCTCAGCGCGACGTGCCACTGTGCGGCACACATGCGAAATGGCTGCACCACGTGTGCCTGCGGGCAAGATGAACTCTTCAAGCTTGGGCAGCTTGGCGTTGTAGGTTTCAAGGGCAGTGTCGAGGGCTTGCACGGCTTCGTCTTTGAGCAGCTCAAAGCCAGGAATGGAGAGTTCACCACCGAGGTTAAACAGTTGATGCTGAATTTCTACCAACACATCGCGTACGTCTTGCGGCATGTCTTCGCACAGCAGAACGCCAATGTTGGAATTGAGCTCATCCACCTCACCCATGGCATGCACGCGCAAGCTGTTTTTAGAGACACGCTGGTTATTACCCAAGCCCGTGGTGCCTGCGTCACCCGTGCGTGTGGCGATTTGTGAAAGTCGGTTGCCCATGTGCTTTACCTTGTCAATGTGGTTTGGTTCTTATTTTGCCTGTCGCTCAGGGGCTTTTAGCCAAGAGGGGCTTGTTCTTAGAATGACGGATCGCTTAGGAGACATCGTATGAATGCGCCCACCTCACCCCAACATTTAACGCCTGCTGTGGCACAACGCGAAGTGCCTGCGGAAATGATTTCCGCACTACAAGCACGCTTTGGTACTAACTGCTCAACCGCAATGGTGATCCGCGAGCAGCATGGCCGCGATGAGTCGCCGTTCACACACGTGCCGCCACCTGCTGCTGTGGTGTTTGCCGAAAGCACACAAGATGTGGCTGACGCCGTGGGGTTGGCGGCGAAGTACAAGGTACCAGTGATTCCTTTTGGTGTGGGCTCGTCACTAGAAGGTCATTTATTAGCCGTGCAAGGTGGGATCAGCGTAGACGTGAGCCGCATGAACAAAGTGCTGAGCATCAACGCTGAAGATTTAACCGTCACCGTACAACCTGGCGTGACGCGCAAACAGCTCAACGAAGAAATCAAGAGCACGGGTTTGTTCTTCCCCATCGACCCCGGCGCGGATGCCTCCATCGGCGGCATGTGCGCGACACGCGCCAGTGGCACAAATGCCGTGCGTTACGGCACGATGCGCGAGAACGTGTTGACCCTTGAGGTGGTGACGGCGAATGGCGATGTGATTCGCACAGGCACACGCGCCAAAAAATCTTCCGCAGGATACGACCTGACGCGTTTGTTTGTCGGCAGTGAAGGCACGTTGGGGGTGATGACAGAAATCACGCTGAAGATTTACCCCTTGCCGGAAGCCGTGTCAGCTGCAGTGTGCTCATTCCCTAGCATTGAGGCGGCTGTACACACCACGATCTCAACGATTCAGATGGGCATACCCATCGCACGTGTGGAATTGCTCGACGCAGGGTCTGTACGCGTCGTTAACAACTATGCGAAGCTAAGTTTGACGGAAGCACCCATGCTATTGATGGAGTTTCACGGCTCGCCTGCAGGCGTGAAGGAGCAGGCCGAAGCCGTGCAAGAGATCGCCGCCGAGCATGGTGGAATTTCATTTGAATGGGCCACCACGCCTGAAGAGCGCACCCGACTATGGACCGCACGGCACAACGCTTACTTTGCTGCCATCCAAAGCCGCCCCGGTTGCCGTGCAGTGACCACGGATACCTGCGTGCCGATTAGTAAATTAGCCGATGCCATGCTGGATTCAATTGCCGAAGCAGATGCCTCTGGCTTGCCCTACTTCTTGGTCGGCCATGTGGGCGATGGCAATTTCCATGTGGGTTATTTGATTGACCCCAACAACCCAGAGGAGCATGCCTTGGCTGAAACGCTGAACCAAAAGCTGGTGAACCGCGCATTGAGCTTAGGAGGCACATGCACAGGTGAGCACGGCATTGGTTTACACAAGATGGACTTCTTGCGCTCCGAGGCGGGTGAAGGCGCAGTGGACATGATGCGCACCATCAAGCGGGCGTTGGACCCGCACAACATCATGAATCCCGGGAAGATCTTTTCTCTGTGAGCATTTGCTCCACTTGATCACAGACCTTGTTCGCGTCAAAGGGCTTGAGCACCACGGCATTCACGCCAGCGGCAGCGAAACGCTCGAGGTCTTGCGGATTGACGTTGGCCGTCAAGCCCAACACAGGGATATTGCAGACAGGCGGGTCAAAGGTCTGGCGCAGGGCTGTGGTGGCTTCGATGCCATCCATTTCTGGCATGACCATGTCCATCAAGATGACGTCAAAGTCTTGTTGGACCAAGGCCTCCAAAGCTTTGGCACCGTTGTCGGCCTCAACAATGTCGCAATTTTTCCATTTGTTTTTCAAAATCTGACGAACCAACAAACGGTTGATAGGGTGGTCGTCGACGACGAGGAAGCGTTGCGCGGTGTCCACAGGTTGAACCTGAACTTGTGTGTCTTTGGCTTCAAGAGCCGGCGGCGCCACTTCCTCTAAGGGCAGGGTAAACCAAAACTCTGAGCCTTGGCCCACAGCGCTTTGAAAGCCGATGTGACCGCCCATGAGTTCGACCAAGCGCTGGGTGATTGACAGCCCCAGCCCATTGCCGCCATAGCGTGACTGAATGTTGTTCTCGGCTTGCACAAAACGCTGAAAGATTTTGGGTTGCTGCTCTTGCGGGATGCCAATGCCACTGTCGCGGACCGAAAAGTGCACCCCCAAGGGTTGACGACTCACATGAAGGATGACATGCCCTTGATGGGTGAACTTGATGGCATTACCCAGCAAGTTCACCAAAATTTGCATCAGGCGATGCCGATCGGTGCAGACCCACTGGGGCACGTCGGGGTCAATCTGACACTGGTATTGCAAGTGCGTGCTTTCCACCCGCTGTGCAAATAAATCAAACGCCGTGCTGATGGTGTCGCGCAAGGCAAAGGTTTCATCGTGCACGCTGATCTTGCCCGCTTGGAGCTGGGAATAGTCCAGCACATCATTGATAACGGTGAGCAAGTGGTCCGCAGATTGACGTGTGTGATCCAGAATTTTGCGCGCCTGCGGGTTGTCCGTCACGCGGCTGAGCAACATGTTGTTGAAGCCCAAAATGGCATTCATTGGCGTGCGCAGCTCATGGCTCACCGTGGCAATGAATTGTTCGCGCAAGGCCGCGGTGCGTAAAAGCTCCTGGCGTTTTTCTTCCAGCTCTTGGTTGCGCTGCAAGCTGGTGTTGTAGGTTTTGCGAAACAAGTTGTCGTAAAGCAATGGCACTGTTTCAACAACGAGGGTGACCACGGTGTAAGTGGCAAATGAAGGCATGATTTGCGCATACCCCAAAGCGGGGTTGTCGGGCAACCCACCGAACCAAGTGACGCCAGCCATCACAAGTTCGGCCAAGCACACAATGACCAGCCACACAAAACCCATGCGCCGACCGCTGGCGTAAAACGAGATGAGCGGAATAACCGCGAGCCATGCCATCCGCGGCGAGTAAATGCCCCCCGTCAGCCATGCGGCATAGCCTAGCTCCACCAGCCCCCCCAAAATGCCAATGTTCAGCGCCATCTGCATTGGCAAGCCCCAGATGTAGAGGGTTTGCAGCACCACCAAAAACAGCGCAAAGATCAACGGTACAGGCGCACCATTGGGATAGGGCGTGATCAGGGTCAAGATGACCATGAACACAATCAATAGCCACACCACAAAGAAGAGATAGGGCAATGGGCCGTCACGAAATCGCTTGGGCAAATGCGGTATGACCCAAGTGCTGAATCGGTCTAAGAGGGAATCACTCATGCTTTTTTGCACTCCGCATGTGTGTCCAATGCTTTAGATATCTTTTGGATCAGCTGCTGCTCATCAATAGGCTTGTGGATCACGTCGTTCATGCCCGCCGCCAAACAACGATCTTGGTCCACCGGATTGGCGCTGGCGGTGAGCGCCAATACAGGAATGTGGCACAACGGTGCTGGGTGTTGATGGCGTATGGCATGTGTGGCTTGCATGCCATCCATGTCGGGCATGATCATGTCCATAAGGACGATGTCAAAGTGTTGTTGCGCCAAACAGGCCAGCGCTTCGGCGCCGCTGCTGGCTTGCACAATGTCCGCCCTGGGAAAACATTTTTTAAGCATCATGAGCGCCACCATCAAATTGACGGCATTGTCATCGACCAGCAGGATGTGAAAGGCCTTGTGCGCCAGCTCACGCGCCATTTCAGCGGCAGCCTTCGCATCTTGTACAGCAACTTTGTGCAGTGGCAAGATGAACCAAAACCTCGCGCCCTGCCCTTGTGTACTGCTAACCCCAATGGCGCCACCCTGCAGACTGACCAATCGCTCGCAAATCGATAGCCCCAGGCCCGTGCCGCCATATTGGCGATTGGTTTGTACGTCGGCATGTTCAAAACCATTGAAGATTTGTTTTTGACGATCAGAAGCAATACCAATGCCGGTGTCTTGCACTTCAAATAAGACGCCTGTTTCCACATTTTGAGCGCGTATTTCAACGTGCCCTGCGGCGGTGAATTTGATGGCGTTATCCACTAAGTTTTTGAGAATTTGCTCCAAGCGCTGCCGATCACCTTTGAACCATGTGTGGCTAAGGTTGTCGATTTGCAACCGAAGGTCCAAGCCTTTTTGTTTGGCTTTGTCGCTGTGGTGGTCCCGAACTGCGACCAGGGTCTCGAACAAAGAAAACTCTTCCTCGTGCAGTGTGAATCGCCCAGCCTGAAGCTGTGAAAAGTCCAAAATGTCATTGACCACTTGCAAAAGTTGCTCGGTAGAGCGGCGGATGTGTGCGACGATTTCAGCGTCTTGTGGGTTATGTGCCAACTCGGTGCGCAGGATGCCGTTGAGACCCAGAATGGCGTTCATCGGGGTGCGCAGTTCGTGTCCCACAGACGCAATGAACTCGTCTTTGTGGGCCTGGGCACGCAACAGTGCTTGGCTGGTTTTTTCCAGCTCTTCGTTACTTTGGTCCATCTCCGAAACCTGCGCGCTGTGTATGCGTTCGGCAATGAAGACCACATACATGGACAAACTGATAACAAACAAATTATTGGCCACCGACCACCCCATGACGTCGTTGGTCATATTGATGTCGGTGTTGACGTAGCCATGCCAACTGATGAACAAGAGCAGCAGGTTGGCCAAGGTGACGACCCCAATCCACAGCAATGAGGTGGCGCGGTCAAACAAAAGCACTGCGGGCAAAACCGCCACCGTCATCCATACCATGACGGGTGAGTTGACGCCGCCCGTCAATGCTGCGAGGTAAGCCACATAACAAATAGACCACAACAGCATGGCATGTGCGACCAGCAAGTACGGCGCGCTGAAGAGCAACAAGACCAGCAAGCCCCAATAGCCAGCAGAGCCCACGATGTTGATCACGTGGTTGTAATCTGGATGCGGAATGAAGTAAAACGCAGACGAACACAAGCCGACGATCAACAACAAGTACATCAACAGACTGCGGCGACGCTCGAGCTGAGGGCCGGAGAAAAAGCGCCTCGGCAAAAAGAGGGTGCGCAGTTTGTCAATCATGCGGATCAGGACTTACGGAGTTTTTCGATGAGACCGTTGAGTTCGTCGATCGAACCAAATTGAATCGCCAACTCGCCCATCTCCTCAACCCGGCCATGGCGTTTGACGCGTTTTTTCACACGCACTTCCACTTGCGCGGTGAGCAAATCAGATAACTCTTCTTCGATGCGTTTGGTGTCGCGTGACTTTTCGCTCTTGGGTTTTTGCGGCACGAGGTTAAATTCAGCCCCCAGTTTTTTGACCAAGCTTTCCGCCTCGCGCACCGACATTTTTTTGGCGCTGATTTGATGGGCCGCCGTGATTTGTGTCGCACGGTCAAGCGCCAACAACGCACGGGCATGGCCCATGTCGATGTCCCCCGCCATCAACATGGATTGCACGGGGTCGGCCAAGTTCAACAAGCGCAGCAAGTTGCTGGCAGCGCTGCGCGAGCGGCCCACCGCTTGCGCAGCGAGCTCGTGCGTGAGGCCAAATTCTTTGATCAGGCGCTGCAGGCCTTGTGCTTCTTCAAGTGGGTTGAGGTCTTCGCGCTGGATGTTTTCAATCAAGGCCATGGCAGCGGCCGCCTCGTTGGGCACGTTGCGCACGAGCACGGGCACAGTCTCTAGCCCTGCGAGTTTGGCTGCACGGCTGCGGCGCTCACCCGCGATGATTTCGTATTTGCCAGCGTTGGGGCCCTCGTGCAACTGGCGCACGAGGATGGGTTGCATGATGCCCTGGACCTTGATGCTCTCGGCCAACTCATACAGCGCGCCCTCGTCCATGCGCGTGCGTGGTTGGTACATGCCAGCCACCATTTGGCTCAAAGGCAAGGTACTGGGTTGGCCTTCGGCGGCAGCGTTTTGTGCTGCAACGCTGTCATCCACTTTGGGGCCGAGCAAGGCTTCGAGACCGCGGCCTAAGCCTTTGGGTTTTTTAGTGACCATTTTTTTCTTTCAGTAAATCTTGTAACAAGGCAGAGCCCTCGGGCCAGTCGCCAAGGTGTGAGTCTGTGTTGATGTGTCCCACAGCGCCGCAGTCCACCAAGCGCGAGCCCCACACATGCGCCAACGCACTGGCACGCAAGAGGCTGCAATATGGATCGTTGCGGCTGGCCGCCACGATGCTGGGAAACGGCAAACGCTCGCGCACGATGGGGCTCCAGCTGTGAAGCATGTGTTGCATTTCGGGCCGCTCCACGTCGGCCGGTGCCACGAGCAATGCACTTTTAACTTGGTGCGCATTGCGTGAGTGCGAAGCCCAAGCCGCCACCAACACACAGCCCAAGCTATGGGCCACCAACACAGCGTTGGGATTGGCAAGCACAGCCTCTTCGAGCTGAATCATCCAGTCACCACGCAACGGAAAATCCCAGTTGTGTTGCGCCACACGGGTGTAGCCATGCGTGCCTTCCCACCGGCTTTGCCAGTGGTCAGGGCCACTGTTGTGCCAACCGGGAAGGATGAGGACAGGTGTTGTCATGGTGACGTGGTGGTGGTCTTAAAGTGTTTTCACGCGTTCGACCATCTCGTGCGCAAAGTCCACAAACGCATGACTGCCTTTGGCAGAGGGGTCAAACACCACACCAGGCAGACCATAGCTTGGGGCTTCGGCCAAACGCACGTTGCGAGGAATGACGGCGCTGAACACTTTGTCGCCAAAGTGGTCTCTGAGCTGTTCACTCACCTGCTGTTGCAGCGTGATGCGCGGGTCAAACATGACACGCAACAGACCGATGATTTTGAGTTCGCGGTTGAGATTGGCATGCACTTGTTTGATGGTGTTGACCAAGTCGGTCAACCCTTCGAGGGCGAAGTATTCACACTGCATCGGCACGATGACTCCGTGCGCCGCACACAAACCATTGAGGGTGAGCATGGAGAGCGACGGGGGGCAATCTATAAGTACAAAGTCGTACTCTGCATCCACTGCAGCCAAGGCTTGCTTGAGACGGTTTTCGCGGCGCTCTAAAGAGACCAGCTCGACTTCTGCACCGGCCAAATCACGGTTGGCACCCAGCACATCGTAGGTTGGAATTTTGGCGCGCACACCCTCGTTGCCCCAGTTGCTACGAATGCGGGCTTCGGCAATGGTGGCCTCCTCCAACAGCACGTCGTACACAGAGAGTTCCATTTCGCGTTTGTCGACGCCTGAGCTCATGGTGGCATTGCCCTGAGGGTCTAGGTCAACCATCAAGACACGCTGGCCAACAAAGGCCAAGCCAGCCGCCAAGTTGACGGTGGTGGTGGTTTTGCCAACGCCACCTTTTTGGTTGGCTACGCAGAAAATTTTGGCCATACAGAGCTTTCGGGAAGAGACGGAAAAATTATTTGAACAAGGCCAGCTTGAGGCCAAAACCAATGAGCAATGCGCCCGCAAATTTGTTGAGCATGACGCTGGCCAAAGGGTTGGCGCGCACGCGTTCGACGAAGTGATGGGCCAACATGACCACCACCAAACCATAGGCCAAGGTGAGCACAGCGATAGTGGCCGCCATCACGGCGATGGTGAGCAAACCCAGGTGTACGGCTGGGTCGACAAACAAGGGAAAGAACGCCATGTAAAACACAATGGCTTTGGGGTTGAGCACCGTGATGAACAAGCCCTGACGAAAGTAGTGGTCGGGCTTCATGTCCAACACGGGCGCGTCGCCAGGTTTGGCGTTGAACAAGGAATAGCCCAGGCCGATCAAGTAGGCAGCGCCGGCCCACTGAATGGAGCTGTAAAGACTGGGGTAGTTGATGAGCAGCGCAGCTAGCCCCGCCACCGCCAACCACAACAACACCTGGTCACCCGCGATGACACCCAGCGTGGCGGCCATGCCCGCACGCACCCCGCCCTTGCCTGTTGCGGTGAGCAAGGCCAAGTTACCAGGGCCGGGGATGGCCAGAAAGACGATGATGGCCACGACGAATGCGCCGTAGTCGGCAATACCGAACATAAAGAACTCAGGTTTCGAAGAGCGAGAAGTTTAACCGCGCAACCAGATGATGCAGCGCTCGGCATCTAGGCCGGGCACGTGAAGCTGTTCCACGTGAAACACTCGGATGTTGTCGGGCAGTGCCGCCAGCTCCTGGTCGGGATGCTTGCCCTTCATGGCCATCCACACCCCATGACTGGCCAAAGCCGATTGAGACCAAGTGGTGAAGTCCACCAACGAGGCAAAGGCACGCGAGCACACGATGTCAAATGGATCGGTCAGGCTCTCGACCCGGGCGTGCAGGCCTTTGAGGTTGGGAAGCTTCAAGGTGGCGGCCACCTGCTGGATGAAGGCCGCTTTCTTGGCCACGGTGTCCACACAGCTGACCGACACCTCAGGACACGTGATGGCGATGACGACGCCGGGCAAACCAGCACCCGAGCCGACGTCCAACAGCTTGGGTGACTCGCTCGCAGGAAGATTCCGCTTGGCCAACTCGCGGCGTAACGGCGCAATGACCGCCAAACTGTCGAGCAAGTGATGCGTGAGCATTTCCTTGGCGTCGCGCACGGCCGTGAGGTTGTACACCTTGGTCCATTTGGCAATCAAATCCACATAGCTCAACAACTGGATTTGTTGGTCTGGCGTCAAGCTCAAACCCAAATCGTCGAGGCCTTTTTGCAAGGCTGGCAAAAGGGGGTGCATCAAGTCGCCTCGCCCGCGCTGAGCGCTGGCTCTTGGGCAAAGCCCTTGACGCGAGAGCGCTTGAGGTGAATCAGCAACAAAGAAATAGCCGCCGGCGTGATGCCCGACATGCGAGAAGCTTGACCCAGGGTTTCGGGGCGTTGACGGCTCAGGCGTTGACGCACCTCAAAAGACAAGGCTGTGACTTGGTTGTAGTCCAAATCCCCGGGCAGTTTGAGGTTTTCGTAGTGGGCGGCGCGCTGCACTTCATCAAGCTGGCGATCGATATAGCCAGAATATTTGGCGGCAATCTCAATCTGCTCAATGATGGCGCGGGTGGTTTCACGTGAAACATCGTCCCCTTCTAACCCAACCAGCAATTCTTGGTTTTGGTGCTTGGCACCGTCCATGGACATGAGGCCTTGGTAGCTGACGTCAGGGCGACGAAGTAAATCGGCCAAGTTGTATTCGCGGTCAATACCCTTACCCAAAACGCGCTCGGCTTCCGCCGCAGGCAAGTTGCGGGGGTTGACCCAGATAGATTTGAGGCGTTCTGTTTCACGTGAAACAGCATCGCGCTTGCGGTTGAAAGCGTCCCAGCGGGCGTCGTCCACCAAACCCATTTGGCGGCCAACTTCAGTCAGGCGCATATCGGCGTTGTCCTCGCGCAGTTGCAAGCGGAACTCGGCGCGACTGGTGAACATGCGGTAGGGCTCGGTCACGCCTTTGGTGGTGAGATCATCCACCAACACACCCAAGTAGGCCAAGTCACGGCCGGGCGTCCAAGCGCCGCCAAAGTCATTGGCAGCGCCGGCCAAGCTGCGACATTGCAAAGCGGCATTGATACCCGCAAACAACCCTTGCGCCGCAGCCTCCTCGTAACCCGTGGTGCCGTTGATTTGGCCTGCAAAGAACAAGCCGCCGATGGCGCGGGTTTCAAAGCTGCGCTTCAACTCCCGTGGGTCGAAATAGTCGTACTCGATGGCATAGCCGGGACGAATGATGTGGGCGTTTTCCAAACCCTTCATCGAGCGGACCAAGTCATACTGAATGTCAAACGGCAGGCTGGTGCTGATGCCGTTGGGGTAGTACTCGTGGGTGGTCAACCCTTCGGGTTCTAGAAAAATCTGGTGGCTGTCTTTGTCGGCAAAGCGGTTGATTTTGTCTTCTACGCTGGGGCAGTAACGTGGGCCAACGCCTTCGATCTTGCCAGTGAACATGGGGCTTCGGTCAAACCCCGAACGGATGATGTCGTGGGTGCGCTGATTGGTATGGGTGATCCAACATGGCATGTGTTGCGGATGCATGGAGGCGCGACCCATGAAGCTGAACACCGGCACTTCGCCCAACACACCCGCCGAAGGTGCGCCGTTGTCGGTTTGGTTGGCAACGCCGTCTCCTGGTTGTTCGGTGCATTGGCTGAAGTCAATCGTGCGTCCGTCAATGCGTGGCGGTGTGCCGGTTTTCAAACGGCCTTGCGGCAACTTCAACTCTTTGAGGCGAGCCGACAAACTGACTGCGGGCGGATCGCCCGCACGACCGCCGGCGTAGTTGTTCAAGCCAACGTGAATCTTGCCATCCAAGAAAGTCCCCGCCGTCAACACCACGGTGCGGCTACGGAACTGAATCCCAGCTTGCGTACGCGCACCAACCACGCGGTCGCCTTCCACCATCAAATCATCGACAGCTTGTTGGAAGAGCCACAGATTGGGTTGGTTTTCCAACATGCGGCGAATCGCTGCTTTGTACAAAATACGGTCGGCCTGTGCACGGGTGGCACGAACTGCTGGACCTTTGGAGCTGTTGAGCACGCGAAATTGGATGCCCGATTCGTCGGTAGCCAAGGCCATGGCACCACCCAGTGCATCCACCTCTTTGACCAAATGGCCTTTGCCAATGCCACCGATGGAGGGGTTGCAGCTCATCTGGCCCAAGGTTTCGATGTTGTGACTTAAGAGTAAAGTTTTCGCACCCATGCGTGCGGCGGCCAGCGCTGCTTCAGTGCCAGCGTGCCCGCCACCAACAACGATGACATCAAACTCTTGGGGGTACAACATAAAACAACCTTTGGGTGTGCCGCAGCACAGAGGCGCAGGGGCTGTTTACCGCCCTGCTTAGCAGCGGGCGATTTTACAAGCCCAAAGCAAACGCGCGTGGGGCTAGCTATTTATGAGACAAAATTGCGCGATTCAACATTTGGGGACAGCAATGAAAAAATTAACAATGGGTTTAATTTTGGGCATGGTCAGCACTTGGGCGATGAGCGCCACCGGCGAAGAAACCTTCAAAGCGGTTTGTGCCAATTGCCATGCACAAGGCCTTGCTGGTGCGCCAAAAGTGGGCGACACAAAAGCTTGGAGCAAGCTGATCAAAGAAGGCCAAGTGCCTTTGACAGCTGACGGTTTCAACGGTGTCCGTGCAATGCCTGCCAAGGGTGGTCGCGCTGAGTTGACCCTGCCGGAGTTTGCTGCAGCAGTCGTTCACATGGCCAATCTCTCGGGTGCTAAGTGGCAAGAGCCTGATGAGGTCATGCTGAAAAAAATGAATGCACGTATCGAGAAACGCAACGCCACTGGCAAATAAAAACCATGCACAAAGCACGCAGTGTTGAACGCTTGGTCGTTGGTCAAGCCACCTCAGATGGTGCTGGCGTTCGCCTCACGCGAGTGTTGAGCCACGATTTACAAGAACGACTTGACCCGTTTTTGATGCTCGACGCCTTTGGTAGCGACAACCTTGGCGACTACATTGCGGGCTTCCCAAACCACCCTCACCGCGGCTTTGAAACCGTCACCTACATGATCGCCGGGCGCATGCGCCACAAAGACAGTGGAGGCAATGAAGGCTTGTTAGAAAACGGTGGCGTGCAGTGGATGACTGCCGGGCGTGGCTTGATTCATAGCGAAATGCCCGAACAAGAAGAGGGTGTGATGGAAGGCTTTCAGCTGTGGCTGAATCTGCCTTCGCACAACAAGCTGTGTGAGCCTTGGTACAAAGACATTCAAGCCTCAGAAATTCCAGAGCTGACAACCAGCGAAAACGTGTTGGTACGCGTGATTGCAGGTGAAGCACACGGGACGCTGGGTGCCATGCAACGTGAACACACCGAACCGTTTTACCTAGACCTGCACTTCCCTGCTCTAGATGGCGCATCGTTTGAGCAAGCCTTACCGCCTACCCATAACGCCTTTGTGTATGTGTATCGCGGGGAACTGACGGTTCTGACAGGTGAACACCGTACCTCTGTCCCCGTTCAGCGCATGGCCTTGCTAGCCAACGATGGCGACCACGTGCTTTTACAAGGACAAGCGAACACGCGTGTCATTTTGATTGCGGGTAAGCCACTGAATGAGCCGATTGCGCAATACGGCCCATTCGTGATGAACACCCGCGAAGAGCTGGTGCAAGCCGTGGACGACTTTCGCGCTGGCTTGATGGGCTAAGCACCCATCAAGCACTGTGAGCGTTAAACGTCGATGTTGCCTGCGCGCAAAGCGTTGTCTTCGATGAAGTTGCGACGAGGCTCTACCTCGTCACCCATCAACATGGTGAACACGCGATCGGCCTCGATGGCATCGTCAATTTGCACGCGCAACAAACGGCGCACATTAGGATCCATCGTGGTTTCCCAAAGTTGTTCTGGGTTCATCTCGCCCAAACCCTTGTAGCGCTGACGCGCTGTGGTGTTTTCAGCTTGGGTGATGAGCCACTTCATGGCTTGGCGGAAGTCTGCGACTCTTTCTTCTTTGGCTTTCTCACCTTCGCCGCGATGAACTTTTGAGCCCTCACCCAATAAGCCACGGAAGGTTTGTGCGGCTTCGGCCAACGCAGCGTAATCTGCGCCGTGCACAAAGTCTTGCGTGATAACACTGCTCTTGACGTTGCCGTGGTGACGACGACTGATGCGCAAAATAGGTTTATCGGTACGCACATCAAATTCGCCAGACGCTTCTGAGCCGCTGCCCAATTCACGTAGTTTTTCTTGCATCGCAGCCGCTGATTTTTCGGCATCGGCCACAGTGTCGAGATTGACAGACACACCATCGGCCATGGCACGCAACGCTTCAGCATCCATAAAACCACTCAAACGCGCAATGACCGATTCAGCAATTTGGTGTTTACGGGCCAACTCGCTCAAGGTGTCGCCGCTCAGCGTTTGCGCATTGGCCCCGCCTGTGGTGATGCTGGCATCTTTCAACGCAATGCGCAGCAAGAAACCATCCAAAGCAGCTGCATCTTTCAGATACAACTCTTCCTTGCCTGCCTTGACTTTGTACAAAGGTGGCTGTGCAATGTAGATATGGCCGCGCTCGACCAACTCTGGCATTTGGCGATAGAAGAAGGTCAACAACAAGGTACGGATGTGTGCACCGTCCACGTCAGCATCGGTCATGATGATGATGCGGTGGTAGCGAAGCTTGTCCACGTTGAAATCGTCAGTGGCTGACTTGCCTGACTCCGCGCTGGCCTTGCCGATACCGGTGCCCAAAGCAGTGATGAGCGTCAAGATTTCATTGCTGGTCAGCAGCTTTTCGTAGCGTGCTTTTTCGACGTTCAAGATCTTGCCGCGCAAGGGCAAAATAGCTTGGAATTTACGGTCACGACCCTGCTTGGCTGAACCACCCGCAGAGTCACCCTCAACGATGTAGATTTCGCACAGTGATGGGTCTTTTTCTTGGCAGTCTGCCAATTTGCCGGGCAAGCCCATGCCGTCCAACACACCTTTGCGACGTGTCATTTCACGGGCTTTACGAGCCGCTTCACGCGCCTTAGCTGCTTCCACAATCTTGCTGGTGATGATCTTGGCGTCATTCGGACGCTCTTCCAAAAACTCTGTGAGCGTTTTGGCCACGATGTCTTCCACAGGGGCACGCACTTCGCTAGAAACCAACTTGTCTTTGGTTTGGCTAGAAAACTTAGGCTCGGGTACTTTCACACTCAACACGCAGCACAAACCTTCGCGCATATCGTCGCCCGTCACTTCGACCTTTTGTTTTTTCGCGATATCGTTTTGCTCGATGTACTTGCTGATGACACGGGTCATCGCTGCACGCAAACCGGTCAGGTGGGTACCGCCGTCACGCTGCGGAATGTTATTGGTGAAGCACAAAACGCTTTCGTTGTAACCATCGTTCCACTGCATGGCCACTTCCACTCCAATGCTGGTGCCAGGAATGCCACCGTAGCTATCGGCTGGTCGCTCACCTTCGGCGTAGAACGCATTGGGGTGCAGTACCTTCTTGCCTGAATTAATAAAATCCACAAAGCCTTTGACGCCACCTGCACCCGAAAAGTCATCTTCTTTTCCGGTGCGCTCATCCTTCAAACGAATACGCACACCGTTGTTCAAAAAGCTCAACTCACGCAAACGCTTGGCCAAGATTTCGTAATGGAAATCGTTGTTTTGCTGAAAAATTTCTGTGTCAGGCAAAAAGTGAACTTCTGTCCCACGCTTTTCAGTGTCACCCGTGATGCGCATGGGTGAAACTTCAAAACCGTCCACCACTTCAATGATGCGGTTTTGCACAAAACCTTTGGAAAATTCCAAGGTATGAACCTTGCCTTCACGACGCACAACCAAACGCAGTGATTTAGAAAGCGCATTCACACAAGAAACACCCACCCCGTGCAAGCCACCAGACACCTTGTAACTGTTTTGGTTGAACTTACCACCAGCGTGCAATTCGGTCAGCGCGATCTCAGCAGCAGAGCGCTTAGGTTCGTGCTTGTCATCCATCTTCACGCCCGTGGGAATACCACGACCGTTGTCAGTGACGCTGATGGAGTTGTCGCTGTGGATAGTGACCACGATGTCATCGCAGTGACCTGCCAAGGCTTCGTCAATGGAGTTGTCCACCACTTCAAACACCAAGTGGTGCAAACCTGTGCCATCGGACGTATCGCCGATGTACATACCTGGACGCTTACGGACCGCCTCAAGGCCTTCCAAAATTTGGATAGAGCCTTCACCATAGCCTTCACCGGCTGGAGGTGTGGCTGCGTTTTCTGGAGTTTGCGTAGGTTCGGTCATAACAAGTCTTCATGCGTGAGGCACAAGCGCCTCACGGGTTTAATCGTAAAAAGAGAAAAGCCGTCAATGCGTTAGATACGCATTGGCATCACCACGTATTTGAATGTGGTGTTATCAGGAATGGTGATCAGGGCTGAACTGTTGGAGTCAGCCAAGTCTACTTGCACCATGTCTTGATCCATATTGGTCAAAGCGTCAATCAAATACGTCACGTTGAAGCCAATTTCAATGGCGTCCCCGTTGTAGTCAATTTCGAGCTCGTCCACGGCTTCTTCTTGCTCGGCATTGCTAGATGCGACACGCAATACGCCTGGCTCTAAGTTCAAGCGAACACCTTTGAATTTTTCGCTGGTCAGAATGGCTGTGCGCTGCAAAGTGGCAAGCAAAGCAGTACGACCCATGGTGATGGTGTTTTTGTGGTTCTTTGGAATCACACGGTTGTAGTCGGGAAATTTGCCTTCGACTAACTTAGTCACAAACTCCATGCTATCAAAAGTGAACTTGGCTTGATTGCCTGCAAATTGCATTTCAATAGCGCCTTCTTTGTCGCTCAACAAGCGCTGCATTTCGAGCACGGTTTTGCGAGGCAAGATGACTTCTTGACGAGGTACTTCCACGTCCAATGTGGCAGAAGCAAATGCCAAACGGTGACCATCGGTAGCTACCAAGCTGAGTTGCTTACCTTCAGCGACAAACAAGATGCCATTCAAGTAATAACGGATGTCATGCACAGCCATGGCGAATGACACTTGGTGCAACAACTCTTTCAAGGTTTTTTGCGGAACACTGAATGAGGGACCAAAGTTGGCGGCTTCTTGCACCAATGGAAAGTCTTCAGCTGGCAAGCTTTGCAGGGTAAAGCGGCTTTTGCCACCTTTCAAGATCAACTTGTTTTGACTGGATTCTAAACTCACGGTTTGATCTGAAGGCATAGTACGCAAGATATCAATGAGCTTGCGCGCACCCACTGTGGTGGTGAAGTTACCTGCGTCACCATCGAGCTCTGCAGTGGTACGAATTTGAATTTCTAAATCGCTGGTAGTCAGTTGCAGCGAACTACCTGTTTTGCGAATCAGCACATTTGCCAAGATTGGCAATGTGTGACGACGTTCGACGATGCCTGCAACAGACTGCAGAACTGACAAAACTTTGTCTTGTGTTGCTTTGAGTACGATCATCTCTTCCTCTTGTTTTCTTTATTTAAATTAGTAGTAGTAGATAAGCAAAGCATCTTTCTGTGGACAACCGCATTTTCCTCTTTTTTTTCAAGGACTTGAGCTAGCGTCAAAGGTGTTGGCAAGCTCGTTTTTTTGGTGTCGTTCAAATCTGGATAACTTTGATTTCTCTACTTTTCTGTGGATAACTATGCTGTTATTCAAAAATTACCCACAAGCTTGTTCTTTTTGATGATTTATCCTTTGAGTGTTTGCTCAAGAACGTGGAGTTGTTGGTTCAGATCTGCCATTTGCTGTCGTTCCGCTGTGATTTTTCGAACTGCATGTAAAACAGTTGTGTGATCTCGTCCACCAAACAATTCTCCGATTTCGGGAAGGCTTTTTTGAGTGAGTTCTTTGGCAAGGTACATGGCAATTTGTCGTGGTCTTGCGATAGAGGCAGGACGTTTCTTAGAGTACATGTCCGCTACCTTGATCTTGTAATAGTCAGCAACGGTTTTTTGGATGTTCTCTACTGAAATTTGACGATTTTGGATAGAAAGCAGATCACGCAAGGCATCACGGGCCAACTGAATCGAAATTTCTTTTTGATTGAAACGTGAATAGGCCAAGATCTTACGTAGCGCGCCTTCGAGTTCACGCACGTTTGAACGCACGTTCTTGGCTACGAAGAAGGCAACTTCCTCAGGCATTTCAGATCCTTCAGAACGTGATTTACTAATCAAGATGGCGACTCGCATTTCAAGCTCTGGGGGCTCTATAGCAACCGTTAATCCGGCGTCAAAACGAGAAACCAATCGCTCATGAATGTCTGTCAATCCTTTTGGATAGGTATCACTTGTCATGATGATGTGTGATTTCTTAGCCAAAAGTGCTTCAAAAGCATTGAAAAACTCTTCTTGTGTGCGTTCTTTGTTGGCAAAGAATTGCACATCATCAATCAAAAGCAAGTCGAGCGAGTGATAACGCTCTTTGAATTCATCAAAAGTTTTTCGCTGATAAGCTTTAACCACATCCGATACAAATTGTTCTGCATGTATGTAGAGAACTTTGGCATCGGGTCGTTCTGATAGCAGTTTATTACCCACGGCATGCATCAAATGAGTCTTGCCCAATCCCACCCCGCCATAAATGAACAACGGGTTGTACAACTGACCAGGCATGGTGGCTACATGCATGGCCGCGGCACGGGCCATTCGGTTGGCCGTACCTTCAACCAAGGTATCAAACGTCAGAGCCGTGTTGAGCCGTGTTCGTGGGCCGCTTGGAATACCTTCTTCTAGGCCAACAAAGCTTTCGGGCAAAGATTCAAGCTCTTGTGAAAATGAAACAGACTTAGTTTTTATGGGCGCTTCTTTAGGAGTGATCGCTAACTCAACTTGAATCGGTTGTCCATGCAGTTGTTGGAGCAAACCGGCAATTCGGTTGGCATACTGAGCACGAATCCAGTCAAGTTTGAAGCGATTGCCTACGAAAATGACGGCCTTGCTAAAGTCATCGGCAACTTTGGCAACCAGTGGTTTGATCCAAGTATTGAACTGTTGTTCGGGTAATTCTTGCGCCAGTTGATCGACGCACGCTTGCCACAAACCATCGCCTGAGCTCGATGGTAAGCCGTCTGTGGCAGAGGAAGGAAGACCCTGATTCATGAGATATTTTTCTGTGGATAAGCAACCCTCAAAAGAGGGGCAATAGGGCACTTTATCAAAAATTTATCCACAGGGCGAACAAATGGTCAAGTCTTTTTTATTTGGCTGGTTAAAAAAGAGTGTGGATAAAACTTAGGAAGAGGCCTAAAAGTTTGAGATAATCACGGGTTTCCCTGATCTCAGGGCTTAGCTTTTTGGAAAAATCATGAAACGCACTTACCAGCCTTCTAAAACCCGTCGCGCCCGTACACACGGCTTTTTGGTTCGCATGAAAACTCGCGGTGGCCGCGCTGTGATCAATGCACGTCGCGCCAAAGGTCGCAAGCGTCTAGCTGTCTAATTTTTGACCGCTGAACGGGCCCGCGACCCAAGCGCCGTGGAACGTCTGAAGCAGTGGTCAGAATTTCAGGCCGTCATGTCGACAGGCACAGTGTCACGTACGCCGCACTTCGTGTTGCACCAGTGGCAATCACCTGGCAAAGCTACTACAGGGTCTGGGTTTGAAGAAACCCAGACCCTGTTTGCCGAAGGCGTTTTGATGATGGGTGCTCTCACACCTAAACGTTGGGCTAAGCGTGCCGTTACACGCAACCTCATCCGACGTCAAATTCATGCCGTTGCGCATGAGTTTGAAAAAGCTTTGACGCCAACAGCGTACGTGGTTCGTTTGCGAGCAACGTTCAATTCGGAAAAATTTGTCAGTGCGTCGTCGGATGTGTTGAAGCAAGTTGTTCGGCAAGAATTGACACAGTTGTTTACGCATGTGAACCAATCCAAGGTTAAGTCATGATGCAAACGGTTTTGATAACGTTAGTACGTGCTTATCGCTTGTTGTTGAGTCCATGGCTGGGTTCGTCATGTCGGTTTGAGCCCACGTGCTCGGTGTATTCTTTGCAAGCCTTAGAGCTTCATGGCGCAGCACATGGCAGTTATTTGACCTTGCGCCGTTTGGCACGTTGTCATCCTTGGTGTGCTGGCGGGCACGATCCTGTCCCCCCAGCTTTGTTTAGCTCTTTGCCCTCTTCCAACTCCGGAAAGAAAACTTCATGAATGACATTCGCCGCACCGTTCTGTGGGTGATTTTTGGTTTCTCCATGGTTCTTTTATGGGACCAATGGCAAGTCCATAACGGAAACAAAGCCACGTTTTTTCCAACACCATCGCAACAAGCCAAGTTAGCAGCTGATGGCGCATCGGCTGCGCCACAAGCGGCAGGCGTACCGGCCCCAGTATTTGCACCAGGAGCAGCAAGCGTGCCTGTGGTTGAAACACGTGCAGTTAACAAAGAGTTGGTGCAAGTGGAGACGGACGTTGCAAAGTTGACGTTTGATACAGAAGGCGGCAGTTTGGTTCGTGTGGAGTTGTTGAAACACGAAGATGAACAAAAGCCTGGCAACAAAATTGTGTTGCTGGATGACAGCAAAGACCGTATTTACAACGCCCAAACAGGCTTGATCTCTGGTGTACCTGGCGTCACGTTGCCCACACACAAAACGGTAATGACCGTACGCCCCGGGCCACGTCAGCTCAAAGAAGGTACCAATGAGTTGGTCATCACGTTTGAATCCCCAGCACAAAGCGGCATCAAGCTTGTCAAGAGCTACACGATCAAGCGCGGTGCTTACGACATGCTGGTCAAGCATGACATCGTGAACACGGGTACACACGAAGTGACACCGCAGTTGTATTTCCAATTGGTGCGTGATGGCAATAAGTTGGCAGGTGAGTCTTCCTTCTATTCCACCTTCACGGGTCCTGCGGTTTATACCGAGGCAAAGAAGTACCAAAAGGTGGAATTTGCTGACATCAAAAAGAAAAAAGTTGAAGTCGAAACGCAGTCCAACACGGGCTACGTCGCCATGGTGCAACATTACTTTGCCAGTGCTTGGATCCTGCCTGATGGTTTGAGCCGTAACATTTCAATGGACGCGGTTGACATTGGTTCAACCATGCCAGACTGCTGCTACCGCGCAACTTTGATTGCGCCTTTAGAAGCTATCAAGCCTGGGCAAACCAAATCCGTTTCGGCCACCTTCTTTGCGGGTCCACAAGAAGAGAACATGCTTGAAGCCTTGTATCCTGGATTGGAATTGGTCAAGGACTATGGTTGGTTGACCATTTTGGCCAAGCCGTTGTTCTGGCTCTTGGATCAACTCAACAGCATCTTGAAAAACTGGGGCTGGTCGATTGTGGCTTTGGTGGTTTTGCTCAAAGCCGGTTTCTATTGGCTAAATGCGCATGCTTACCAAAGTATGGCGAAGATGAAAGCCATCAATCCCAAGATCATGGAAATGCGCGAGCGTCTCAAAGACAACCCGCAACAAATGCAGATGGAGATGATGAAGATTTATCGCGAAGAAAAGGTCAACCCCATGGGCGGTTGCCTACCCATTGCGATTCAAATCCCTGTTTTCATTGCTTTGTATTGGGTGCTGTTGTCAACGGTTGAAATTCGCAACGCACCATGGGTGGGTTGGATTCACGACTTGTCTGCACCTGACCCCTACTTCATCTTGCCTCTGGTCATGACGCTCACCACATTGCTGCAAACGGCGTTGAACCCTGCGCCACCAGACCCCATGCAAGCCAAGATGATGTGGATCATGCCGTTGGCCTTCAGCGTGATGTTCTTCTTCTTCCCTGCGGGCTTGGTGCTGTACTGGATCACCAACAACGTGCTCTCGATTGCTCAGCAGTGGTTGATCAACGTGCGCATGGGCGTACCGCCGCAATTCAATTTGCCTAAGTTCTGATTTAGAAAATAGGCATACAAAACCCGCCACCTTCGGATGGCGGGTTTTTTTCTGGACAATCAAGCCATGCTAGCTCTTCACGACGCGCCCATCATTGCCATTGCCACCGCACCCGGACGTGGAGCCGTGGGCATTGTGCGCGTGAGCGCGAAGAGTTTAGGCTCACTCGTCCAAGCCTTGTGTGGCCGAGTTTTAAAACCGCGTGAAGCCACCTATTTGCCGTTGTTAGACGAGGCGGGTGTGCCAATTGACCATGTGCTGGCGTTGCACTTTCCAGGGCCAAATAGCTACACTGGCGAAGATGTTTTGGAGTTGCAAGCCCATGGAGGCCCTGTAGTTCTGCAACTTGTTTTGGCACGTTGTATGCGCGTTGCGGCATCACTGAATGAACACAACAAACCTATATTGAATGGTTTGCGCTTGGCTCAACCTGGTGAATTTACCCAGCGCGCTTTTTTGAATCACAAACTTGATTTGGCCCAAGCAGAAGCCGTGGCTGACTTGATCGATGCCAGTACAGAGGCTGCGGCCCGCGGTGCGAGTCGGTCGTTGGCAGGCGCGTTTTCGCATGAAATACATCGGCTTCGAGACGCATTGATTCATTTGCGCATGTTGGTAGAAGCGACATTGGACTTTCCAGAAGAAGACATCGACTTTTTAAAACAAGCCGACGCACAAGGCCAGCTAGACCGCTTGCACCAAAACCTTGCACGCGTGATGGCGCAAACCAAACAAGGCGCACTGCTGCGCGAAGGCATTCGCGTGGTGATTGCCGGACAGCCCAATGCGGGCAAAAGCTCGTTGCTCAATGCTTTGGCGGGAGCAGAGTTGGCGATCGTTACGCCAATTGCGGGGACAACGCGTGACGTCGTTCAGCAAACCATTCAAATTGAAGGTGTGCCCTTGCACGTGGTGGACACTGCGGGTCTGCGAGAGCATCCGGATGTGGACGAGGTGGAGCGCATCGGTATTGCGCGTGCGTGGGATCAAATTAGCCAGGCAGATGCGGTGCTGTTTTTGCATGACCTCACGCGCAAAGACGACGTGATTTATGCCGAAGCTGATCAGCAGATAGCGGAAATCTTGCAAGACAAGTTGGCCTCTCACGTCCCCGTTCTGCACTTGTGGAACAAAGCCGATGCACAAAAAACCTCGGCAACTTCACTGACTCAAGATGGGATGACAGCCGCGGCACACATCACCTTGTCAGCCAAAACGGGTGACGGTTTGCCCGCGCTACGCCAACAGTTGTTGAATGTGGTGGGTTGGCAAGGCGGCAGCGCTGAGGGCATGTTCATGGCTCGCGAGCGTCATGTGCAAGCTTTGCGAGAGGTGGACGAACACCTCATGCTGGCCAATGCGAGCTTGCAAGCGCAGGTGCCGGCTCTTGATTTGTTAGCCGAAGAGTTGCGTTTGAGTCAAAACGCACTCAACACCATCACCGGTGAGTTCACGCCCGACGATTTGCTCGGGGTGATTTTCTCTAGTTTTTGCATCGGCAAATAAGCCCTCTGCCCCTCATAAAATCAAGCCATGACCACAAACCACGCACACACAACAAACGCACAGGCGCAGTTGGATGACGAGCGAATTTTGCAGCTTGCGCACGACACGCTAGACATCGAAGCCGATGCTGTGCGACACCTGCGCCAAGGTTTGTCTCCCAGTTTTGTGCAAGCTGTGCGTGCCATCTTCAAAGTAACCGGCCGCGTGGTTGTCATGGGCATGGGCAAAAGCGGTCATGTGGGCCGCAAGATCACAGCGACGCTGGCATCAACCGGAACTCCTGCGATGTTTGTGCATCCAGCCGAAGCTAGTCATGGTGACTTAGGCATGGTCAAAGATACGGACTTGGTGATTGCTATTTCAAACAGCGGCGAGAGCGATGAGCTTGCCGCGATCCTGCCCGTTCTCAAACGCCAAGGCGTCCCCTTGGTGGCGCTCACTGGTGGCGCGCAATCTACGTTGGCCAGCCACGCGGACATCGTGCTCAACACCGGCGTTCTGAAAGAGGCGTGTCCACTTAACCTCGCCCCTACTGCGAGCACCACTGCACAAATGGCCATGGGCGATGCATTAGCGGTTGCGCTGCTCGACGCCCGCGGCTTCAAGGCAGAAGATTTTGCGCGTTCACACCCTGGTGGTGCGTTGGGTCGTCGATTACTCACCCATGTCAGCGATGTCATGCGCAGCGGCGATGCTGTGCCAAGCGTTTTGCCGACAGCCAGCTTCAGCGACTTGATGCGTGAGATGAGCGCCAAAGGCTTGGGCGCCTCTGCGGTTGTCGACGTCAACAAAAAAGTGTTGGGTATTTTCACGGACGGTGATTTGCGCCGCTTGATCGAAACTGGTACAGACATGCGTCAACTCACAGCGCAACAAGTCATGCACGCCAACCCACGCACAGTGCGGTCCAGCGCTTTGGCTGCCGAGGCGGCAGAGTTGATGGAATTGCACCGCATCACCAGCGTGTTGGTGGTGGACGATCAAGGCGCTTTGTGTGGCGCACTCAACACCAACGATCTCATGCGCGCGAAAGTCATCTGATGCGTACACAGATGCCTGCGCTGAATTTTGATCCTGCCTTGTTGTTGCGTGCGCAAGGCGTGCGCGTGGCTTTCTTTGATGTAGATGGCGTGCTCACCGATGGTGGCTTGCTATTCACCGAAAGCGGTGAAACCATCAAACGCTTTTCCACACTCGACGGCCATGGTTTGAAGATGCTGCAAAAAGCAGGCATCACCCCAGCTGTGATTACCGGCCGCGACAGTGCACCCCTACGTGCGCGACTCAAAGCGCTAGGCATCACACATGTGCGCTACGGCACAGAGGACAAAGCGCCTGCCGCGCAAGAAATACTCAGCGAGCTTGGCCTTGACTGGTCGCAGGCCGCACACATGGGTGACGATTGGCCAGACATGGCCGTGATGATGCGTGCCGCATTCGCCTGCGCACCGAGCAACGCACATACAGAAGTCAAAGCTATTGCGCATTACGTCACTGAGCGTGAAGGCGGTCACGGGGCCGCTCGTGAGTTGTGTGATTTGTTGTTGATTGCCAGCGGCCGCTACGCTGAGCTATTGAAGGGCTACACCGCATGAGTGCAGCAGCGCAGTTGTCGCTGCTGATGCGCGTGCGGCGCGCGCTTGACCGCTTAGCGGTCTACTTGCCTTTGGTGTTGATGGGCCTGATGGCCATGACCAGTTATTGGTTGGTACGCAACACGCCTAAGTTGTCAGACACCGAGGTCGAGGCTCCGGCGCGCCACGAGCCCGACTACTACATGCGTGATTTTTCAGTCAAAGTCTTTGAGCCTGATGGTCGACTCAAAAGCGTCATCGTCGGAACGGAAGGGCGGCATTACCCAGACACTGACACCTTAGAAATTGATCAGCCGCGCATCCGTATTTTGGGCATTGAAGGCAATGTCACCACCGCCACTGCAGCGCGTGGGGTGATCAATGCCGACGGTTCAGAAGCTCAGTTGTTTGAGAACGCGGTGGTGGTGCGCGAACCAAGGGTCAACGCACAAGGCGTGTTGACTCCCCGTAGCGAATTGCAAAGTGACTTTTTGCATTTCTTTGCCAATACCGAAGAGGTAAAGTCACATTTGCCCGTTGTGATGATTCGTGGTTCGGGTGATCGCTTCACGGGCGACGGCATGGGCTTTGACAACTTAGGTCGCACCGTGGAAATCAATGGCCGTGTTCGTGGCGTGTTGCAGCCGCGCAAAGATAAAGACCAAAAGTAAAAAAGGCTCCCTCGGGAGCCTTTAGATTTGCAGTGAAGCAGTTGGATTAGTAGCTGTTGCCACCACCGAAACCACCACGGCCGCCGCCGCCTTCGCGACGACCACCGCCATTGCCACCGCCGCCGTAGGGGCTACGGAAACCGCCGCCACCACCTTCTCGGCCGCCGCCGCCAAAGCCACCACCAAAACCGCCAGAGCGGGGTGGGCGTGGCTCCATGGGACGTGCTTCGTTAACCACGAGGTTACGGCCGCCCAGAGGTGCGCCGTTCATGCCTTCGATGGCAGCTTGCGCTTCGGCATCGCTGCCCATTTCGACGAAACCAAAACCTTTAGAGCGGCCAGTGTCGCGCTCCATCATGACCTTGGCGCTGGTCACGGAACCGAACTGTCCGAAAGACTGTTCAAGATCACCATCACGCACGGAATACGGCAAGTTGCCGACGTACAGTTTATTGCCCATGAAAGGGACTCCTTAAAACACATAAAACTAAGCGATGGAGTCCCGAACCGAAACTGACCGATCACCAAACACAACCT
>JACCDI010051772.1_pt1 | contig 34031 bp, 25 predicted proteins | sample 7442791 | NCBI WGS metagenome assembly JACCDI01 (sample SAMN15323434, study PRJNA562643) | freshwater metagenome | isolation source: river surface water | place: USA:Blue River Watershed | collected 2017-08-15 | reverse complement strand
GCTACAAAGCCTCCCCGAACTTTTCGGGGAGGCTTTTTTAATGCGAAGTTGCGAATCAAGCTTGCTTGAATGAGCAAATGAGCGTTAAAAAAGCAAACTGAACGCGAAGCGTTTAGTTGTAAGGCTTTGTGTAAGGCGAATTGCGAGGATGTCGACGCAGTCGACAAATCCGAGCCTGAACTAAGCTGGCATTCCATTAAAATTAAGTGTTAAAAAAGAAAACCTATTTGCGAAGCGAATAGCTTGACAGGCTTTGGGTAAGGCGACTTGCGAGGATGTCGACGTAGTCGGCCATCCGATTTTTCATTATCTTTCACATATGAAAAACATATTTATACTTATTTCCTTTTTATCAATATTCAATGCTGGGTTCTCTCAAATAGAAAAGGACAAATACAAACAAGTGTCTACAAAATTTGTATCCTTTTTTAATGAAAGTAAAAATGATAGCATTGTTGCAATGTTTTCCCCAGAAATGTATGCGGCCTTGCCTATTGACAAATTCACACAGGTAAGTGTAGGGTTAAAATCACAACTAGGGTCTATTAAGAAAATAAGGTTTGTTAGATTACAAAGTGCATCAGCATTATACGAAACGACATTTGAAAATGAGGTATTAGGAATGACCATTACATTGAATCCAAAAAATGAAATAGCAGGATTGTTATTTAGTCCATACACAGAAGCTAAAGAAATTACAAGGAATACTACTAAAATGAAATTGCCTTTTAAAGGGGAGTGGTCAGTCACTTGGGGTGGAGACACAAAAGAACAAAACTATCATGTAGAAAGTATTGCTCAAAAAAATGCTTTTGATTTTTTAATCTATGACCAAGCTGGACTTACCCATAAAGGATCAGGAGCATCTAATGAGGACTATTATGCTTTTGGTAAGGAATTATATGCACCATGTGATGGAGAAGTAGTTTTGGTTGTAGATGGCATAAAGGATAATATACCAGGCACACTAAATCCTATTTATATACCAGGTAATACAGTTATCATTAAAACAGCTATTGGTGAATTTGCTTTTTTTGCGCATTTTAAACAACATTCCATCGTGGTGAAGCAGGGGCAGAAAGTAATTACAGGTGAATTATTAGGCTTATGCGGTAATTCGGGAAATTCGTCCGAACCTCACTTACATTTTCATTTACAGAATGTGGAGGATATGACAAAAGCGATTGGCGCTAAATGTTATTTTGATCAACTTAAGGTAAATGGAGTATCAAAATCGGATTATTCTCCAGTAAAAGGAGAAAAGATAGAAGCTGGAAATTAGGGTAGCTGATTAAATCTTTGGCGGTACAATATAAAACACGGTATCTATAAAATAGAGCATACCATTTTGTGTCAATATTCAAATCTGTTTTTTCATTTGCTTTTACAAATGGCTGTTCAATTTAAGAACAGTTGAGCCATCTTTTAAGTAGACCTTCTGTTCGGCACCTTGCGAAACGTATAAATCTATATTAATATTCTCTACCCAAAGATTATTGTCATCTGCAAATTGAACTAAGCTCTTTGTTTCTTCTTCTTTGTACTGCTGGTGGTCTTTAGCCATTGCGCTTGTTCCTTTGCTTCCTTTAAGGTAACTGCAGGCTGCTTGGATAAGATGATGGTGCTTAACTTGGCTCTTTCCAGAAAGGATATGTTGTATGTCATCTCTCATTCAGTATTTAGTTAATTAAAGTTAATCAATTATTTCAATGATTTTGTTTGCGCACTATTCTTCATTAATCAAATCTTTATTTTGGTCAAAATCCCTGATTTTAAGCATTTTAAATAACTTCGCCTTGCATTTATCCATCCAAAGGGTAATACATTAACATGCTGCAAACCATTTAATTGCAGCATTTTTTCATTCAGTTGTTGAAACTGAAGTTTATCATTCCTCATAAAGTAAAGTTTCAACTTTACTAAAACAAATAAAAGTAAATCTATTGCTTTACTTTATTAGAAAGGGATACTATAAATATTACTGAGATGATTAAAAACAGAATTACAGTTGCTAATGGCACCGGCTCACTAAATGTTCCACTGCTATTGTGCCATCTTAGTGACCAGAAAAATATTACTAATGACAATGCCATCATTAATGTGCCAGCTAATTGAAGGGCAGATTTGTAAAGTACCAGACTTGCAAGGCAGAGTATAATGCCTAAAAGACCTATTATAGCAAAAGCTAAACACTTGAGTGATTGGATGGGCAATAATGTTGTTTCACTTCATACAAAAAAAGTTTACAATCAATTTTCAATGTAAGTGGTTCTCATCCAAAAAAATCCAAAGATTATAGTTTGCGTATAAATGCATGTAAGTTTATCCAACATTCGTACACAATAGCCAATTAATATTTTAACGCAAGGGTTATTGCCACCCATTTAAAGATTATTGGTTATTATTTTCCTGGAATAAACATCCACAATAAAAAATAAATAACAGTCATGGCGCCGGCAGATATGCCAAGTGTAATGCCACCAATGCCTAAGTATAGAACAATAAAAATGACTCTTAAAAGTCCTGTTGAAATTCCTAAAGAATTTGCAATACCTGAAAGTACGCCGCCAAGCATTTTGTTATTTAAGTTTCTGGTCATTTGAGACTTGTTTTATAGAATCTGAAAATACTAAACTTTGTTGGTTCTTCTATACTTGCCTTTCGAAAAAAAAACCTCTCCGTAATTAAGGAGAGGTTTTAAATTTAATATTTAGGAAATAAATTAATTATTTTCTGTAAATAAGTAATTTATTTGTTCATCAGTTAGCGTACGCTTATATATTCTAATTTCATCCAGTTTTCCCCCGAAAGCATCAAAAGCACTTTGATTTTTTCTTCCAATGTTCAAAGTTGTGTTTGAATAGTTTGATTCATTTACAGGAGTGCCTTGTATTGTTTTCATTAGTTTGCCATTTAAATATGACTTTGCGACACCAAGTTTATCTACTGTAAAAGCAATGTGCTGCCAGCTAAGTGCTGGTATACTTACGCCATTTCCTTGGTAACCACAACAAAAAAATGAACCTTGTCCATTGCTCATTGCAATTCCACCATCTATGAATCTACTTACATTTGAAGTGCCGGCCATTGAAATTTGATATTGTGTTCCACTTCCTTCATTTCCATAAATTAATACTCTGGGATTGTAATAACCACCATCTAGATATATCCATGCCGCCATTGTAATAGCACCTGTAATTTTTAATGAATTAGTACTTCCGCATTCAATATATGAATTAGAGTTTCCAGGAAATGAGTATGCTTTATTTGCATTGTTAAGTCTATCTGTTGTTAATGATACCCCACCCATTATTGTGCCATTATTTCCGTTTCCACTAATATCATTTGCATTACCTGAAAACGGGTAGTAGGCAACAAGGTCAGTTGTTATGTCTATGTTAAGTGTTGTAAAAGTGATTTCTTTGCCATAAGTTGTGCCATTTTTGTTAGTTGCATACGCTCTAACATAATAGGTTGTATTTTGCTTAAGGTTATTTAAGGTGCTGGTAAATGTGCCAGTTCCTAAGCTATCTGATGTTTTTGTAGTTAATCCTATAGTTGGATTTGGGGAAGTGCTCCAAACTACACCCCTAGCAGTAATTGGGTTGCCAAAATCATTGGTAATTGTACCCCCACTTTTTGCTGTTGTGTTTGTAACATTTGATATGTTAGTGGTTGTCAAACTTGCAATTTGTACATTTTTTTTACATCCTAGGCTAAGTGCAAGTGTAATAATCAGAAAATAATTCCTCATGTTTTAGATTTATAATTATTAGAGTCGAAATTGACGGTTCTCAATCAAAGTTTGGGTATTTGAGAAACAGTAAACCTAGAATTGGTGATAATTATGGTTATTAAACTATCTAAAAACAAAAAGAATACTAGATTTTCAAATAATTGTAATTCAATATAAAACATAATAGATATTATTCATATATCTATTATTAAGTCACCTAAGTAATATACTGTCTTATTTATTATGCGTTAATTTGAAGCATCAAATAATTTCAGATTATGGTCATTGGTAAAAAGGCTGCCTTACTAGTAGTTATTGTTTTTAATGTATTTCTTTATTCGAATGCTCAAGACATTAAAGTGCCTCGAAATGCATTGTTAAGCCACTTACTTAGAAATTCAGATCAAATTACTAGAATTCCAATTTCAAAGGATCCGATTTTACCACAACCTGGTCCATTCACAAATAATTTCCAGCAATTATTAAAATCAAAAAATGGACTTTATATATGTATTGATGGAACAGGAAGGGTGTACAAAGCAAAAAGCTGGGATGATAAGTGGGTTAGCTTTGAAAGAATAGATTCTACAACATTTTTTGGGTCAAATAAAGGTTCTCAGAAATTTATAATTGGGGACACACTATTTAGTTTTGGCGGTTATGGGTTTTGGCATTTTAATGGATCGCTTAGTTACTTTACTTCTCAAAAAGAGTGGGAGATGTTGCCGTTAAATAAGGAAATCCCATTCTTTGAAATCAATGACCGTATTTCATCTATTTCTCAGTACGATGTCAAAAATGATTTCTTTTACTTTTCGGCAATGCCAATAGGTCAACAAACAGTTATTAATGCTCCAGTAAATGATAGTTTTTATGTTTTTGATATACGTAAAAGAAATGTAAGGGCAATTGGCAAAAGCATCCTTTCTAAGGAGGATTATATGAGATTTGCAGAGCCGCATAAAGTAGAAACGCCCTGGGGGTTATTAATGGATAGTCCATATGGTGATCATCGGGATTATCTGCTAAGCTTAAAAGACAACTTGATGTATGTTTCCGAAAGTCGTATCATTCAGCAATTAATTCCGTCAAGTAAATACTCTAATAATAATTTAATGTTTTACCAGAATGGTTACTTGTATGCTAGTGCTTACCCTTTTGATAGAATAGACTCTCTTAAATTTGACATTGGTAAGTTTAAGTTATTAGATACAAAAATTTATTCTGCAAAAAAGAAGTTAGCGGTATTCAAAATTAATACTTTAGTAACTAAGTATAGTATTACTATACTTGTTATGATAATTGTTGTATTGCTGATTGTTATAGGGTATTTATTTCAATGGAAAAAGAAATCAAAATCATTAAAAGGTGTTCCGGAAAAAGTACAACAAGAAGAGTTGCTTTCTCCATTAGAAAAGCAACTCCTAAAGCAGTTTATATCTAAAATCGAAAAAAATAAAACCTGTTCTACCGATGAATTAAACAGTATGTTGGGGGTTGCATTAAAATCTATTGAAATAAAAAAGAAGGCACGAACAGATTTTATCACAAAAGTGAATCATAAACTAAGGCAACATTTTTTACTATCTGATGATATAATTATTCGCAACCGATCAGAAGAAGATAAGCGGAGTTATTTATACTCTATAGAGCAAGATTTAATAATAAAAATTAAAAAAATGCTTAATAATTAAATTGTGAGTATTTAGCAAGCAAAATATTCTATAAAAAAGACCCTGTCATAATTAATGACAGGGTCTTTTTTATAGAATAAAATATATTATTAATTTGACATGAAATTAAATCGAAGTGTATTTCCTGAAAGAGAAATCGTATAAGTAGATCCATCATGTTTAAGATCTGTAGAACCGTTTTCTTTCCAGCCAAGGGTCTTAAGTTTCTCTTTTAGCTTTTCAGCAAATCTCTTATTCATAGCACTATTATCAAAAGTATATGATATTTGTATTGAACGCAACTGTGCCATTGGATTTAATTCATATCCAGTAATGCCATCATAGCTAGTTTTAAAAATCGGGTCTTCAATGAGTCCGTATATTTCTTTCTTGATATAATCAGAATATTGTGCATATAAATCTACTTTCAGTTCCCCTACAGTAACATCATTCAATGAATAAGAACTAGCATAACTTGTTAAGTAGCTGTATGGGTCAACTATTTTAGGTGTTGCAGGTGCCTCTGCTACATCGGCTCCGGGTGCAGGAGATATAGCAGATGTTGTATCTACTAATATTGCTGTTTCCTGTGGAGAGGTTGTCAAGTCTCCAGAACTAAATACATAACTATAGTTCATAGAACGGTCTGCTCTAACTTTTGTTGTTGATGTTTTTTGTTTTGACTTTAAATCGTTGAAGATTTTATATATCTGTTCAATGTTAGATTTTTCTGAGATTTGCATAATTCCTTTTGGAGTTACAGAACCAAATAATGTGGTAAAGTTTTTCTCAAAGTCAAAATAAGTAGACTCAAGTGATACTTCATTCTCATAACTTCCTGGGCCGTTTCTTACAAAATTTAATACAAAGGATTTGATCTGAGATCCATTTATATGCATGTACATATTTTCTTGTAATAGTTCTTTTCCTTCTATGTCCAACACCTGAAATAGAGACTCGTTTTTGCTCGAAATTCCGATTAAGTATTCTTGATCAAATGATATTACAGCATTGTAGCCTTCTATTTGTTTGGTTGCTTTACCATCTTTATCAAAGATTTTGATCTTTTTTTCTTCTGCAACTGCAAAGCCATTTTTTAATATTACAGGGGCTTCTTCAAATTTTGCCCTTAATTCTCCCGCATATTCACCCTTTTCATCTATAACTCCGTACAAGCCACTTTCATTTTTTACAATCATCAGATTCTTTGACTTCGAGTTGTCGATTATTTTGTACTTCACATCTTTTAGGATGGTTTCATTATTTAGATTCTGTACGCCAACATATCCATTGGTTACTGAAGCATCTTTGAACACAAGCTGTTCGCTTGCATTTACAGGAAAATAGTTATACTTCGATTTGCCGGTAAACAACACTTTATTGTTTTGATCAATAATACAAACAGTTCCATCTGTTTTTTTCACACGTGCTTTACCATTAACAAAATTTTCCACCATCACATATTCTGGTTTGATCACCAGTTTGCCATCCATATTGATAAATCCCCAGAGGCCATCTGACGATTTTACCTTAGCAAGTCCGTCTGATACAAGACCAGCTCTAACAATGTTTACCTCGGTAACGGTAGCCAAATTGAAGGTTTCCTTCCCAGATTTTTCAATATATGAAAGTAGTCCATCTTCATCTCTAACTAGTGCATATCCGTCATGAAATGGGGTGCCGTCTTTGTATTTTTTATCCAACTTTATTTCTTGAAGTTTTTTATCATCAATTGTATAATAGTGTACACCACTTTCATTTTTCTCATAAATTATTCCTTCGCTGGAAAAAATATCGCTTTCATTGCTGAATTCATCAGCTAAAACGATCTCTCCATTGAATTTCATCAAAGAAACCTTGCCGTCTTTTTTAAATTTGACAGGCATAAGGTCTAGCGGTAGCTCTGCACTTTTTTTGCCGCAGGATATGAAAGCCAAAATAATAAGGCTTATCATAGATAGTTTAAATGTTCTCATAGTTGTTTTTTAAGATGACGAAATAGGTATTACTGATTCTTTTATTTTGAAAATAGTTAACTCGTTTTCAACTTGGCTTTCCCTGGTATTTATGTTTCATCATATATTTTCATCATCTTTTTCTTAGAAATCAGTTCCCTCTTCTGAGATTGATTGTTTCATCTGGTTTGAAAAATTGATGTAGTTAAGGTTTTTATTACTTAGGTCTATAGTAGTATAATTATTTTCGACACTGATGGCTCTGTCTGGCATAGCTTTATTTCCTTGTATAAAATATGCAAGGGTGATGAGTAAAGAAGGCTGACTCATCAGATCTTGTTTTTTATAGCCATATACGCGGACAATATATTCGTTGTTTCCTTGTACATTACCCGTTAATATTGGCTTGCTAAATGAACTGATTCCGTAGCGGCTGGCTATTGAGGTGAAATTGGGTGCCGTAGTAGTTATTTCGGTTGCAACATAATCTGAACCGTTCCATAGTAGAAAGCGAGAACTGTATTTTTCATTTTCAGTAGGATAAGTGAGCCCGAACATATATCCGGATTCATTTTCGCGGGTTTCTATAAATAAATCATTTATGGACATTTGTGATCTTAATTGAACGACTATACGTGCAAGCGGGTCTTTGCCAATTTTATGAGACTTAAGTTTTTGTAAAATGATTTCCGAGTTGAGTGGAAGAGAAAGTTTAATAAGAGGTGTTAGGATAGCCGACATTTTATAAAGACGGTCTTCCGTGATATAGGGATATATTTTTTGTAATGCAGAGCGTGCCCATTTTTCTTTGTCGGATTCTATTGATACAAGTAAGTGTTGCTGAACACTCGTTAGGATGCGGGAAAATGAGGATTCAGGGTAATCGGCAAATTCAGATAGGATGTATTGCAAATCTTTTACCTGTATGCCATCTATCTGTGCCAATATTTTTTCTTCCCATAAATCGAAAAGTTTTTTCCTTAGATTGGTCATTAATTCGTTTTTCAGCGATGCATATTTTTTGATCAGTGCCAACATATCGTTCAAACTTGAATTCTCTGTTAGCGCTTCGCTTTCTACCAGAAAAGAAATCTGTTGACAGGTATCCAAGTATTTCCGAATGGTATTGGTTCGTTGGAAAGATGCAAGCTTTTCCATAGTTTGCTCCAATAATGTAATGTTCTTAGTGGACTTTGCTGCCTGCAACAAGAGTTGAGCTAATTTTTCCTGAATGATGGTCTTATATTCGGTATTTGGATATTTTTTCAGATACAATTCCAAGTTAGCCTGTGCTGGATTTTTTTCTAATTCTAGGTATTCTCTTTTTTCAATTTCAATGGCGGCTTGTCTTGCATAGATATCCTGCGGATGATTGATTATAAATGCTCGTAAGGATGAAATGCCTGGTTCTTTCAGCGCAGCATCAAAATCAATTCTTGCAATGGCTTCTTTGGCAATTGGAGTGTATTTGCTATTGCGAAATTTATTGATATAAAACACCCAGCCTTCTTTGGTGTTTTGTTTGGCGACTGAATCATAATATCTTTTTTCTAGAATATTGTTCAATTCAGACTGAAGAAGTGTTGTAAATGGGGTATAGTATTGTTGGGCATATAGATCAAGCTTAGCAGCTGAAGTGTCGTCTTTGAAATAATGAACCCACAACTTCTCAGCAATCCACTGGAGGTATTGGACCGGTTTCTTAGAAACCAATAAATTTGTATTAATGAACTGTTTGTCATTTTGTTGGAGCGATTGAAACCCCTTATCAGCTAACTTGATCAGGTCGGCAAAAATCATTAGATCTTTTTCAGATGCCTGTTCTTTTGAATCATCATAAAGTTTTATGGTAGAGAAGCAGTAGCCATAGATCGCTGCTACATCATTGCCATCTTTCTCTGCCAATTCTTTGAATAACTCAGCGCTTTTATCGTATCGCCCATCTATAAAATGGCGTGTCGCCCTTACTACTTTCTGCGCATGGGCCTCTGTTAGCATAAATACAGAAAACAATAAAAAAACTCTAAAAAAGACTGATATGCAAATACGATTTCTCATTAACCTGGTGTTGATGCGTAAATATAACCGCAGTTCATGGGTACAGTTTAGTCACAGTTTCAATAATGTATAAATCATGTTATATTCTTTTATATATAACATAAATAATTGAAAAAGAACATACTATATATAATACATGTATTTTATTTTATTAACTGTCTACACCGGTCTGAAACATTATCAATAGCTTTGGCACATGAGAAAATTGCTACTGATTTGTTGTATTTGCTATTTGGGTACAATGACCCATGCGCAAACAACGGCACTCAATACCGATCTAATTACACTGCATAAAAGGCTGAAAACATGGGGTGATGGTAGCTATAAAATAAGCACGGCACAACAACAATTTTGGAAAGAACATCTCCCAGCGTTAAAAGAATTTCAAATAGAGGGTCTGATAGTTAAACCAGATCAACAGATCCTTCTGTATGAAAACGGTTCAGGTAGGTTGATAAAATTAGACAGCGCTGGCAAGCTAGAAAGAATAGACCGCTCTGTATTTGGGGGCGAAAGATTTGGAGCGGAAGTGTTTGTATTTCATGATACCTTATTTAGTATCGGTGGCTATGGTTTTTGGCAAGTGAATGGTGCTCTAAGGTATTTCGACGAAAAAACGCGCGAATGGTCTATTCTCATCACCAATAATCACAGTCCAGTTGCAAATGGTGTAAACGGATACTATTTCTATGATCAGAAAAAGGGGAAACTGTATTGTATATTCAACGAATACCCCCAAGAGTATTTGCTCCGCGATGAACAAAAAAAGCAAGAACAGCAATTATTTCTTCAGGTATTAGACCTTCGATCCAAAGAGTGGAACAAAGAGCCTCTGGTTATCAGCTCTTATTTAGCGCGTGAAATTGGAGACCTGCGCTTGATACGTCAAAGCAATGCTGGTTTATTTGTTCAATCAAAATTTCATGGCCAGACCTTTGAGATGGATTTTGAACAAAATGCTTTGTATGAAATAGATGACGAGTTCGTCACACAGATGGGTCAGTTAGACAAAAGTATTCCTTTTCATTTACTTTTTTTATCAGATAGCAGTCTCTGTTTTTTTGATCTAGCCAAAGACTCGCTTGTAGAATTAAATACAAGAACGCTTCGTAAGCTAAAAGTAGCTAGTTTGTATAAGGAAGTTAACACTATTAAGGTTTTTGTAACCCAAGAGCAGCTCATCATTGGTTTGATTATACTGAATATAGTTTCTGCTGTAATCTTTGCAATTATATATGGAAAGGCCAGAAAAAGATTTGTTCGATCTAAAAATGCCACTCAAGAAATGGCGAACCATCCGGTTTTTCTGGAAAGAAAAAAAATGACTCACTTCATAGATCTCTTGAATGAATTGGAGCTTCAAATAGTAAATGCACTGTCAAAAAATCACAAATCGGGAAAAAATACTTCTATTGATGAGATTAATAAGATTATAGGCATTGACAAGCGACCCTATAAAATCAAGAACAATATAAGGGCTGAGGTATTGAAGATCATCAACAAAAAATTCATGGACTTTTCAAATATTACAGAAGAGCTAATCGAGAGAGAGCGCTCAGATTTCGACAAGCGTTATTTTGAATATAAGCTCAACGAGCGTTATTCCAATAAACTACAGCAGAAAATAAGCGGAGGTGTCACGGATAAGGATTCTCAACTCCAATCCTAAGCTATGTTATCATAAATCGACACCTGGACGAGATTAATTTCTTATAATTAAACATATTCAATATATGTAAATAATTGAATAGTAATATATAGAAGAAATAAATAAATTATTGTCACGGGTAGAACTGAATTCATCTTATTGTTTAAACAAGCGCACGTATTTATCGTTTTATTTAATAAGGGTAGCCGAAAACTGATTTAGAGTAGGCAATAAAAGTTCAAAATGAAAAAACAATTATTACTCTGCCTGTTACTGATTACAGGCCTTGGTTTACACGCACAAATAACTTGGAAAACCGAAGAACTAAAAGGCAGAGTTCTACAGGTAAAAACAATTACGTATGGATTTGTTGAAAAATTTGGAGAAATTGAGCGTGGCGAACACGAAGGGTCAACTGCTATTTTCTTTGATACAAAAGGTTATGCAACAAAAACATTTTCATTCTATAACAAGAATGAGGGACCTGGAGATACATCTTCACTCACAACTTATACTTACGGATTCAACGAATCAAATCAATTACGCGAGATCAATGAATTTGAGGGATATAGGTCACTCAATTATAAAACCAAATTCAAATATTCTCCAGAAGGAAAGCTGCTTGAAAAAAAAGTTTACAATGGTGATGGCTCGCTTGATAAGCAATACATCTATCAGGAAGAAGATGGAAAATTGATAGAAAAACAAGTGGGTGAGCAATTGGAAGCTATGGAAATATTTGAAAATAATGAGGAAGAAGTTGTTACTTATAAAATTGCTGAAATCGACAGTAATGGAAACTGGATAAAGAAGCTAGGATTCAAAGAGGGCAAGCAGGTAAATGAGATTACCAGAAAAATAATTTACTATTAATTAAGGGGAATATTCAAAGGGTAATTGAAATGATATAAAACAGCCACTCAGATTCAATTTTGAGTGGCTAATTTCATTTATCTTTTCTCACAACCTTAATCCGCTATACTTTGGTAAACCATTTGGCGTAATTTATCGTGGTAATCGAACGTAAAATTATTTTCCTGAGTCATAAATAATGCGATGAGTTTTATATAGTTCAACTATTAAAAAAAATTATTGCATATTTAGGCTTGTTAGCCCAACACCCAACTTCCCTCTTCAATTTCCGCCTCCAATTCCCCGGCATCCCATCCGCAGTAGCCAATAAAAAGTTGAATGTCTTGGTTGTTAGCGCCACTATTGTTAATGGCTTCAATTACTTGCTGCATATTGCCGCCCAAATAAAGATCATTGGTTATTTGTTCGCCCCCACTAATAAGATCGGGCCGCTTGTGGAGTACAAAAAGGCGTTCTATATCGACAGGGCCTCCATCCATGAGAGGGAATGGTTTACTAGTATTAAATTCTATAAGTTGATGCAAAGACTTATACAAAGGCTTGTTGGTTACAAAACCTATACTTCCTGCTGCATTATGCTTGACGAGTAGGATGGTTGTATTTTCGAAGATGCTGCTGTTTAATGCGTCAGTGCTTTTGATATAGATTCCGGCTTTTAGGTTCTTCATAAAATATATTTTCCATTCTACTGCTTCAGTAAAAAGGTAACAGGCACAGCTAGTCTACTTCTCCAAGACTTTTCGGAATGATCTTGTCCGGGCCATGAACGACTTATCCAATTATTTGGGCTATACTTTTTTTGTTTCATGATTGCATCCACTTGTATCTGTAAAGAAGCATACATAGAATCAAGGGTTTCAGTGCCATGATCAAAATATATTCGGTGTTTTTTAGCAGAAGGTAAATGCTGTTTTAAGTAAGAAAAAAATACAGCAGGTACTGGGTTGTTTTCCATAGATAATAATCCAGGCCAATGTGTAGAAAGGCAAGCTGCACCGCCAAAAACAGCAGGATACTCACATATAGCATACAAAGAAATTAATCCACCCATGCTGCTACCTGCTGTAAACGTATTGGATGCATCAGTTTTGGTGCTGTAATTTTTATCGATAAAAGGTTTTAGTTCTTCTACTAAAAATTTCAAATAATTATCTGAAGAAATGGCAAGTCTCAAAAAAATTGATTGACCACCGCTTCTGTAAGCGTTGTAAACTAATTTTTGATTCTCTTTGGATAAAGCTTCAAAAGGTTTTTGAGGAAAATATTCGGGATGTCTACTCTTTCCTCCATTCCAAATGCCTACCACAATACAATCCCTAATTTTTTGCTCCTTCATTAATTGGGCGAGTGTTTCATCTACACCCCACTCTTGTTTATTCCAGGTTATGCTGCTATCAAAAAGCATTTGCCCATCATGCATATATAATACTGCATATTTTTTGGAAGAAGTATAATTATCCGGCAACCAAACATCTACATTTCTTGCTGGCACATACTTTGAACTAAAATTTTCGGTTCGTACAATGCGACCACTACTTGGTTTGGGCTGCTGCGCAAATGCAATAAACTGATTGCTTAAAAAGGAAAAGCAAATAATAATAATAGCGATGTGTTTCATAAAATGGAATTATATGTAAACTAGCCATTTTTTTATGTATTCTCAAACATTTTTAAATACTGTTCAAATACAAATATTCGATTTCGATTGTGCCCAGTTGTTTCTTTTAAGATACCGGCTTCTACAAAATCTGCTACCAAATCATTTGCGGACTTAAAGCTACTATTGGTAACTTCTTTTACTTGATTTACATACACGATTGGTTTTGAAAATAAGAATTGTAATAGTAGTATGCCTTTTGTGCTTCGCTTTCCTAGTGTTTTAACAATCTGTATTTCAAGTATCTTTTTTAATTCAATCATTTGAGAAAGTGTATAAGACGTATTTTCTGCTGTTTCAGCAATCCCTATTAAAAAATATTTTAGCCATTGCGTCATATCATTTTTTGATTGTACAGAGGTTAGGTTATTATGGTATAAACTTTTGTCTTTTTCAAAAAAAGTAGATAGGTAAAGGAGTGGTTTATTCAAAATTTTTTGTTCTACAAAAAATAGGGGTGTTAACAATCGACTAATTTGTCTGTTGCCCTCTATAAATGGATGAATTGTTTGATACTGATAATGTGCAATAGCAATTTTAATTAAAGCAGGAACTTTTGAGTTTTGATTTAGCAGAAAATTTTCTAAATCTTCCATAAGTTCATCTTCTAAACTACGGCTAACCAACCCCTGCTTATTTGCTTTATTTTGGGTAGAATGTTTATGCGCTTTCACAATACTATTCAAGCTTGTTTGATGCGTTTTTATTTCAACCATAGCTTGATTAAGCGTCTTTATGTAATTGTTAACTTCCACCCAATCACTTTTACCTGCTAATGAAATGTCACTTTCCTTCATTAGGGCTTCATCTAATTTGGTTTTTGTTCCTTCAATACTACAAGAGTTAACGGCTTCTTTTGTTACATACAGTTGAATAAATAGATCTACATCCAGTACTATTTTGGAAAAAGCATTTAATTCCCCCAATGCAAGTGCAGCTTTTTCTAGTAAACTGCTGATACTTTGATCTTCCCATTTCCACGCTGCATTTATATGTGAAGGCATAAAATAGCTTCGACCTATTGGGTCAATCTCATTGGTTCCAGATATATATTTTTCAAGTTGGATCATGTAGAGTGGAGCTTAGCAAAGTAACATTAAATATCCCATATTATACTTTAGGCTATTAAAGTATAATAATATAGGCTGTATATCCCTGAATTATACTCAATTCAGCCGCTTATATTATTTTATGCGTTTGCGTCCATTATTTCTCTCAAATGCGTTGAAATACATTTAATTTCACCTTTTACTGCATGGCAGGTAGCATCTGTTCACAATTATTCGGCAATACTTTCTTTTTTAAAAAATCCCAAATCATCATAAAAAAAACGATTATGAAAAAGTCCTATTTATGCTTATTTTTTTTAGCTGCATTATTTCCAATCTGTAATTTATTGGCACAAGCAAATGTTCAGTCTACCGGAATATCTATACAAGGTATTGCACGTGACGAAAACAATTCTGCACTTGCAAATATTGATGCATTAGGGTTGGCATTTAAGATTTACTATTTAGATGGTAGCAACAATGAAGTATCAATTCTCAACCAAACTGCCAATGTAAAAACGGATAATTTTGGTGTCTTCTCTTATGTGATGAGTATCGATAAAAGCCTTTTTACGGCTATAAGTAATACGCAGGCCTATTTAAAAGTGTCACAAGGTCTAGTCGTTTTTTCTAATGAAAAACTGCAAGCTGTTCCATATGCTATCCAAGCTCAAAATGGAGTTCCAACAGGTACAATTATGGCTTACGTAGGAGCAACTGCTCCAGCAGGTTGGTTGATGTGTGATGGTGCTTCATTTCAAGACAATGTATACAATGCGCAACTAAAAGCATTATTAGGTAGTACAAATACGCCTGATCTTCGAGGTCTTTTTTTACGTGGAGTTGGTGATGCAACAGGTTATGCCGGTAAATCAGGTCCAAGTTTAAAAACAGTACAAACAGACGGTGTAGTAGCACATAATCATGCGGTAGGGAGTTTACAAACCGCCGCTGACGGTTCGCACAGCCACACAATTGGTAGAAGGCAAAATGCTGATGGAGGTGCTTATGATGCAGGTGATGCACACAAAACCGAAAATTCTGCTGCTACCACTGACAGGGCGTTACTTGGAAATTTTAATACAAGCAGCACCGGTAGTCACACACATACATTAACTGGCGCAACAGCTAATACAGGTATTACAGAAACTCGTCCTATTAACTATGGTGTTAATTACATTATCAAAATCTAAAAGATTTTACAGATTTTGTTTTCCAATTACCAATTAAGTTTCCCAAAACTTTTATAATGAAAAAAGTTGTTCTACTTATTATTTTTTCGTGTAGCTTAGGTTCTATTTTTGCTCAATTACAAGAAAAACTAGGCGTTAAAACTGTTATAGGGGCTGCGGCTTCGCAAAAAGACAACCTCAATTTGCAGCTTACGCAAACTAGAAATGGGGTAAGTGGAACCTTTACTATAAAAAGTGTAGGCATTCAAGTGGGTCTTCCATACATGGGTGTCAAAAATGTGCCACAAACAAATAATCCAACGCAGGACTACTTATATGACTTAGGGTTTCCTTGGGGTGTTAGATATCGTTACAATACTTTTTCTGAAGACGCATTTGTGGTATCTAAAGGCTATTACACCGACAAGGTTTCTATTAATTGGGCCATTAAAAACAATGCAAATTTAATTGCTGATTTTGTAATCTATAGGACAACAGATATTGATAGTGACAATCCTGTTTGGGGAACGCCTATAGTAACATTATCAGCTTCTGCAAGAACATTTGATGATAATAATACAGAAGGAGGAAAATTATATAAGTATAAAGTAGTTGCAAGAGGTGTTGAAGTTATTCAAAATATTTATTCTTCATATATTACTGGTATTGGTTACAGAAATCCAACAGCTGTAATAACTGGTAATGTTAGTTTTGCGGCTGGTAATCCAGTAAAAAATGTACTCATTTCGGCAACACCAACTGGAAGCATATTAAATTTTGGGAGCTCTATAAAAATTCCTGGATCTACTTTTGTGGCAGTTAGCAATTTGCATAAGTCTCTTAAAGATTCCTTTACTTTACAAGCATGGGTAAGGCCCGAAACAAATTTTAATAATGATGAAATAACCCTCTACCAATTAATTAGTAATTTAAATGATACACTAAATTTTACATTAAAATTAGCAGTCGTTAATGGAAGAAATTCAATTACTATAAAGGTAGGAACACATGTAATCTCGCTAAGTGATTATATTCCAAATGGCGATTTGGATAACAAGGGAGAGGATGTGCTTGTTCCTATAGCAAATCTCAATAGTTCATTTACGCATTTTACAACTGTATTGCGAAATAATAAAGTGCCTGAAATTTATATCAATGGACGTTTAATTTCTGCAAATTATACCAGTCAAATCAATTCAATTTTAGCAAAAAATACACAGTCCGGATCTGTTGCGCCAACAGCTTTATTTACAAGTTCTAATACCCTTATTCAATTAAATGCCGATGAAAATGGATACCCACAAAGTTGGACTCATTTTAATATCGGAGGGGGTAAAACGGCTTTCATTGATGAGATTAGAGTGTATGAGACTGCCTTGTTGAGTGGACAAATACTAACAGATTACCGGAGGTATTTAAAAGGCAACGAATCTTTTTTACATACGTACCTAACAGCTAATGAAAATTCTGGCAAATATGCCTATGATCTTTCATCTACAGGATTTACATTTCATGGCAATAATGCATTGCTTTATAATAGCACTTCTTTTAGCAATGTTATTCCTACGAATACGCAACTAGGAATTTTAGGGGTGACAGATGCGTTTGGTAATTTTGTTATTTCCTCAGTACCATACGCTGGAAATGGAACATCATATACCCTTGTTCCATCACTCGGTAAACACCAGTTTAATCCCAATCAACAACTGGCCTACATTGGAGTTGGTTCTACCGTAATCAATAATGTAAACTTTAAAGATATTTCTTCCTTTTCTTTTAACGGGATTGCGGTATATGATAGTAGGGGTGTTTTTCCTACAACGTCAGATCCTGCGATCAGGGGTGATATTAGAGATAATGAATTTTATAATGCTTATACAGTAGGAAATCAGAAGTATCAAAAAGGTGAATATTGGGCCTATAAAAATGCAGGCGGAACAATTGATAGTTTAAGGCGGTATGCTGTTATTCCTGTGGTTGGCGCATATGTTAACATAGATAATCAGCCAGCTATTGATGCAAACAACGAGCCTATTTTAACAGATATTAATGGAAGATTTACGATTGAGGTTCCTATTGGTCAACATGCTATTTCAATTGCAAAAAGTGGACATAATTTCTTATTTGAAGGAAGATATCCTGCCAAAACAAGTACGAATGTAAATGGTCAAAATGTAATTACAAATACTTACCAAGATTTTTATCAAGACCAAGTTGAACCCATTACTTTTATTGACACAACCAAAGTAACTGTTATTGGAAGAGTTGTGGGTGGACTTGTTGAAGCTGAAAAAACGATTGGTTTTGGAGATAAAGGTAAACGAACATATAGCTATACAGATGCTGGTGTAAGCAAGACTATCGAATATACCTCTGTTAATAATATTGGAGTTTCAAAATTAACCCTAGGTTATATTCCTGCAGGGTCTAGTACTGTAACGCCAGAATATAGGACCAGCTTTTTGACAAATAATCAAACGGGCGAATTCCGTGTTAAATTGTTGCCGCTTTCTTATACACTCTCCCAAAACGATTTGACATTTGTGAGCGGTAAAAATCCGGGTAATAGACTGTTGTTGGATCAAGATAAAACAATCAATTTCACGGCTATAAATCCTTTTAAAACGCCAACCTTTACACAAGGGAGTACAACTATCAATGGTGAGCCTTATCAAGAGTTACTAAAGTATACCTATGTCGCTAGTCCGGTATTTAATGTACAAAGCCAGACCTCTGATACTCAAATCACTGCTGACGGTAAAACATATACCATTGCTGCCAATCAAGCAACACCCATATATAGTCAATTCGGATCTTATAAAATTGAAATTCAGGGTAATGAGTCTTACTTTAATTATGATAACAGCTTAACAAATCCAGTAATTTCATTGGTTCCTGTTACTGGAGGTGAAATTATAGCAACCAACAACTTAGCTTTAGAAAACTCTGAGTCAACAGCAACTTCAGCAACAGATCCAAGTGTCCTGGTATATTCCTTTAAGGGCGGCATACCTAATACCGATGCTGCTACTGGTTATAAAAGATCGATCAATTTATTATATCGGTTAAATGGGATTGATTATCCATTAACGAACTACAATTCACAAGGCATACTTTTAGGGGGTGTTTCAGATGGTACACAAACATTTGTTACAGCAGGCCCTCAATTACCTGATTTTGTATTACGTGATCCACCAGGATCTAGTAGTTCTGCTACAATTGCAAAAGGGTCTTCATTTACTTTTTCTAAAGAAAGTTCATACAAGTCTAATTCAGGAAATCAAACAGATGGAACAGTTTCGCTAGGTTTTCAATTAAGTGTGGGGGGTTCTATTTTGGGCCCCGTTGTTAAAACAGATGTAACAAATGACTTAAGTTCGGGCGTTACAATGGCACAGTCATCATCTAATGGGAAGAGTGTTGAAAATACATATACATTTAATCAATCTATTTCTACAAGTGATGACCCTACTTGGGTAGGCAGTGATGCTGATTTGTATATCGGTTATTCTGCAAATCAATTTTATGGCACTTACAATAATTTAACGGCTTCTACAGCCCGAAATACTTCAGATCCTATTTTGGTAGTTCCGTTGCCTAATTCTGATACAAGTGTTATCTATCCAAAAATTAATAGAGCAATTTATTTTAACGAAGCCCCAGAAAAAACATTTTTTGTTTATTCTCAGCGTAGTATTATCAATGATCTTATTCCAAAGTATCAAGAGTTTATTAGAAAGATTGATGACGGCTCTTTGATTGAAAATACCAATGGGGTATTAACTAAAAATGCATATTTAAGTTCAATTAATCTTTGGAAACGAATTATTTTAAATAATGAGCTTTCCAAATACTACGCATTCAATAGTAGAGACAGTTTAAAAACCTCTTTAAATAATATTATCAATGGATTAAAAGATCCAGTTACAAATGCTTTATCCAATTCAGCAAAGCAGCTAAGAGATTTATTAAATGCCACTTTTTATGAAAATATTTCATTAGATGCTGGTGTGGGAGCGTTTACAAAGTCTTATCAAGTAGATAGGCTCACTTCAAGTTCACTATCATATGACTTGCAATTGGATAAGTCTATAGGGGTTACAACAGGTGCCGCAGTTAATGAAACAGGGTATAAATTTGCAACAACAACAACAAGTGGTTATGGTCAAGGTGGTTCAAGTAATGATCAGAATACAAATACCAACAATGTTAGCTATACTTTAAAGGATGCTGATTTTGGCAACTTGTTAAGTGTAGATGTAATCAATCCTTTTGATGGAAACGGTCCAATATTTATAACAAAAGGTGGTGAAACATCATGCCCTTATGAAGGTCCCGAATTGTCACGCTATTACAACCCTAGACATTCAAATGTTACCAACGTTAATGCAACTATTGTAAATCTTTTAGAAAATGAAAGGGTGCCTTTATCAGTAGCAACCATGGCTTTGGAAAAACCTGAAATCACTGTAGTTTCATCAAATGTGACTGGCATATTTGATGGTAGAAATGCGGAGTTTGTTTTGCGATTAAGAAATACCAGCACGGTTAATAAAAACGCCACATTTAAGTTAATGGTCGATCAAACAACCAATCCGGATAATGCACTTATAAATATTGAGCCTAACGGAACAGTCATCAATATACCGGCTGGTCAAACGGTTACTTACACCATGACGCTTAAAAAGGTAAAGCAAGATCAATTTACATATAATAACATAAAAGTATTACTTCAATCACTTTGTGATGACAATGCAACCAGCGCTATTTTAGTTTCAGCAAGTTTTGTTCCAGCTTGTTCTCCGGTAACAGTAATGGCACCTTCAAACAACTGGTTGCTAAACAGAAATACTGCTTTCGACGGTGCAATTACAAAGCCGCTTAATATTGTAATTGGTGATTATAATACCAGTTTTTCGAGTTTTCAAAAAATAAATTTAGAATTTAGATTACAAGGAACACCCAGTTGGACAGGTTTAAGAACTTATTACAAAAATCCAGCTGATACTTCTGCTGCAATAAGAGGTGGAGATTTAAATGTAGCATTGATTGGCGGCGATCAATTAAATTTTGCCTGGGATATTGCTGGCTTGGGTTTAAGTAATGGTGCATATGAAATCAGAGCTAGGTCTACTTGTTACAACAATACTTTCTTTGAGTCACCTATTATTCAAGGTAGGGTGAGTCTTGATGCACCAGTTGTTTTTGGAACGCCAACACCTTCGAATGGTATATTAGGAATTGGCGATGATATCACAGTTCGATTTAATAAGCCCATTAAAACAAATGGTTCTGTAACAAGATTTGAATTTTTAGTACAACAAAATCAGTTGCCAGTTCGTCATGAAGTTTCTCTCGCATTTAGCGGCGCTAGCAATACTGCAACTATTAATAAGCCTTATATTACTACTGGAGATTTTAGTATTGAATTTTGGTTAAAAAACCTAAGTGCTAATGGCACTTCTGTGCTCATGAGTCAATCCGGTGGATTAAAAGTTGAATTGATCAATAATATTATAAAGTATACACTTGGTGGACAGTCTGTGAGCGCAACAATTTTAAGGGATAGTCTATTTAACCATTATACGCTTTCTTATAATGCAGCCATACCAAAGCTAAGTATTATAGAAAATGATCGTGAATTGATATCCACTACAATTCCAAATCCAATCACCGCATTAAGTTTCACCAATTCAAATCCAATTGTAATTGGCGGCAGTGCTTTTGTAGGTAATATTCATGATCTTAGAATTTGGGGCAAGGCTGTAACAAGAGATGAATCGGTTGCAAATATGAATCTTTCCTTTACTGGAAGCGAGTCTGGAATTTTAGGATTTTGGCCTTTGAATGAAGGTAATGGATCTGCCGCTAAAGATTTTGCCAGGTTCAAAAACTTAGATATTGTCAATGCTAACTGGGATATATTTCCTAAAGGCACAGCCTACAATTTTACGGGGACTAATTATTTAGCCACCAATAGCAATACTTTTTCGAAAGTGATTGTTTCAAAAGAAATGGATGCGACTGTAACATTTTGGATGAAAACTGCACAATCCAATGCAACAGTATTATCCAATGGCAAAGGCGATAGCACAGAATTAGTAGAAAGCAATCAGTTCCGAAATAAGTGGGCATTTAATACAAATGCAAATGGTGGTCTTGAATTAGTGGCAGAAGGGAAAACATATGCTTTTGGTAGTCAAATAGTAAATGATAACAGTTGGCACCATATCGCAATAAGTTTAACTCGATATGGTGGGTTACAACTTTACATAGATGGTAATCAGATGGGATCATTCACAACCAGTAATATAGGCGGGTTGACTTCTAGTGTTTTATTTATAGGTGCACGTGGCAGTGTAGGCGCAACCTCTAATAGTATCGATAGACATTTTATTGGCCAGGTTGATGAACTATGTATTTGGAACATGGCAAGAACGGCCGATCAAATAAAAACCGATATGTTTTTTGAGTCAAATTTCACAACCAATGGATTGTTATTTTATTCAAATTTTAATAAGCCGGCTTTAGCTAATTCTAATGGACCTAAATATTATTATCCTCAAGATGCATTTGTTCAAGTAAGCGATTATGCGCTTTTAAATGGGCAATCATTAAACTTTACAGACATCACTCCAGCTATAAAGCCTTATCGTCCAACAGAGTCTATAGTTGTCAATCCTGTGATTAACAATGATCAAATTGTTTTAGTACCTGCCATTGCAAATTGGGCAAGTATTGAAGGTAAGGTTGCTTATATAACAGTATCGGGCTTAAATGATATGTACGATAATCGACAGGTGTCGCCAGTTACTTGGAGTGCGTTTATCAACAAGAATCCTATAAAAATGTATGTTGAGGGGCAAGGTGATATAGCTAATTTTGTAAAGTCGACAGACTCTACTTTAACATTCCAAATTACAATTGCGAATCAGGGCGGTTTACCCCAGCCATATTCGTTTAATGCGCCTAGTTGGTTAAAGCTTTCTTCTACGTCTGGTGTTTTAGATCCTAATAAGTCTACTACTATTACTACAACAGTTGACATGGATTTAGCGCCAGGTGTATATAATAATATTATATCACTGACAACCAATTATGGCATTGATAAAAAAGTGCAATTGAATTTGAGAGTGCTTGTTAAAGAACCTAATTTAAATTTCAATCCAGGCAATTTTACCGAGTCGATGAATATTGTTGGTAGAATGAAATTAGACGGATTTTTTTCAAATGACATCTACGATAAAATTTATGCTGTTGGCCCAGGTATTGGCGGATTAGAAATGCGAGGTAAAGCTAGTTTAACCTTTGACCGTCAATTAAACACGTATCATGTATACCTCACCGTATATAGCAATGTTACAAGTGGTGAAAATATTAGTTTCTTTATATGGGACGCATCTCAAGGGAATTTTTTAGAAGCCACATTGGATAGTGCTATTAGTGTTCCTTTTGTTGCAGATAAAATAATAGGTAATTTCATGAATCCTGCTATTTTTGAAAATACCAATATAGCAGGTCATATAGTTGCTTTAAAGCCAGGCTGGACATGGGTTTCTTTCAATGTAGCTGATCCAAGATTTCCTCGATTAAATGAATTGACAAATGGCGCAAATTTAACCACGTCAGATTTAATTCTGTCAAATGCACCAGCATTATTTGACTCTTATCAATTTTATGAGTCAGGCTCTCAAAATAATGGATGGTCTGGCGGCATATCATCTAATGGTGGTATTACAAACAATAAAATGTATAAGTTTAAACTTGCTAAAGCCAATGAATTAAAATTAAAAGGGATCCCTGCAGATTTGAATACTTGGTCGTATAATTTACAAGCAGGATGGAATTGGTTGCCATTTGTCGCAAATAAGAATATACCAATAGGCGATGCGCTGGCAAACTTAAATCCATCGGATGGTGATTTGATAAAATCGCAAAATTTATTTTCTATTTATAGCAGCACAGCACGTGCATGGAAGGGTTCATTAACCTATCTAATTCAATCTGAAGGCTATATGATTAATGTAGCAAAAGCCCAAACATTTACCTATCCAGTGTACTTAAATAGAATTAATAATTCATTGCCATATGTTCAAGTTATAGGACAAGAAAAAATAACCGTTCATGGAGGAAGTGATCAGGGTGTTGGTGTTGTTGTGAATAATGACATTAGCCATACTTCAGCAATTACGCCTGATTACTCAAAATTTGCAAATACCATGAACGCTGTTGTAAAACTACCCGAAGGGTTTAATGAGTTGTATTTTTATAACGACGCTGGTGAGTTAAGGGGCAATTGTAAAACTATACATGTGAATGGAAAAGATCTTGCTTTTATAACTATATACAGCGATAAGCCAGAACAACTTACCGCTTTTATTGGGGCTAATAATGTTAAGCAGGCAACCAATAAAATTTTCGGTTTTTCATCGGATGCCATTTTGGGAACTATTGCTCGTCCTATTGTAATTGAATTGCCTAAAAATGAAATAAGTATATACCCTAATCCATTTAGGGAAGAATTAAAAGTAGCTGTTAATAGTAAGCAAAAAGGCGATGCAACAGTGGTCGTTTATAATATGGCAACTAGTCAAACTTTATTTAATCAGGAGTTTACAATAAACGTTGGGGCTAATATTTTAAAATTAAGACCAAATGTTCCTGCTGGTGCCTATATTATTAAGATTAAAATGGGTGAACAAGTATTATTATATAAAATCATAAAAATCGATTAAAATGGAATTTAAAAAATACGTTTTAATTTTCACTATTTTATTGGGCTCCTTTTCTTTAGTAAGCGCGCAAGCGCCGAGTTGGAAAGTAAATGAAGCAGATTACCAGCATACAATGACTTTTGTGGCAAAATTGAACATGGATGGCGTTCAGTTAACCGGCCAAAACGATTTAGTGAGTGCCTTTGTTGGCAATACCTGTAGGGGTGTAAGTAAATTAACTTATGTGGCAAGTGCAAAATCTTATTATGCGTATTTGACAGTATTTTCAAATATTCCAGGTGAGACAATTGCTTTTAATTTATACAATAGCGGGAATAATAAAATCCTAAAAGTAAGTAAGACAATCAAGTTTGTAGCAAACCAACATTTGGGAAATTTGTTTCAGTCATATAGTATTGCTGAGCCAGCTCTTAATGAAAAGGCAGATATGCTGACTTTTGATTTTTTAAATATCAAAAGTATATCTTCAACTATAAGTCCGGGATCAGTAAAAATTACAATCTCTGAAAGTTTCCCATTAAGCAGTTTGACACCTGTATTTACATTAAGTAAAGGGGCAAGTCTTTTAAAAAATAGAATCATACAAAGTACAGGTTCAATAGCCACAAGTTTTATTACTGCCGTTAATTATGAAGTGTTGTCTGAAGATGAGTCTACATTAAGTAATTACGTTGTTAATGTAAGCCACGTCCAAGACCCGCCTTTATTTTATAAAAAAGATGCAGTTTGTAGTACACTTGGCGCTATTAAAGTGGTTTCCAAACGAGAAGGTGCTGCTGTGAAATTATCATTAAATGGAAAGCTTATTGAAACCAAGCCTATTACAAATGGTGAGTCTATATTTTTAAATTTAGTAACTGGAACCTATGTGGCTACTATTGAAAATGATTATAAAGTGATCATTGTAAATATGAAAGTTAAATAAAAATGTAAAATTCAATTGTTATGAAAGTTTATTTTAAAATTTTAGCCCTAGTAATTGTACTATTTTTCTTTGCTGGATGTAAGAAACAAACTCCTTGCGTGGCTGTACAAGGTGATTGGGAGCTTGTAAATTAACCACCTGCCTCTAATACATTCACTATTTGCTGGGTGAGCTTAATTGCCCACTTAGTGTATTCGAGTTTAGAAGGATGGAGTCCATCAACCGATAAATAATCGGGTTTAGATCCATCTATACGGTAGGCGTCTGTAATATTGATAAAATTAGCGCCCTCGGCTTTTGCGTTTTTCTCACAAACCAAATTATAAGCATCTATTTCGTTGGCAATTTCTTTTCTGTCACGACCGGATGCAAATGGCGTAATTCCCCAGTCCGGAATGCTAATAACAAAAACTCTTTTTGGTCTATTGCCAATTAAAGTAATTGCGGATTTTAGTAAGGATAAAAAAGAAGGTTCAAATTCTTTAACAGGTTTGCCTTGGTATTGATTGTTTACGCCAATTAAAAGCGTTACCACCTGATAATTACTTCTTTTATTGGTATTGGCCACTGCCGTTATTAAATCTTCTGCGGTCCATCCATTTTTAGCAACAATTTGAATGGAAGCTGTTTTAAACCCTGCCGATTTTAATAATTGAAAAGTTTGATTGGGGAAATTATCTTCTCTTTCTACCGATGCGCCAATCGTATAAGAATCGCCGATGGCTAAATAATGAACAGAGTCTTTAAAACTGGTAACTCTCGTTGTTGGAGCAGTATTAGATGCCCCCCAATTTGGTTTGGTACAGGCCGTAAGTAAACAAAGGCAAAAGGGTATAAGAATAACTTTATTCATGGCTGATAAAGTTACCTCAAATTACCCTCCAATGATTCTGCGGCCGGTTCTCATATAAAATTTCTTTTAATATTGATAATCAGTTAATTACATTAAATTCTAGCTCCTTTTTGCTTTCTCCGCACGATTTTACATAAATTTAAAAATATGAAAATACCTCAACCTCTTCGCTTTAGTTATACTGGTAGCATAGCAAAGCTTTTTATGATGGCCTGTTTGTTTACAGTCAATCAATTATCTGCGCAAACAGTTATAGAAAAAATTGTGCAGGAAGAAACAAAAAACTCCCAATTACAAAATTTAGCACACGAATTATTTGATGGCATTGGGCCAAGACTTGTAGGCACACCACAAATGAAAAAAGCAAATGACTGGGCGGTAGAAAAATATGCGAGCTGGGGTATTTCGGCGCGCAACGAGCAGTGGGGTGAATGGAAAGGTTGGGAGCGAGGCATTACACATATTGATATGCTTTCACCAAGGGTAAAAAGTTTAGAAGGAACGCAGTTATCATGGAGCCCATCTACAAAAGGAAAAGCTGTTAAAGCCCAAATTGTAATTATACCCGATTTAGCAGACTCGCTAGCGTTTGCTAATTGGCTCCCTAACGTTAAAGGTAAGTTTGTAATGATTTCTATGAATCAGCCAACGGGTAGACCCGATGATAACTGGCAACAATTTGCAACACCTGCATCTTTTGATAAATTAAAAAAAGAACGTGCTGAGCAAACAGATGCATGGCGTAAGCGTTTAAATAAAACAGGATATTCGTCACGTATGCTTCCTATTGTTTTAGAAAAGGCCGGAGCAGTAGGCATTTTAATCAATGGTTGGTCTAACGGTTGGGGCGTTGATAAAATATTTAATGCATACACTTCAAAAGTTCCAACAGTAGATATTGCATTAGAAGATTATGGATCATTATACCGCCTAGTTGAGTCTGGCGCCAATCCTATTATTAGCATTGAAACCAGTTCTAAAGATTTAGGTACTGTGCCAAACTTTAATACCATTGCAGAAATTAAAGGAACAGAAAAGCCCGATGAATATGTAATGCTTTCTGCGCATTTTGATTCTTGGGATGCAGGCCAGGGTGCTACCGATAATGGAACAGGAACATTAACTATGATGGAAGCGATGCGCATTTTAAAGTTGGTGTATCCTAATCCTAAGCGTACCATTTTAGTAGGGCATTGGGGCAGTGAAGAGCAAGGTTTAAATGGTTCAAGAGCATTTGTGGAAGATCATCCAGAAGTGGTAAATAAATTACAAGCATTGTTTAACCAAGACAATGGAACCGGCCGAATTGTAAATATTTCTGGACAAGGATTTAAATATGCTGGTGAATTTTTAACAAGATGGTTGGCTGCTGTGCCTAACAGTTTAAAAGATTCTATTAAAACAACTTTCCCTGGCACGCCTGGTGGTGGAGGAAGTGATCATGCTTCATTTATTGGAGTAGGAGCGCCAGGTTTTTCATTGGGTGCTTTAAACTGGTCTTATTTTAATTACACCTGGCATACCAACAGAGATACCTATGATAAAATTATTTTTGATGATGTAAAAAACAATGCGATGCTTACGGCAATGCTTGTTTATATGGCTTGCGAAGACAACGCAACCTTTCCAAGAGATAAAGCGACCCTTTCTAATGGACAGCCTGCAAAATGGCCTACACAAGTAAAAGCAATGCGAATGGGTCCTATTGCACCAACAAACTAAATAGCATAATACTTCAAAATAAAATTTTAATTACATAAATTATATCGAATGAAAAAAGTTGCTTGTTCTATCCTTAGCCTTGTTGCGCTAGTAATGATAAGCTTACAGGGGTTTGCGCAAGAAGCCACTGCCTATCAGCTTCCGCCAAAACAAATTGCAGATTTATTGTTAGCGCCACCAACGCCTTCTATTAGTGTGGATGGTAAAGCAAAACATATGCTTATTATGGAGCGTCCTTCATATCCATTAGTAGAAGAACTAGGCCAAGCCGAATTTAAAATTGCAGGCTTACGTTTAAACCTTAATAATTTTTCACCTACGCGCCAGAACTATATTAAGGGCCTTACAATTAAAGAGGTTGCTACTGGAAAAGTATTAGCCGTTAAAGGATTGCCTGCAAGTATTGCGGCGCTTAGTCCAACCTGGAATCCTTCAGAAAATAAAATTGCATTTTACAATGTGTCAGAAAATGCGGTGGATGTTTACGTTATTGATTTGGCAACATTAACCTGTCAAAAAATAAATAAGACCGCTGCCAATTTAATTTTAGGTGGTGGTTTGGTATGGCAAGATGATGCAACACTACTTTATAAAGTAAATGTAAATAAGGCAAGCGATTTAGCTAAAAGACCTGTTACACCTAAGGGTCCTACTATTCAAGAAAACTTGGGTAAAGCGGCGCCTAGTGTTACCTATCAAGATTTAATTAAATCGCCGTATGACGAATATGTTTTTGAATTTTTAGCAAAAAGCCAACTCGTAAAAAATAAAAGCGGAGTAGAAACAAAAATAGGAGCGCCTGCTTTGATGAATAGCTTTAGTATTTCTCCGGACAAAAATTACATCCTTACTAGAACATTAAATAAACCGTTTTCTTATTTAGTAACTGCGGGTGGTTTTGCATCTTCTATGCAAGTGCTTGATAAATCTGGTGCGCTTGTAAAAAAGATTGCTGAATTACCTTCTTCCGAAGGAACAGCGAGTGGGTACGATAACGTGCAAAATGCACCGCGTGGGTTTGAGTGGAAAGATGATGAAGCGGCTACCATTGTATACGCCATGCCACTAGATAGCGGTTTAATTAAAAAAGCAGTGCCTTTTCATGATGCGGTAATGGCGGTTAGTGCTCCATTTACGGAAGCACCTCGCGAATTATTTAAAACAGCTGCTCGTTTTTCTAATATCAGCTGGGGAGATGAAACACTGGCACTTGTTACAGAAGTTTTAAGAACAAAACAGCGCTATAAAGTAAGTATCTATAATAGTAAAGCGGGTAGTTTAACCACTTTATATGAAAGAAGTTTGACAGATGCTTATAGCAACCTAGGAAACCCCGTTACACAAAAAAATAAGTTTGGAAAAAGTGTAATTGCTACCGTAAACAACGGCCGTTCTGTTTTAATGAACAATACTACAGGTGCTTCTGATAAAGGGGATTTACCTTATTTGTCTATTTATAATTTAGATACCAAAGCCAACGAGATTATCTGGCGCAGTAAAGAAGATTGTTTCGAATATGTAGTAGAGGTATTGGACGCTTCGGCTTTAAAAATCATTACCCGCAGAGAAACTGAAAAAGATGTTCCTAACTATTACCTAAAATCTTTACAAGCAAACAGTTCTGTTGCGATCACTAATTTTAGCAATCCATATGCAAGTATGGAAGGTGTTAGTAAACAAAAAATTAAATACAAAAGAGCAGATGGCGTAGACTTAACTGGTGACCTTTATTTACCTAAAGGATACAACAAAGAAAAAGATGGCCCTTTGCCTACACTACTTTGGGCCTATCCGCGCGAGTTTACGAGTGCTGCCGATGCAAGCCAAATTAGAGGCAACCAGCATAAATTTACTTTGTTAAGCTGGGGATCTCCAGTGTTTTATGTAACCCAGGGTTATGCCATTTTAGACAATGCCGAAATGCCAATTGTAGCGACTTCTCCGGATAAAAAGCCAAATGATGATTTTGTAAATCAGTTAATCTTAAATGCCAATGCGGCCATTGATAAACTTGTGAGTATGGGCGTTAGTGATAGAAATAAAATGGCTGTTGGCGGACATAGTTATGGTGCATTTATGACAGCTAACTTATTAGCGCACTCTAACTTGTTTAAAGCTGGTATTGCCCGAAGTGGTGCTTACAATAGAACACTTACACCATTTGGTTTTCAAAACGAAGACCGCACTTTTTGGCAAGCACCTCAACTGTATTTAGACATGAGTCCATTTGCGCACGCTAATAAAATTAAAACACCAATTTTATTGACTCACGGTGAAATGGATGACAATACCGGAACATTCCCTATTAATAGTGAGCGTTTATATGCAGCCATTAAAGGTCATGGAGGAACAGTACGTTTTGTGTACATGCCTTATGAAGCGCATGGCTATAGAGGTAAAGAAAACGTGTTACACTTATTATATGAGCAAGGGCGCTGGTTGGATAAATATTTGAAAGGAAAGTAAATTACTTTATTTCAACAATTGGATCCGTACTTAAAAACCCAATGGATTGTAAAAATGTATCTGTTTCGGAAACGGTTTTTTTATAGAATGCTAAATTCTTGTAATTAAAAAAGCCATGTCCTTGACCTTCGTATAAAAATAGGTCGCATCTACTTTTTACTTTGTCCATTACAGTTTTGTAATACTTGGCAGTTTCTACTGGAACCAAATGGTCTTTTTCGCCCAAAAACACAATGGTAGGTGGTGCGCCACTTACTATGTTGTGTAGTGGCGAAAACTGCTTGTAGGCATCTCCAATTCTTTCATAGCCATAACCGCCGGGGCCATTATCAAACACCGGATTAAATAATACGAGTGCGTTAGGGATGCAGCTAACAGACGTATTGTCTGTGCTTTCATTGTAATCCGTTATAAGTGCCGTGGCAGCTGCTAAATGGCCGCCCGCCGATCCACCACTAGCTACAATTTTTGAAGTATCTATTTGTAAATCGTTGGCATGTGCTCTAATATACCTGATGGCCGATTTTGCGTCTTTTAAAGATTCGAAAGGAGTGGCTTTATGCTTTTCTTTTACACGGTAATCTACTAGAATACAAGTCATGCCTCTTTGGCTAAAATAAATAGCTTGAGGCTCAAACTGTTTAACAGTGCCACTATTCCAACCTCCACCAAAAAAGAAAACCATGACTGATGATTTCTTATTTGGCATTTTTGTTGCAGAAGGATACACGGTTAAATATAATTGTGTCGTGTCTACTGTTTTATATAGTATTTGTACTTGGGCGTAACTCGCTAAATGAGCTAAGCATAATAAGAGTAGTGTAAAAAAATATCTTTTTTTCATATGCTAAACCTTTTATTTAGATAAACCAATTTTACGTGTAATCAATTGATAATAAGCATTGGCATATTGCATCATCCCAATATCATTGGGGTGCGTGCCATCTAGTGTGCTCTCTGTATCAAAACCAATTTGACTTGCAGTAAGCTCGTAAATATCTTTAATGCCTTCTTTTTTCATTTTTTTAAATACCGCTGCCGAAATCTTACTAACAGCAATATATTTTTGCGCCATAACCGTATCTAAATTAATGCCGTCTTTACCGCTGCAATGCTCTGTAAATATGATTGGAACACCCGGATGTTTTTTATGGATTTCTATTTGTGCATGACGCATTCTTTTTTCTATTTCTTCGGCACTAAATCTTGTTTTGTCCCAAAGGTTAGGCATACAATCTAAAATATATAGTTTGGCATCAATTTCATTAATCAGGTCAATCATGGCTGGCTCGAGTTGCCCATTACCAGAAAAGCCAAGGTTAATCATTTTTGAATTTAATTTTCGACCTAAAATATTGGTCCATCCAAGCCCAGGCCTACTTGCATAAGCACCATGCATAATAGATGTGCCATACGCTACAATTGGTTTATCATTTTGTGCGGGTAGTAATGTGCAAGTAGAATTTTCAGGAACGCCAATTTCTAACCACGACACAGCATTACATAGAGGGAGGTAGAGCCTAAAAAAATCAAAGCTTGCTGCATCTTTAATATTTTCAAATTTATAGGTAATGGTATCTTTAAAATTAACGGTCGCTTTGGTCCAGTTCCATCCACCTAAAGGGTCTTTACTATACAAGTCTACACCACTTACGCCTGTAGCCGGCATTTGCGCCATTGCTTGCGCACCTTTAACCTTGAGCCTTACGTAAATAGTGCTGCTATTTGTGGTAAAGTTGATATACTCGCCAGCAGTGTGTTTAGATAAGTCCCAAAGCACAGGTCTTACCATACTTTGTGCTTTTTGCGGCAGTCTATCGTACGGAAAAGTGTATCCATCATTCCATCCGCGGCCATCAATGCACTGTTCCGTCATTTTTGTAGGGTCTATCCATTTAATGTTACTGCTTTGCCCGTAAGCAATATTTGTGATGAGTAAGAGTGCTAGTAGGTATTTCATATCATTACTTTTTAGTTCCTTTTATTTTTTCAAGTTCCTCGGTTAGTGTGCGCACCATTTCTGGATATTTTGCATACACATTATTTTGTTCCGAAGGATCTTCTTTTAAATTATATAGTTGTACAGCAGGCATATTATTTTTAGCCGCCTGATTTTCGGTTGGCGCACTCCATCCGCCTGAGCCTCTACAAATAGCTAGTTTCCAATCTCCTTTTCTGATGGCAAAATAGCCATCTATTGAGTGATGAATAGTGCTGATTCTTTGGTAGGCCGTTTTTTTGGATGGAGTAAGTAATGGAAGTAGGCTATAGCTATCTTGACCCGCATTATTTTGCAAATTTGTATTGAGTAAATCGGAACAGGTAGCCATAAAATCGGTGAGACAAATAGTGGTATTGTTAATGCTGTTTGCTTTTACATTACCAGGCCATTTTACAATAAACGGAACACGGTGCCCGCCCTCGTAGATATCAGCTTTAGTGCCTTTGAATCCTGCACTTGGGTCATGTCCTTTTTCACGTAATTCTTTAAAATTTGCAGATGGAGAACATCCGTTATCACTGGTAAAAACAATCATTGTGTTTTTATCTAGGTTATTGTCTTTTAAATATTGAAGTATTTCACCAATTTTAGCGTCCGTCATTTTCACAAAATCACCATAGGCATTGGTAGCTGTTGTGCTATTATAATTACTAGAAGGAAGTATGGGTGTATGCGGAGAGGCAAGTGCTAAATATAAAAAAAATGGATCTTTTTGTTTAGAAGCTTTGCTGATGTACTGAATAGATTTGCTCACAAAAGTATCTAGTACGTCTTGATGTTTAAAATCATTGCCAATAGGTCCTGCGCGCCAAAACCCTTGCCCACCTTGTTCTTGAATACTGTCTATACGTGTAGCAGTAATTTTATTTCCATCAATATAAAAATAGGGTGGGATATCTAGTGAGGCCGTTATACCATAAAAATAATCAAATCCAATTTGAGTGGGGCCACCATTAACGGGCTTTGTAAAATCAATTTCTCCACTCGTTTGTTTAGCCCAGTCTAAGCCTAAATGCCATTTGCCAATGCATGCTGTTTGGTATCCGTTATTTTTTAATAATTGTGCTACTGTTAATTGATCCGGTGTAATTAAGGGTTTGTCATAACTCCATAAAACGCCATTTTTTAAACTGGTTCTCCAGGCGTACTGACCCGTTAATATGCCATATCTGGTAGGCGTACATACCGACGAATTAGAATGCGCATCTGTAAATAGCATGCCTTCTTTTGCTAAAGCATCTATCCAAGGTGTAGCAATTTTTGACTTGTTATTGTAAGCGCTTACATCTCCATAACCAAGGTCGTCGGTTAATATATAAATGATATTGGGTTTTTGCCCATTAGCAATAATAGACAGGATTAAAAAAGGGAGTAGAGTAAGTGCCCTAAATATAGAGGCATATTTGTAATTAGACATATTACAAATTACGAAAATCGTGCTTACAATAGGTCATGTTTGTAATTATTGCTAAATTGAACCATGCTCAAGCTTATATCCAGATTACTT
>JACCDI010336776.1_pt1 | contig 34117 bp, 22 predicted proteins | sample 7442791 | NCBI WGS metagenome assembly JACCDI01 (sample SAMN15323434, study PRJNA562643) | freshwater metagenome | isolation source: river surface water | place: USA:Blue River Watershed | collected 2017-08-15 | reverse complement strand
TTGATTGCTTTTTTAACATCCGCTGTTGCAATGACTGCTGTGATATTTTTTTCAGAAGATCCCTGTGCAATTGCTCTAACATTAATGCCATTGCGCCCCAACACACCAAACATTTTACCACTAACACCTGGGTGGTTTTTCATTTGCTCTCCCACCAATGCTAATATTGCTACGTCCTTTTCAACAATTAAAGGATCCACTTTTTGTGTGTTAATTTCTTGTTCAAACTCAGCGTCAACAGCTAATTTAGCTTGGTGTGCATCGTTGGCATTTACACCCACACAAATAGAATGCTCTGACGAACTTTGTGTAATTAAAATAATATTAATGTGCTTTTTCGCTAAAGCATCAAATAATCTTTTTGAAAATCCTGGTATCCCCACCATGCCACTTCCTTCCAAGCTCAATAAACAAATGTCTTTGATACTTGAAATACCTCTTATAAAATTGTTATCGTTAGGGGATTCATTTTTAATAATTGTTCCAGGATGGTTCGGTTCAAATGTATTTTTAATCCAAACTGGAATATTTTGTTGCATTACCGGTTGAATCGTTGGAGGATAAATAACCTTCGCTCCAAAATGTGAAAGCTCCATTGCTTCCTGATAAGAAATTTGTGGAATCTCTTTTGCATTTTGAACCATACGAGGATCGGCAGTCATCATACCACTTACATCTGTCCATATTTCTAAAGCACTGGCTTTTACAGCTGCTGCATAAATAGCACCTGTATAATCAGAACCGCCTCGACCTAATGTGGTTGTATTGCCTTCGGCATCGGATGCAATAAAACCCGGCGCCATATAAACATCAAATTTATTATTTTCAGCACTTGCGAAATAGGCTTGAATGGTTTTAGCAGTCAATTCCTTATCGACTACCGCATTCATAAAATTTGAATTGGTCTTAATCAATTGGCGTGAATCAACCCACTGTTGTTTAATTCCTTTTGATTCAAAAGCAGCTGCTATTATTTTTGATGATAATATTTCGCCAAAACTTACAATTTTATCTTGCATGCGATTAGACAATTCTTTTAACATGAAAAGTCCTTCGCAATTTGATTCTAATTCATTAATCGTTTGTTTCACCAAGCTTAAAGTAGCCGACTGTGCTTGTATGGGTAACAAAGCCCTTACAGCATCCAAATGTTTTTGCTCGATGTTTTCAATAATCGTTTTGTAAGCTTCATTACCTTGTGATGCACTTTGTGCCAACATTAATAATTGATCAGTTACCCCACTCATTGCAGAAACCACCACTATGGTAGGTTCTTTTTTTATCGCTTCACTTACAATTGCTATAACCTTTGATATTGCATCGGCAGTTCCTACTGAACTTCCTCCAAATTTTAATACTTGCATAAACCTAATTTTTTAGTAGTGTTATTTAATCATACACTACAATTAAACACTATGACTATATTAAATAGCCATATATATTATCGTCTTTATTTATTTCGTTGTAATTAATTTGATATTGCTTCATATTATTAATGAGCAATTCATAATCTTTATTTGATTTTAATTCTAATCCTACTAATGCAGGACCCGCCTCCTTATTATGTTTTTGTATGTATTCAAACCTTGTGATATCATCATCAGGTCCTAATACTTTATTTACAAATTCTTTTAGAGCACCTGGTCTTTGTGCAAATCGAATTAAAAAATAATGCTTTAATCCTTCATATATCAAGGACCTCTCTTTGATCTCTTGCATACGTGCAATATCGTTATTGCTTCCACTAACAATACATACTATTGTTTTGCCTTTTATCTGTTCAGTATAATCATCCAGCGCAGCAATACTCAATGCCCCTGCAGGCTCTACCACTATCGCTTCTTCATTATACATTTGTAAAATGGTCGTACATATTTTTCCTTCTGCTACTAAATGCATATCATCTATAGCGTCTTTACAAAACGAAAAAGTAACATCCCCTACTCTTTTTACAGCAGCGCCATCAACAAATTTGTCAATATTTTCAAGCTCAATAGGTGCTCCTGATTTTAATGCCCAAAACATACTTGGTGCACCCTCGGGCTCTAATCCAATAATTTTTGTGTGTGGAGAATGTTGTTTAAAATAAGTTCCCACTCCAGCACTTAATCCACCACCACCAACTGGTATAAACAAATAATCAATCGGAGGTTCGCCTAATTCGTTATAATCATTTAAAATTTCAACACCCACAGTTGCTTGACCTTCAATAATAGAAATATGATCAAAAGGAGGAATAAAAGTCATGCCATGCTCAATGGTATATGCCTTTGCTGCTTTAGCACAATCATCAAATGTATCACCCACTAAAATTACTTCCACAAAATCCTCACCAAACATTTTTGTTTGATTTACTTTTTGTTGTGGTGAAGGAATAGGCATAAATACTACTCCTTTTACATTTAATTTTTTACAGCTATAGGCAAAACCCTGTGCGTGATTGCCTGCACTAGCACAAACCACACCTTTTGACAATTGCTCAGCTGACATTTGACTCATCATATTGTAAGCGCCTCTTAATTTATAAGAACGTACAATTTGCAAATCCTCTCTTTTCAAATAAACCCTGCACTGATACTTTCGGGATAAATTGGCATTATACTGCAGCGGGGTATGGTTAACCACAGGCTTTAATCTAATGACCGCTCCTTGAATATCAAGTGCAGGCTTACTTACTTTTTGATCATCACTCATATCTTAATCTTTCACGGTTTCTGTTAGATCTTAAATCTTAATTACTATCTAATTATTTTCCTGGTTGGTTTTCAGGACGTAAGCTTCTCACTGTACGGCCCGCTTGCCACATTTCACTATTGTGTAATTCAGCTAACTCAACTTCTAATTTTTCACGGTAATCAGCCTTGCTATTCAAATCAATTGAACGTGCTGCTTCAGCACCTGTTGCTACGCTATTATATAATTCAGAGAATACTGGTAAAGTTGCATCACGGAATTTTTTCCACCAGTCTAATGCACCGCGTTGTGCTGTTGTTGAACAGTTTGCATACATCCAATCCATTCCGTTTTCAGCAACCAATGGCATTAAAGATTGTGTTAACTCTTCGACTGTTTCATTGAATGATTCTGAAGGCGAGTGTCCATTTTTTCTTAATACTTCATACTGTGCAGCAAAAATACCTTGAATAGCACCCATTAAAGTTCCACGCTCACCTGTTAAGTCAGAGTAAACTTCTTTTTTGAAATCAGTTTCAAATAAATAACCAGAACCTACTGCAATACCCAATGCAATGACTCTGTCATGTGCTTTACCTGTTGCGTCTTGGAAAATAGCAAAGCTACTGTTCAAGCCACGTCCTTGTAAAAACATTCTTCTTAATGAAGTTCCAGATCCTTTTGGTGCAACTAAAATTACGTCTACATCAGCTGGAGGTATAATACCTGTTTGCTCTTTGTAAGTAATACCAAAACCATGTGAAAAATATAATGCTTTACCTGGCGTTAAATGTTTTTTAACCGTAGGCCACATCGCAAGTTGTGCAGCATCACTTAATAAATAACAAATAATAGTTCCTTTCTCTAATGCTTCTTCTATTTCAAATAAAGTTTGGCCTGGTACGAATCCATCAGCTACTGCCTTATCCCAAGATTTTGAATTTTTACGTTGACCTACAATAACATTAATACCATTCTCTTTTTGGTTTAACGCTTGTCCAGGTCCTTGAACACCATAACCAATTACAGCTACTGTTTCATTTTTTAATACTTCCTGTGCTTTTGCCAATGGAAACTCTTCACGAGTTACTACATTTTCCTCGGTACCTCCGAAATTTAACTTTGCCATTTTACTTTGTGTTTAATTAAGATTTAAAAATTTATAGTGGTTTGTTTTTTTCTGATTGCTTTTCTGTTATCATAATAATGAGCGCGTATTCAAATTTATTTACATTGTAAATACTGCTTCACGTTTTCCTAGGTATTCATTTTCAATGAGTTCTTCACCTGGTTCACGCTTTTCAAAATCTTTTAGTTTTTCGTGGAACCCAGTGCTTTCTTTTATAATGGCTACTCTTGCACTTCTTACAAATTCAACTAATCCAAAGGGTGCCAATGCTTCCATTAATTTATTTGTTTCCTCTCTATGTCCAGTGGTTTCAAAAACAATGAAGTCTTTTCTGATTGCCACTGCTCTTGCACCGAACTCTCTTAATAGTCTTTCCACTTTTACTTTTTCAGTGATTTCATCACTTAATACTTTATACAATGCTAATTCCTGCCAAACAATTTCATCATTGGTATTAAAGTAAGCTTTCAACACTTCAACCTGCTTTTCAATTTGACGTACTACTTTTAATACCACATCACGAGACTCTTCCACCACAATGGTGAAACGATGTATACCTGGCACTTCAGAAGGCGAAGTATTTAAACTATCAACATTAATTTTTCTTCTTGAAAAAATAATGGCAATACGATTTAATAAGCCCACTTGGTTTTCGGTATACACTGTAATGGTGTACTCTTGTTTCTCGTTATTGTGTGTCATAATAATTCGGTTACTTTAATAATTTTTACTTCCCTATTTGAGTCTTATCTCACTTACTGAACAACCTTGAGGTACCATTGGGAATACATTGTTTTCCTTACCCACCATCACTTCTAATAAAAAAGATCCCTTACTTTCTAACATGGTTTTTACTGCAGCTGCTAAATCTTTTCTGTGTTCTACTTTCGCGCCATCAATGCCATAGGATTTAGCTAACATAATGTAATTAGGACTTTGTATATCAACAAATGAATAACGTTTGTCATGAAATAAATCCTGCCACTGACGCACCATTCCTAAAAACTGATTATTTAAAATAACTATTTTAACATCCACCCCTGTTTGCATAATCGTACCAAGCTCTTGTAAGGTCATTTGAAAACCACCATCACCAATTACCGAAATGACCGTTCGATCTTGCGCACCAAATTTTGCGCCGATGGCCGCAGGTAAGCCAAAGCCCATAGTACCTAAACCACCTGAAGTAATATTACTTCTTGATTCATTAAACTTAGTATATCTACAAGCAACCATTTGGTGTTGTCCTACGTCGGTTACCATGATGGCGTTACCTTCTGTGATTTCATTTATATTTCTGATCACTTCAGCCATAGTCATTTCATCGGAACTTGGATACATTTCAGGTTGAATACATTGTTCATATTCTTGTTTTGCATAACCTGCAAAAACTTCCAACCACTCAGAACGATCTTTTTGTTCAATGCCTAATGTAAGTAATGGAAGTGTTTCCTTACAATCACCCCACACACCTACATGTGCTTTTACATTTTTATCAATCTCAGAAGGATCAATATCTAAATGTATAATTGTTGCTTGCTTAGCATATTTGTCTAGTCGTCCAGTAACACGATCATCAAAACGCATACCCACTGCAATTAATACATCACATTCATTGGTTAATACATTGGGGCCATAGTTTCCATGCATTCCTAACATGCCCACATTTTGAGGATGATCAGTTGGTAATGCACTTAATCCCAAAATCGTCCATGCCGCTGGCATACCTGATTTTTCAATAAACTTTTTAAATTCTTTTTCTGCTTTTCCTAAAATCACTCCTTGTCCAAAAATAACCAATGGCTTTTTAGCATTATTGATTAAGGCAACTGCTTCATCAATATATTCTTTTCTGATAACTGGTTTGGGGCGATAGGATCTAACATGATTACATGATGTGTATCCAGGATAATCAAATTTTTGTAATTGTGCATTTTTGGTAATATCAATTAACACAGGACCGGGTCTTCCACTTTTTGCTAAATAAAATGCTTTTGCTAATACCGCAGGAATTTCAACTGCATCTGTAATTTGATAATTCCATTTGGTAACCGGCATGGTAATATTAATCACATCAGTTTCTTGAAATGCATCTGTTCCTAATAAATGTGCGAACACTTGTCCTGTTATACAAACAAGTGGCGTGCTATCAATCATCGCATCGGCTAATCCGGTTACTAAATTAGTTGCGCCTGGACCACTTGTTGCAAACACCACCCCCACTTTTCCGGAGCTTCGCGCATAACCTTGTCCAGCATGTATTCCACCTTGTTCATGTCGTACAAGTATATGGCTTAGTTTTTCCTTATAATCATACAAGGCATCATAAATTGGCATTATAGCACCACCTGGATAACCAAAAATGGTATCCACGCCTTCAGCAATAAATGCTTCCAATACTGCCTGTGATCCTGTTAATTGTTTCTGTTCCATTTTAATTCTTTTTTAATCAGCATCCGTTACACATCCTTCACTTGCATTTTTTACCAACTTTGCATATTTATACAATACACCATTGGTTACTTTTAATACTGGTGCTGGTTGTGCAGCGCGTCGCTTTGCGATTGTCGCTTCGTCTACCTTTAAAGTCATTGTTCGTTTAGGCACATTCAATTCAATAATATCGCCATCCTCAACTAGTCCTATCAATCCACCTTTGTAAGCTTCAGGAGTAATATGTCCAATTACAAATCCATGGGTACCACCACTAAAACGTCCATCAGTAATTAATGCAACCGACTTTCCTAAGCCTGCACCAATAATAGCTGATGTTGGTTTTAACATCTCAGGCATTCCTGGTGCTCCAACAGGTCCTACATTTTTAATCACGACCACATCACCTTCTTTTATTTTTTTAGAGTTGATTCCTTCAATCAAAGCATGCTCGCCATCAAAAACTCTTGCCGGTCCTTCAAACATATCACCTTCCTTGCCCGAAATTTTTGCAACACTTCCGCCAGTTGCTAAATTGCCGTACATAATTTGTAAATGTCCTGTTGCTTTAATAGGATTTTCCTTTGGTAGAATTATTTTTTGTTGGTCAAAATCTAAATCAGGCGCTAAGGCTAAATTTTCAGCTATCGTTTTTCCTGTTACCGTCATACAATCTCCATGCAACCAACCCTGTGCTAACATATATTTCATAACAGCAGGAACACCACCATATTGATGTAAGTCCTGCATTAAATACTTACCTGATGGTTTAAAATCAGCCAATACTGGAATTTTATCACTAATAGTTTGGAAATCTTCAATCGTAAATTCAACACCCACGCTTTTTGCCATAGCAATCATGTGAAGTACTGCATTAGTACTTCCTCCTAAAACCATAATCAAAGACACCGCATTTTCAAATGCTTTGCGTGTCATAATATCACGAGGTTTTATATCACGTTCTAATAATAATCGTATAGCAGCACCCGCAGCCTTACACTCTTGTTGTTTCTCTTCACTCAGTGCTGGATTACTTGATGAATAAGGTAAACTCATTCCTAATGCTTCGATAGCTGAAGCCATAGTGTTTGCAGTATACATTCCACCACAAGCACCTGCACTAGGGCAAGCATGTTGAACGATACCTTTAAATTCAGCTTCGTCTAATTGACCTGCAATTTTTTGTCCCAATGCTTCAAAAGCAGAAACAATATTTAAATCCTGTCCTTTATAATGTCCCGGTGCAATCGTGCCACCATATAACATTAAGGAAGGACGATTTAACCTACCCATTGCAATTAAGGAACCCGGCATATTTTTATCACATCCTGGGACAGTTATTAATCCGTCATAGTATTGAGCACCACAAACTGTTTCAATACTATCAGCAATCACGTCTCTACTCACTAATGAATAACGCATACCTGGTGTACCATTACTCATTCCATCACTCACACCAATCGTATGAAAGGTTAATCCAACTAAGTTCTGCTCCCAAACACTTTTTTTAATTTGATCCGCTAATGCATTCAAATGCATATTACAAGTATTACCATCGTAACCCATACTCACGACGCCTACTTGTGCTTTATGTAAATCTTCATCGGTTAAACCAATGCCATAAAACATTGCCTGCGCAGCTGGTTGCGTAGGATCAAGTGTAATTGTTTTTGAATATTTATTTAATTCCATAATTAATTTTTTAAATAATGGTAGATTTATGTAAACGCTCATGAATCGGATGTGTTTCACCTTTTGCATGACGCTCAATAAATTCACAAATCAAATCACCGATTGCTGTTGTTGTATAAGAATTCATTGAGTCAATATCCTTTGTTACAAATCCACTATTCAAACACCATGCAGCAGCTTCTCTAACAATAGTCGCTTCCTTTAATAAACCAAAATGATCTAACATCATTGCTGATGATAAAATAGAGCCTAATGGATTAGCGATATCTTTTCCCTTTGCTTGCGGATAAGATCCGTGAATAGGTTCAAACAAAGCAACCGTATTTCCAACCGATGCCGATGGCAGTAAGCCCAAAGAACCTGCTAATACAGAAGCTTCATCACTTATAATATCGCCAAATAAATTCTCCGTTAACACCACATCAAATTGTGCGGGGTTTAAAATTATTTGCATTGCTGCATTGTCTACAAATAAAAAGTCAACAATTACGTCTTTATAATCTTTAGCAATTTCTTGCACTACTTTTCTCCAAAGCCTTGAGGTTTCTAATACATTGGCTTTATCAATAAGTGTTAATTTTTTTCTTCTATTTTGTGCATGCTTAAATGCTAAATGTGCAATACGTTGTATTTCCATAACAGAATAAGAACAATCGTCTTTCGCGACAGTTCCGTCTTCACTTAAACTTTTTGCACCAAAATAAATGCCACCTGTTAATTCTCGGTAAATGACAAAATCAACATTTTCTAAATACTTTGGTTTTAAAGGTGTTAAATGTTGCAACGCTGCATAGGTAGTTACAGGTCGTATGTTTGCAAACAACTGTAACTCTTTTCTTAATTTCAATAAACCTTGTTCAGGTCTTACTTTTGCAGTTGGATCATTATCATATTTTGGATCCCCAATAGCCCCAAATAATATAGCATCACTTTGTTTACATATGGCTAATGTTTCATCCGGTAAAGGATTACCTGTTGCATCAATTGCACATGCTCCCATTAAGGCGTGCTCATAAGCGAATTCATGATTATAATACTTCGCAATGGTATCTAATACTTTTATAGACTGTTGTGTAACTTCTGGGCCAATGCCGTCTCCCAATATAACTGCTATTTTCTTTTGCATAATTTATTGATTTGCTTTTTCGTAGGCTTCAATTTCAGGCTTCATGTTTAATAAATAATCAATATCATCATATCCATTCAACATACAAGTTTTCTTATAGGAATTGATTTCAAATTTTTCTTGTGCACCGGATGCATCAATGGTAATAGTTTGTGCTTCTAAATCTATTGACAATGTATCCTCAGCGCTTTGTGCAAATATTTGTTGTAAAAAAGCATCTGAGACAGTTACAGGTAACACGCCATTATTCAACGCATTGTTTTTAAAGATGTCAGCGAAAAAACTTGACACCACAACTTTAAATCCGTAATCCTGAATACTCCATGCAGCATGTTCACGTGATGACCCACAACCAAAGTTTTTTGCAGCTACTAATATTTCACCACTATATTGTTTTTGATTCAACACAAAATCGGCTTTTGGTTTAGTTTCATCATCGTTCTCATATCTCCAGTCTCTGAATAAATTTTTTCCGAAACCATCCTTAGTCGTTGCCTTTAAAAAACGGGCAGGTATAATTTGATCCGTGTCTACGTTTTCAATGCGTAAAGGAATAAACCTACTTGTTATTTTTTGTAATGATTGCATAAAATATATTTATAAAATATCTCTGATATCAGTAATTTTTCCGGTTAATAATGCAGCCGCTGCTGTTAATGGACTAGCCAGTAAAGTTCTTGCACCTGCACCCTGACGTCCTTCAAAGTTTCGGTTACTGGTACTAATACAATATTCTCCTGCTGGAATTTTATCTTCATTCATTCCTAAACAAGCACTACATCCTGCTTGTCTTATTTCCACTCCTGCATCACTAAATATTTTATCTAATCCTTCGGCCTTAATTTGTTTAGCCACTTCCTGTGATCCTGGTACTATTAATGTTTTAATATTTGGATCCTTTTGCTTGCCCTTAATAATATTTGCTACCAAACGGAAATCTTCAATTCTTGAATTCGTACATGAACCAATAAATACATTTTGTACCGGCATACCTAATAAACTTTGTCCAGCCGATAAACCCATATAAGTTAAAGCCTTTTCATAATTTTGTTTTTCAGTTGGATCCGTGAAGCTTTCCATAGTTGGTAAAGTTCCTCTAACTGACAAACCCATTCCCGGATTCGTTCCGTATGTAATCATTGGGTCAATGTCCTCGGCTTTGATATTTATTTCAACATCAAACTTCGCATCGGCATCAGTATATAATTGAGACCACTCCGCTAATTTTTTATCCCATTCAGCTCCTTGTGGTGCAAACAAGCGTCCTTTGATATAATCAAAAGTAGTTTGGTCTGGAGCAATCATACCACCACGTGCACCCATTTCAATACTCATGTTACAAATGGTCATACGCGCTTCCATACTTAATGCACGTATTGCCGATCCAGCATATTCTACAAAATAACCTGTTGCTCCACTTGCGCTAATTTGAGCAATGATGTATAAAATAATATCTTTTGATACCACGCCATTTTTTAAGCTGCCATCAATATTAATGCGCATTACTTTTGGCTTTGTTTGCATAATACATTGTGATGCAAAAACCATTTCCACCTCACTCGTTCCAATACCAAATGCAATACTTCCAAATGCACCATGTGTTGATGTGTGACTATCACCACACACAATAGTCATGCCTGGTTGGGTAATACCTAACTCGGGTCCAATCACATGCACGATTCCTTGATACTTATGTCCTAATCCGTATAATTCAACGCCATGCTTTTTACAATTATCAATTAAAGTATCCACCTGAAATTTTGATAAAGCATCTTTTATGGGTAATTCCTGATGCATGGTTGGTACATTATGATCAGCCGTTGCAACAATTTGTTTGGGTCTAAATATTTGTGCACCTCTTTTTTCAATGCCTGTAAATGCTTGTGGGCTTGTTACTTCATGTATAAAATGCTTATCGATATAAACAACCGAAGGACCATCCTCAATTTGCTTCACTACATGCTTATCCCAAATTTTTTCAAATAATGTTTTTGCCATTTTCTGTAGATTGATCTGTTTTATACTTTCTCTTTATACGCACCTGCCATTTGTTGCAAGTCCGCTTCTAACACTTCTTTCTTTTTATCAGCTATTTCTAAAAACATTGGATACAATTCATCTATTTCATTTCTTGTAAACTGATATCCAATTTTATGTAAACGATGCGCTAATGCACTACGTCCGCTTCTTGCTGTTAAAACAATTTTACTTTCGTCAGCACCTACTTCAGCCGGGTTAATAATTTCATAGGTTTGTGCCTCTTTCAAAAATCCATCCTGATGAATACCTGATGAATGTGAAAAAGCATTCGCACCCACAATTGCTTTATTCGGTTGAACCATCATACGCATGGTTTCAGACACTTCGCGGCTAATGGTATTCAACAACTTTGGATTAATACTTGTATAAAATCCTAAGTCCTTGTGTTGGTTTAAAATCATCACCACTTCCTCCAATGCCGTATTTCCTGCACGCTCACCCAATCCATTAATAGTACACTCAATTTGACGAGCTCCACCAATCACACCTGCAATGGAATTAGCAGTAGCCAATCCTAAATCATTATGACAATGACAGGATAAAACTGCTTTATCAATATTGGGTACATTGTTATATAGGTAAGCCATTTTTTGCTGATACTCATTTGGTAAACAATAACCTGTCGTATCTGGAATATTTAAAGTCGTAGCACCTGCTTTTACAACCGCTTCTATAACACGTGCTAAATATTCATTATCAGTTCGTCCTGCATCCTCGGCATAAAACTCAACATCATCAGTGAAATTTCTGGCTATGGTTACGCACTTAATGGCACGTTCAATAATTTCTTCTCTATTTGAATTGAATTTGTGTTTAATATGCAAGTCCGATGTTCCTATGCCAGTATGAATTCTAAAACGCTTTGCAGGTTTTAAAGCTGCCGCAGCAACTTCAATGTCATTTTGCACCGCTCTCGTTAATCCACACACAACGGTGTTTTTCAAAGTCTTGGCAATTTGATTCACCGACTCAAAATCACCAGGGCTTGAAACTGGAAAACCAGCTTCCAATATGTCAACACCCAATTCCTCCAACCTTACAGCTAGCTCTAATTTTTCCTTGGTATTTAGTTTACAACCAGGGACCTGTTCACCGTCTCTTAAAGTGGTATCAAAAATGAATACTTTTTGGCTCATGTTATTGATTTACAATCGTTTATAGATGACAAACGGGCTTTTGGCCCGTTTATTGTATAAAAATACCTCATATTAACAAGTAATTCACATCAATTTTATGCCTATTTTACAATGTATAAGAATGTAATTTTTTGATTAATTAATTGATTTTCAATAACTTAAACCAAATTCAGCTACGATGCCCAACCTAAGCACCGACGCCCTATTTATTTTGGTAAAATCCCTGGAGAAGGGTGAAAAGCGCAATTTTAAATTGTATGCTGCCCGTAATTCGGCCTCAGCTGATTTGAAAATTGTACAGCTTTTTGATGCTTTGGATAAAATGAAGGACTACGATGAAGATGAATTATTGAAAAAGCACGAGTCCATTCAAAAACAACAGCTCTCCAATTTAAAAGCACATTTATACGATCAAATTTTATCAAGCCTTCGAATTGTAAAACAAAATGAAAATATTGATTTGCAAATTCATGAGCAATTAGACCATGCAAAAATTTTATACAACCGAGGTTTATATATTCAAAGCTTACGCATTTTAGATAAAATCAAAACCTTAACCAAACAAAACAATCAGGTTACCTTTTTATTGCAAGTACTTTTTTTAGAAAAGAAAATTGAGTCCTTACATATTACCCGAAGTATGCAGGACAGGGCAAAACAATTAAGTGATGAGATTGATGAAACAAACGAGCGTTTAAATTTAATTGCAAAAATTTCGAACCTTAGTTTACAATTATACGGCTGGTATATTCAACATGGTCATGCACGAAATAATGAGGACCGAGATACTTTAGATACTTTAATGCAGGACCCTATTATTGAATTGGTAAAAAATGCAGATGGGTTTTATGAAAAATTGTACCTGTATCAATGTTTCTGTTGGTATGGATTTATTACACAGGACTTTTTAATGCATTACAGGTATGCACAAAAATGGGTAGACCTTTTTGATAAGGTTGAAAACATGAAACAAGTTGAGTCTGCACAATACATTAAAGGCTTACACAATTTAATTAATGCGCATTTTGATTTAAAGAATGTAGATAAATTTAAAGAGACCATTTGTATTTTAGAATCCTTTAGTGAAACCTCCATTGTATTAAATAATAAAAATAATTTAATACACTCCTTTGTGTATTTATACATTGCAAAAATTAATCAACATTTCCTAGAAGGCACATTTAGTAAGGGTTTGGAAATGATTCCTAAAATGGAAGAAAAGCTTAAGGAAATTGAATTATACATTGACAGTCACCGCGTTTTAGTTTTTTATTATAAAATAGCTTGTTTATTTTTTGGTGCTGGTGAAGCTGAAAAAACAATTGATTATTTAAACCATATCATAAATTGGAAAGTAAATCTGCGTGATGATTTACAATGCTATGCTCGCTTATTACACTTGATTGCCCACTACGAATTAGGCAATAGAGAAGTGGTTGTTTATTTGTCTAAATCGGTATATAGGTTTATGTCAAAAATGAAAAACTTAGGCGAAGTGGAGGAAATTTTATTTAACTTTTTAAGAACCTCCATTCAATCAGGTAACGAGGCCTCCTTTGAAGATTTATTAAATAAACTAAAACCATTAGAAAAAAATAAATTAGAAAGTCGTGCCTTTATGTATTTAGATATTATCTCCTGGTTGGAAAGTAAAATTCAAAAAAAGGACGTACAAACCATTATCAAAGAAAAATTTAAGCTGACGCATAAATAATCATAAATAAAAAGTCTACCCATAAAAAGCCCCCAGTATCACTACTGGGGGCTTTTTATATCAAATGAGGGAAGTTGGATATTTAAATTTATCTAACTAAATATTTTAATTTACCTGCTCCAAATGATAAATCTTGCGTATAAGTTTTTCCAGCATTAATAGAAGAAGGGCTAACAGCAGTAAAGCCACTGTTTACATTTCTATTATTGTAATTAGAAGAAGTAATACCACTGTATGTTTTAATTAAATTGTTCAAAGTGGTAACATGCGTAAAATTAACATCAGGCTTTATCGTTTTACCACCCGTTTTTTGAATTAACTTAGAAATAAATTTGAATTTCGTTCCAGCATTAGTAACTGAATCAGTCGTTAATTCAAATTGTAATACAGGAGCTGTCCTCCAATATCCATCGGCATTTGCCAAAACATCATAAAGTGTGGCACTAATAGTATCTCTCACTGTAGTTCCTGCTAAATATTTACTTGTATATCTGTTTTTTGGAGTACCTGAATTTGCTACATATTCAGCTGCTGAATTTAAACTAGCAGCAGTGAATGTTAAACCAACCGATGATCCATTTAAAAAAGCACTATCAGAAGTAGCTGAAGTTGATAAGCTTGCTGTTCCAAAAGAAATAGCTTTAATATAATGACCTCTACCATTGCTATCCGCTGCTGCTGCTACGTGATATCTATCAATTGAACTTGGAATAACAAATCCTGGGTTATTATCAGGTAATTCAATAATACTTGAACTATTTAAACTATAACTAGATCCCTTAGTTGTAGTAATTGCGCCTGTGCCTAAGAAATAAGTAGCAGGCACATTTTGAACTGTAGGTATAGAATCTAAACCAGGAACAACACTTCGTGTATACATTTTTGAAGTACCCTCAATTGCACTCCAAGCAAATTGTAAATTTTGACTTAAGTCTGGTACTTTAATTAAATAATCTCCATTATTATCCGTAATCGCGGTCCAATCAAATCTTTGATTATAACCTCTAATGTTTACATATGAGAATACATTTACGAATGCATTTTTAGCAACATCAACAGAGTCATTGGTCAAGTTATTTTCAATATATACTCTACCTTTTACAATGTTGTTAGCAGTTGCTTGATTCCATATATCAATAGTTGCATTAGCTACAATTGTGGCAAAAACCGATCCAGCAGCATAGCCGGTTTTTGTTACAATTGCCGAAGCTGGATTTGGAATATTTGCATTAGGAGAAAAGTAAGCTCTTCCTGAAGAATCAGTTAAACCCTTAATTACTGTTCCAGTAATAGTAGGAATAGTAACTTCAGCACCTACAACTGGTGTACCAGAAACTAAATCTTCAACATAAATTGAAATATCTCTTTTTCTTGCATTGATTAATGTTAAATTTGATAAATAATCTTGATAAGTCTTACTTAAGCTATCAGTATAAGCTAAAGTTTTTAAACCAAAATTATACTGTAAAGTATACAGTGCTGATTGATTTGTAAATTGAGCTGTTTGTAAAGAAAGTTGGCCAGCTTGTTTCAACTGTTCTAACTTAATTTCTTGATCATACTTAAACTGTAATAGTTCTTTTTGAGCAGCTAATGCTTCTTTTTCGTCATATACTCCTTTTTTACAACCAGTAACCCCAGCAGCCATTACTGATATTGCAATACAAAGAAGCATGAATCTAAATTGTTTCATAATATTACTTTTTTGATTTTTTAATTGATTGTTTGTTTTTATTTAAAAATTATTTTGATTTGTTTTTAGTTTTTCCTTTTGTAAACATATTTCTTACACCCACTGTCAACTGAAAAGCATTTGTTCTTACTTCTCCCATAACGCCATCAAATTCGATATAAGAATAATTGCTTCTAGCAGCAGTTAATCCATATAAATATCTTGCTTCGATGATTAGACTAAATTTTTTATTTGTTGGTAATTCAATACCCCCAGTAACATTTCCATTAAACCAATAATTTTCAAAACGATTAGTATACTGTTGATTTTGAACGGTACCATATATTCCAGTTATAAACTCTCCAGTTTTTTGATAACGCTCAGTTTCAAAAAATTTATTTTCCATTCCACCACCTAATCCGAAATAATATTTCCAATTGTGCTTAGTTTGTTTTTCATAAAAAAGCGACAACCAAGAATCAATAGAATGTAATAGATAACTACTTTGCTTAACATTTTTAAATGTAAATGCATTATCAAAACCATATCTAGTATCGTCTTTAAATGTAATTAACTGACCACCTGCGCCTGTATATCCAAGATTTAATCTTAGTTTAAAGTTGCTTTCTCCTAAAGATTTATCAATAAAAGCTCCTCCAGTGTATCCAAGGTTGATACCATTATGTGGCTGATCATAAGTAAAATTATTTACAGAAATACCATTTGTGATACCCCATCCATATTTTGAGGTAGGTGCGGTGTTTTGTGCATTAGTTTTATTAATGCTTGATGTAAGTGCCATAACTACAGCACAAAACATCATGATTTTAAATATTCTCATGTAATTGTTTTAATAACTTAATAAGTAAAATGTCGCGGGGGGGAGACAATTTAATTTGTCATACCAAGGGGGGTGGTATTAATTACCGGGGGGAGCAATTGTTCAACAAATATATGAAAAAATTCAACAACAAAAAAAATTTAATATATTTTTTTTGTAATGTGTAATGATTACACATAGGATTGTCTAATGAATTAGACAATCCTATCATTTAATTAATTGTTGAAAATCAATTATTTATAAATACATTGCTTCAACCTCTTGCTCAAAATTGGCTAAAATGTTTTTTCGTCTGATACTAAGCTTAGGGGTCATTTCACCTTTGTCTATTGTAAACTCTCTTGGAATTAAAGTGAATTTTTTGACTTGTTCTACCTGATTAAATAGTTGATTGTATTCATTCACGGTATCTTCAATTAACTTGATAACAGTTGTATTTTTTATGATGTCTTCATTGCTTGTATATTGAATTCCTTGCTGCTTTGCCCAATCCTTCAATTTTGAAAAGCCCGGCACAATTAAGGCACTCACAAACTTTTTATTATCTCCTATTAATACGATTTGCTCAATAAAAGGGCTTTCCTTCATTTTGTTTTCAATAGGTTGAGGTGCAACATATTTACCACCACTGGTTTTAAATAATTCTTTTTTGCGATCCGTGATTTTTAAAAACTTGCCATCAATTATTTCACCAATATCGCCTGTATGTAACCAACCATTAATAATCGTTTCAGCGGTTAAATCAGGACGTTTATAATAACCCAACATCACACTTGGACCTGCAACACATATTTCACCATCTGGTTCTAGCTTGTAATCAACACCATTAATAACATGACCCACGGTTCCAAATTTAGTGCCACCTGGGGTTCTTAAATTGATACTGATAATCGGACTATTTTCAGTCGGACCATATCCTTCATACACTGGAATTTGAGCGGCATTAAATATGCGTAATAATTTTACCTGACAAGCAGCTCCACCTGTTACAATAAATTTCACATTACCACCCAAGGCTTCACGCCACTTAGTAAAAATTAATTTATTGGCAATTTTTAATTTTTGTTTATACCACCAGGAACTAGGTATTAAATTATCATATTGTTCAGCTAAGTCAACTGCCCAGAAAAATAATTTTCGTTTCACGCCAGTTAGCTCTTCTCCTTTCAACATAATTTTTTCAAATACTTTCTCTAATAGTCTTGGTACCGTTGAAAATCCATCGGGCTTTACTTCACGTAAATTATCGGCAATTGTTTCCAAATTTTCAGCGTAATAAACACCCATGCCACTGTACAAATAAATATAGGAAGCAACTTTTTCAAAAATATGATTGAGTGGTAAAAAGCTTAATACTTTTTGTGTAGGTGCATCAGGGAAAGGAAAACTTTGTTTACCCATTTGCAAATTAAAGTAAATGTTTTTATGTGTAAGCATTACACCCTTTGGTGTACCTGTTGTTCCTGATGTATAAATAAAGGTAGCCACTTGATCAACTGGAACTGTTTTTTTGATGGCCTCTACCTGTGCTAGTTTTTCTGTATCATTTGTTTTTAATTCAGTCCAATGTTTGGCTCCAGGTATTTTATCAAAAGTATAAACCTCCTTTAAACAAGGAACTTGATCTTTTATGGACATTACTTTATTATACAAGTCAATATTGCTTGCAAACATATATTGCACTGATGCATCATTTAATATAAATGTCAGTTCAATTGGATTTGTGGTTGGATAAACTGGAACCCATATTACGCCTATTTGTTGCGTTGCCATATCGGCTATCAACCATTCAGGACGGTTGGTACTTATCACCGCAATTTTATCACTTCCTTCTGGTGTAAAATTATGAGCTGATAATCCTAGGCTTAATAAACCGGCACTCAGTTCATTAACGTTTTGGGCTACTTCCTGTGTGGAATATTTTCTCCAGTTGCCGTTTTCTTTGGCTACCAACATATCCTCTTTTGGAAAATGTTGCAATTGATGTTCGATACAATCGAATAGTCTTTTACATTCCATAGTCAAGCAAAATTTGTATAACAAAATACAAAGAAAGACGGAGAAAAAAAAGTTATAAACTTTTTAAAAAAATAAAAAACCCAGCATTAAGCTGGGTTTGTAAAACTTATGTTGAATTAATAAATTAAATGTGTCAACAAACCGTCTCTTAGTTTGGGTTCAAACCATGTACTTTTTGGTGGCATGACTTCACCTGCATCTGCAATATTAAATAATTGATCAATAGTTACTGGGTATAAGCTAATGGCTAATTGCATTTCGCCGCTATCAACTCTTTTTTCCAATTCACTTAATCCTCTAATGCCCCCTACAAAATCAATGCGCTTATCCGTTCTTTGATCCACGATACCCAATAGTTTGGATAAAATATTATTGGATAAAATGGTTACATCTAATACCCCAATTGGGTCGTTGTCATTATAAGTTCCTGGTTTTGCTTTTAAGGTATACCACTTGCCTGCTAAATACATACCAAAACTGTGTAATTCAGTTGGTTTATAAGCACCCTCATGTTCCGTTACCTCAAATTCATTATTCAATGCTGCAATAAATGCTTCGACACTATGTCCATTCAAATCCTTTATAACACGGTTGTAATCCATGATATACAATTGATTAGATGGAAATAAGGTAGTTAAAAAATAATCTGGGCCAGTAGACGATTTAATAACCAAATCATTTGGGTTTGCATTCGCACTTTCCTCCAATAAAGCCAATTTAACCTTGGCAGCCGACGCAGCACGGTGGTGACCATCGGCTATATAAGTAAACGGCACTTCAGTTTCGAATAAATGAGTGATTTGAGCGATCGTATCCTGATCACTTACTGCCCAAACCGTATGCTGTATTCCGTCATCCGCTATAAAATCATAAACGGCATTTTTTGTCGTTTTCCACTTATCAATCAAGGCATCAATGGTTGCTTGATTGCGATAAGCTAAAAACACGTTACCCGTTTGAGCACCGGTTGTTTTAATATGGTTGATTCGGTCTAATTCTTTTTCTGGTCTTGTAAACTCATGTTTTTTAATAATGTCATTATTATAATCATCTACACTACTCACACAAACTAATCCTGTTTGAGCTCGTCCATTCATTATTAATTGATAAATATAATAGCAAGGTTTTGATTCCTTAAATAAAACATCTCTTTGTGAAAATGCATTTAAGTTTTCTAATGCTAAATCATAAACTTGTTGACTGTGTATGTCGGTTGACTCAGGTAAATCAATTTCACTTTTTGTAATATGCAAAAAGGAATATGCATTTCCAACTGCTTCGATTTTTGCTTCCGCACTATTTAAAACATCGTATGGTTTACTTGCTACTTGCTTCGCTAATTGAGGCTGAGGTCTGAGCGCCTCAAAGGGTCTAATTTTTGCCATGAGGACAAATATCGTTCTTTTTTTTGAGTTATTATTCTTTTGTGGAAACAGTTTATGAATAATAAACTATTAAAAGTTTTTCATCAATTCACAAAAAGCTTGAACACTACTAATTGGCATTGCGTTATACATACTTACTCGAATTCCACCCACCGTTCTGTATCCTTTAACTCCAATCATACCATTTAATTTACACAATGCTAAAAATGCTTCTTCCCTAGTAGGATCTGTTAAAAAGAAAACTGCGTTCATGATACTTCGATCTTCTTTGGCAATGGGGCAATTAAATGCTGGTAAAGCATCTATGGTGTTATATAATAATTCAGCTTTTGCTTTATTACGTTTTTCCATTTCAATTAATCCTCCTTCTTTTTCAATCCATCTTAATGTTAACAAGCTAACATAAATTGAAAATACCGGTGGGGTATTTAATAATGAACCCGCATCAATATGTTTTTGATAATCTAAAATGGCAGGTATTTTTCTTTTTACTTTTCCTAATATTGATTTTTTAATCACCACTAAAGTGACGCCCGCAGCACCCATATTTTTTTGAGCACCTGCATATATTAAATCAAATTGTTGGAAGTTGGTGGGTCTACAAAATATATCCGAACTCATATCACCAATTAAGGGCACATTCACCTGTGGGTATTGATGCCATTGAGTTCCCTCCACTGTGTTATTCGTTGTAATATGTAAATAACTCGCACCTTCAGGCAATACTAATTGCTTATTTAAATAAGTATGTTTTTTGTCCGAGGTATCAGCAACCACTGTTACGGGTCCAAAAATTTTTGCCTCTTTTACCGCTTTATTTCCCCACACACCATTATCACAAATAGCAGCCATCCCATTTTCATCTAACAAATTCATGGGCACTTGCATAAATTGCATCGTAGCGCCACCTTGTAAAAAAAGCACTTCATAATCGTCACCAATATTCATTAATCTTTTTACAGTTGCCTTTGCTTCTTCCACCACTTCCACAAACCAACTTGTGCGATGTCCTATTTCTAAAATAGATAAACCCGTGTTGTTAAAATTATGAATAGCAGCAGCAGCTTGTTCCAACACTTGTGCAGGTAAAATTGCTGGGCCTGAATTAAAATTATGCAATTGCATTTTCTGAATTAATTAAAAACTAAAAATATTATTTCTTCAACATCAACTGATATACTTTTTCATATCATCAAATGATGTCATTTACTTAACATCAACATCAACAAGTGCCTATGCACTTGTTTCTTCCTCATCAACTGTAGTAACACCACCCGATACAACATACTTCATTGCTTCGGATGCATTAATGCCCTTTGGCAATTTTTTGATTCTTGTAATTGGAATAATATACGTAATACCGGATATCGCATAGGAGTGCGGAACATAAACTGTTAAATATTCTGCCATACCAAAATGTGCAGTATTCTCTTGAGTAATAAATCCAATTCTCCAAACATCCTGCGCATCCACATTTACTAAAACAGGTACATCAAATTTTTTCTTGTTGCCAGCAAAAGCTTCTAAAAAATCTTTAACCGATGAATATATAATTTTAATCCCTGGTGTTTTTTCTAATACTTTATCGAATACTGAAACCAGTTTTTCCATGAAATATAATGACGACAGCCAGCCAACAATGAGTACTAATGAGATAACTACTAAAAATCCCAATCCAGTAACTTTTGGTATTTGACCATTCACCGACGCAAATCGAATAGGAAATAATGAGTTTAAAATATTTGGCAAGAAATTGTCCACCCAATTAAACAAACTTACTATTACCCATACAGTAATTCCTATTGGAGCTAGCACGATTACACCTTGGAAAAATAGCTGTGCTAAGTATGAAAAAATGAGTTTTCTTTTGACTTTTTGCCTTAAACTGGGCATTTGTTATGATTTAGAGGCCAAATTTCCACCTTTTTTGCCATTCAACATAAATAATTAAATATTTACACTGGAAACTTTGAAAACGAAAAAAGTTTCTGTAGTTTTGCGCCTCAAATTGAACTATGGAGCATAGAATACTGCACAAATCAAGGGAATTAATGACCAAACATGGCGTAAAACATGTCACAATGGACGACTTGGCTTCCCAATTGGGCATTAGTAAAAAAACGATTTACCAATTTTATAAGGATAAAGACGCTGTTGTCATGGCGGTTGTCAACCTGGAATTAGAAGAACAATCATTAAAGTGTCAAGAAACGCAGAACATGGCTGAGAACGCAGTTCATGAAATGTATATGATGTTACAGGACATTCAGCTAATGTTTAAAAATATGAACCCAATGACCATGAACGAATTGGCTAAATATTACCCTGAAGCTTTTGCTCGTATCCAAAGTCATAAGGATGAGTTTATGCATAAAATCATTAAAACCAATTTGATAAAAGGAATTGAACAGGGTGTTTACCGAAAGGAAATTGACCCTGAAATATTATCTATTTACCGATTAGAAACCAGCTTCGTTCCATTTAATACTGAACTATATCCATTTAGCAAATTTGATATTGCAAAAGTGACACTTCAAATCATTGAAAATTTCATTTACGGAGTTATGTCCATTAAAGGAATTGAATTAATGGAAAAGTATAAAAGTGTTGAACCTGCAAATAATAAAGAAGACATTGATGAATTAACATCATTTCATACAAGCAATAAATAAATTAAACAAGCAATAAATAAACAAAATGAAAAAACTATTTTTTTTCTTTCTCAGTTTTACCATTGTCCACTTGAGTCAAGCACAAGAGGTCAAAAAACCAATTCATGAATTTTCACTTGATCAATGTGTTGAATTTGCGCAAAAAAATAATGTGCAGGTTAAAAACTCATTATTAGCCGTTGACGTGCAGGCGCAAGTAAATCGTGAGATAGCAGCTGCTGCATTGCCTTCTATTACTTCCAGTACAGGTGTTGTTAATTACACTACCATTCCAACTTCACTTTTACCGGCACAAATATTTGGTGGAGCTGCTGGCACTTTTATACCTGTTCAGTTTGGTACAAAGTATAATGCAAACTATGGTATTAACCTTCAGCAATTATTATTTGATGGTCAAGTGTTTATAGCACTTCAAGCACGTGCAACTTCGATGAAATTGCAAAAACAAAATTCGGCTTTAACGCAAGAAGCTATAAAAGCAAATATTTATAAAATTTATTATCAATTATCCGCTAGTAAAACGCAGCTAAATATTTTAGATGCAAATATTAGCCGCTTAAGTGCATTAGCGCATGATGCAGAAATCATGTATAAAAATGGATTTGCCGAAAAATTAGATGTTGACAAGGTAGTAGTTCAATTAAACAATTTAGAAACTGAAAAAATTAAAGCCAACAATAGCGTTGCCATTGGATATATGGGTCTTAAAATGTTAATGGGTATGCCTGTTAAAGACAGCTTAGTATTAACAGATGTGATTAATGAAAAAAGTTTGACCAATGATATTTTAATTGAGTCTGATTTTAAATATGATATTAGAAAAGATTTTCAATATTTGAGTACAGCAAAAAAAATGAATGAATTCAATATTAAAAGATATCAATTAAGCAATTTGCCAACAATTGCACTTGGTGGAAGTTATTCACAAAATGCGCAAAGAACAAAGTTTGATTTATTTGAAGGAGGTAATTGGTTTACTACTGCATTGGTTAGTTTAAACATTAGTCTTCCAATTTTCAATGGTTTTGCAACCGATGCGCGTATTAAGCGTACTAAAATTGAATTAAAGCAAACTGAAAATCAAATCGAGTCTCTTAAAAACAACATTGATAACGAAATAACGCAAGCAAAATTAAACTACATATCATCCGTAGCAACTGTGAAGTTTCAAAAGTCAAATATGGAATTAGCAGAAACAGTTTTCCAACAAACTAAAAAGAAATTTGAAGCAGGAATGGGTTCCAATACGGAGATATCAGCTTCACAGGCCGACTTAGTAAGTGCGCAAAACAATTATATGAACGCTTTATACAGTGCCTTAATTGCTAAAGTAGATTTATTAAAAGCAACTGGTAAATTATAAAAAAAATAACACAAATAATAAAATATACAAAATGAAACATAGTTTAAAATTATTTACAATCGCCTTTATCCTATTAGGAACTGCATGTGGTAGTGGCAATAATAGTATTGAAGCAAAAAAAGCAAGTTTAGAAAAACTTAAAAAGCAAGTACTAGATATTAATGCTCAAATTGCGAGCATTGAAAAGGAATTAGGAGACGGTGGTAAGGATCAAGTGCAATCTGTATTGGTTGTGACTGCTCCTATTGTTAGTCAAGATTTTAACCATTACATTGAACTTCAAGGTAAGGTTGAATCTGAAAGCGTATCCTACATCACTCCTCGAGCTGGTGGAGGTCAGGTTAAAGCTTTATTTGTAAAAAGAGGTGACAGGGTTAGAAAAGGTCAAATCATTTTACAATTGGACAATAGCCTTATCAAACAAAGTGCAGCTGCTGCTTCTCAAAACTTGGAAACCGTAAAAGCACAAGCTGCTTTAGCTAAAAGTGTATATGAAAAGCAAAAAAACTTATGGGAGCAAAATATTGGTAGTGAAATTCAATTGATGACTGCAAAAACAAATGCCGATGCAAGTGCTAGTCAATTAAGAGCTGCTACTGAGCAATTGGGTATGATGAAGGATCAACTAGCTTATACAAGTGTTTATAGTGATGTTGACGGAGTTGCTGAGGAAGTAAATGTGAAGGTTGGTGAATTATTTGGTGGACCTGGACAAATTAAAATAGTTAACACTGAGAAATTAAAACTAACAAGTTTAGTTCCTGAGAATTATGCAGGTAAAATTAAAGTGGGAAGTGAAGTCAATTTATTTTTTCCTGATATCCAAAAAACAATTGATACTAAATTAGCGGTAGTGGGTACCGTGATTGATCCATTAAGCCGAAGTTTTTATGTTGAATCTAAATTACCAATAGACAAAAATTTTCGTCCTAATCAATTGGTGCAAGTAAAAATCAAAGACTATACTAAAAAGAATGCAGTCATTATTCCAATTAACATTGTACAAAACGATGACAAAGGAAAATTCATTTTTGTAGCAGTAAGTGAAAAAGGAAAATTAATCGCGCGTAAAAAAATAATTACGATTGGAGAATTTTATGGCAATAATATTGAGATTTTAGCAGGATTAACTGCTGGAGAACAAATTATTACCGAAGGTTATCAATCATTATATGATGGTTTAAACATCACTACTAAGTAATAGTTTATATTTTAAATTTAATAAAGCACAATCGATCAATATGTCGACAATCAATAAAATAAAAGAGAAATTTAAGGAATTTGGTCCTACCTCTTGGAGTATTACTAATAAAACATCTATTTACTTATTAATGTTGTTTATTAGCTTGGGGGGTATTTATCAATTCTTAACCTTACCGAAAGAAAATTTTCCAGAGGTTATTATTCCAACTATGTTTGTTCAAACAGTTTATGTTGGTAATTCACCAAAGGATATTGAAAACTTAGTAACACGCCCACTAGAAAAGCAAATCAAAAGTATCAGTGGTGTAAAAATTAATAAATTCACTTCGTCCTCACAACAAGACTTTTCACTAATCACTGTTGAGTTTAGTACCGACGTTAAAACAGACGTGGCCTTACAAAAAGTAAAAGACGCCGTTGATAAAGCAAAGGGTGAACTTCCGAATGACTTGACACAGGAACCACGTGTTATGGAATTGAATATTAGTGATCAACCGATCATGTTTATTAATATTAGTGGTAATTACAATACTGTTCAACTTAAAAAATATGCCGACGATTTAAAAGACAAATTAGAAGGCATACCTCAAATAAATAGAATTGATTTAGCGGGTGCGCCAGAAAGGGAGTTTCAAATTAATGTTGACAACTACCGTATGGAAACGGCTGGAATCACTTTTGATGATATTACGTATGCTATTCAAAGAGAAAATTTAGACTTATCGGGTGGTTTGTTGGAAGTGGGTAATATGCAACGTAACCTTCAATTAAAAGGCCAGTTAAAAACAGCTAATGATATTGCTAATATTATTGTTCGTAATACAAGTGGCGCTCCTATATATTTGAAAGATGTAGCTTCTATCAAAGACACTATAAAAAATACGGAAAGCTTTGCGCGCTTAAATGGCAAAAACGTTTTAACCTTAAATATTATTAAACGCAATGGTGAAAATTTAATTGCCACATCGGATGCAGTGAAAGCCATGGTTGAAGATGCAAAAGCGAGTGCATTTCCAAAAGACTTAAACGTAGTCATTTCAGGTGATCAAAGTATTAGAACTAAAAGCTCCTTTAATGAATTAGTTAACTCTATTATTATTGGATTTATTTTGGTATTAATAGTGTTAATGTTTTTCATGGGTGTAACCAACGCCTTTTTCGTAGCCTTATCGGTACCATTAAGTATGTTTGTGGCCTTTGTATTTTTACCAGCTGGTGACTTAGTTGTAGGCACACATATTACACTCAACTTTATGGTGCTTTTTGCATTGTTATTTGGCTTGGGTATTATAGTGGATGATGCCATTGTGGTAATTGAAAATACACACAGAATATTTGTTGCTGGAAAAGGTAAATTAACAGCAACCACTTCGGCTAAAATGGCTGCAGGTGAAGTATTTATTCCAGTATTAGCAGGTACCATTACAACCCTTGCCCCCTTTTTCCCTTTATTATTTTGGCCTGGTATTATTGGTAAATTCATGATTTACTTACCGGCAATGTTGATTTTTACATTGGCAGCTTCTTTAGTAGTAGCCTTTATAATGAACCCGGTATTTGCTGTTGATTTTATGAATCATGACGAAGAAGTTACGGATGAACCAAAATCAGCTATTTTCAAAAAGAAGAATTTCTGGATTCCTGTTGCAATTGGTATTTTATTAGATATCGCAGGATTTACATTCTTAGGAAACTTGTTGATATTTATTATGATCACTGTGGTTGCAAACAAATACTTTATCAACGACATGATTGTGAAGTTCCAAACTTCAACATTACCTAAATTAATGGATTGGTATGAGCAAACATTAAGAAGAGCATTAAGTGGATGGAGACCTGTTAAATTATTAATTGGAACTTTTATTTTACTTATTTTATCTTTTGTTATTTTAGGTATCAGTGTTGCAACAGGTCGAGTGGGTATTGAATTTTTCCCTAAGGGTGATCCAAATCAATTGTATGTATATTTAAAATTACCTTCTGGTAGTAATGTTAATTATACCGATTCAATTACACGTGTATTGGAAGCTAAGGTTAGCAAGGTTTTAGAAAATGATAAATCACAAAATCCTTTAGTTGAAAGTATCATTAGTAATGTAGCCGTTGGTGCAGGTGACCCAATGCGTGGCGATCGTAGTAATCGTGCTGAGTTAGGTCGTATACAAGTTAACTTTGTAGAGTTTGAAAAGCGTGATGGAAAATCTACAGCACCTTATTTAGATAATTTAAGAAATGAATTGAAAGATGTACCTGGTGCTGAGATTTCAATTGATCAAGAATCAAGTGGACCGCCAACTGAACCGCCAGTAAATATTGAGATTCAGGGTGATGATTTTGATAAATTAGTAAAAACAGCCGTTGGCTTAAAAAACTATTTAGATGCTGCACAAATTCCGGGAATTAATACATTGAAAATGGATGTTGATTTACAAAATCCTGAATTAACATTAACCATTGATCGTGAGCGTGCATTAATTGAAGGTGTGAGTAGTGCTCAAGTAGGTATGCAAATTAGAACAGCTCTTTTTGGTAAGGAAGTATCTAAAATCAAAGAAGGTAAAGAAGAATATAAAATTCAACTTCGAAGTCAAGAATTACAACGAAATAATTTAGTTGACTTATTAAATATGCGTTTATCCTTTAGAGACATGGCTGCTGGTGGTATGGTTAAAAATATTCCTATTAGCAGTTTAGTTAAAGTAGAGCCAACTAGTACCTTTGGAAGTATTAAAAGAAAAGACCAAAAGCGTTTAATTCAATTAAGCTCAAATGTATTGTCAGATAAAGGTTATAATCCAACAGCAGTGAATGCTGTAATTGCTCAGTATATTTCTAATTTTAAGGGTATTTCTGAAGGTGTTACAGTTAAACAAACAGGTGAAAATGAACAACAATTAGAAACAGTTGCCTTTTTAGGAAAGGCTTTAGTTATTGCTTTAATGCTTATTTTATTTACACTTGTATTACAGTTTAATTCTGTTTCAAAATCAGTAATCATCCTAACTGAAATTTTATTTAGTATTATTGGTGTGTTCTTAGGATTCTCAATTTTCGGAATGAAAATTTCAGGTGTAATGACTGGATTGGGTATTGTTGGATTAGCGGGTATCGTTGTGAAAAACGGTATTCTTGTAATTGAGTTTGCCGATGAATTACGATCAAGAGGTATAAAAACAAAAGAAGCCGTAGTGCAAGCTGGTAAAACAAGAATTATTCCAGTTATGTTAACTGCTTTAGCTGCCATACTAGGATTTATTCCAATTGCAATTGGTTTCAATATCAACTTTGTTACTTTATTTAGTGAGTTAAATCCACATATCTTTTTTGGTGGTGATAACGTAGCTTTCTGGAAGCCATTAAGCTGGACCTTAATATTCGGTTTAATATTCGCTTTCTTTATGACATTGTTTATTGTACCGGGAATGTATTTAATTGCGGAAAGACTTCGTCGTCCAATGCGTCGTCACTTTGGCGGTAAATGGATTAGCATGTTGGGTATTCCACCGTTAACAATCATTTTTATTCCATTGGTTTTTGTAACTATGTATTTACACAAAAGAAATGTAAAGCGTCGTTACGCTAATCGCAATGCCAATGGTGATGCTACTATTAATGGTTCATGGTATTAATAATACACTATTCATAAAATAGTGTACCTAAAAAAAGCCCTTCGAAAATCGAAGGGCTTTTTTTTAATCAAATATGGTTCGGAACAAATTTGATTTCCTATTTCCAAAGTAAGTTGTATAAGTTAATTCAAAACTATTTTGTCTTATGGTAGACTGTGTTAATTGGTTACTATAAATATCATAGCTCATTCCCAAAATATGTTCTCCCAACAATAATTTAAAGCTAGGTATTAAAGCATCTCCAAGTCTATAATAACATCCAATATATATTCTTTTGTCATTGTAATCAGTTTTTTGAATGGGTAAACCCAGCGATCCGCCGGCTAATATTTGTCGATTACTATTTTTACCTATAAAGGATGCGTGAAAACTTGCAGAATAGGATTCAAAAAAACCGGTTTCATAGTTTACAAATAAAATGGTTTTAGGACTCATGCTAGGGCTAGTCGTAGTCGATAATAAATCAGGTTGTGATTGAAAAAATAAACTACCCCCTGTCTCTAAATATTCATTTTCCGTATGTCTATTAAATACCACACCTGCATTCATTGAAAAATTAGATGCATTATTTTTAAATAATTCAGCCGTATTTAAATTAATTAAATTAGCACTACCGTCATACTGATCACCAAAAGTTAATTTGGATCTATCAACACTTCTGTTGGTATATGTGGCACCCAAACCAAGTGAAATATTATTATAGTAATTATTATCCGTGAAAATGTGATAAGCTGCATTAAATGTAAGATGGTTTGAATTGATAGCGCCACCCATTATTTGATCTGATAACACGTTAATACCTAAACCTAAATAATTGATGCCATTTAACATTTGAGGAGATGATTTCCAATCAAAACCAGCAAATATAGTTTGATAGGTTTTGTTATTATCAATAAGTTGAGATCTAAAATTTCCATTTAATTTTTGGTCATATATACCTTTACCAACCGATGCGGGACTTAAAAATTGATTAGCACTAAATGGTTGCGAAAAAAATGGATCTTGCGCTACTGCCCTTGATACAAGCGTAAAAAACAAAATAATATATAAAATACGTTTTGACATTGTATCAATTATTTAATTAAAACCGATTGGCCCGATGTTTTTATGGTTTCACCATCCGCTGTCGTATATTCTGCAATCCAATAGTAAACATCTGGATCTTGCATTAATCCATTTAATCTTCCATCCCAACCATATTTAATTTCTTTAGTATCATAAACTAAAACGCCATATCTATTAAATATTTTGAAATAATTAATACCCTTCAAACTTGATTTTGCGATAATATTTAAATAATCATTTAATCCATCATTGTTTGGCGAGAAAGCCGACGGAACAACAAACAATGCTGATTGATTAAAAGTCATTTGTAAAACCTCGCTTTCTTTTGAAACACAATTATTGCCGTCAGTAATACGATAGGTAATGTCTATCTTTCCCTTACCAATTGCTTTTAGTAAAACGTCTTTGTTTCCTGAAATAATAATTGCTTTTGTTGGATCAGATAAAGTCCATGTATAAGTTATGGGTTGCTTAGTAACAATTGGATTAGCATTTAATGTAAATTCATTGTCCACCAATACAGTATTGGTCGCTGATGTAATGGGTCCCACTTTGGGTATGGGATTGAAGGTTACCAATGATTCAGCTGTTAAACTTTTACAATTACTAGTTTTATTAATCGCAATAGCACTATACAATCCTGGTGTGAAAACAGTTATATTATTTTCCAAATCAGGTAACCTCACAAAATTCGGAGCAAACCAACTATAATTATAATCTCTAGCTAAGCCACCATTAACAGTTGCAATTAATTGCGAAGGTGCTCCTTCACATACAATTGAATTGCTGATTGTCACCACTGGAATTTTACTTACATTAATATATACGCTATCACTATTTTGACATCCATTTATATCAAATCCACTTACATAATATTTTTGAGTTTGACTTGGGATAAATGAAACACCATCATTTACATTGTCTGACCAAGTATAACCAATTCCTCCTGATGCTGTTAATTTAATGGGCTCTCCCTCGCATGGCGTTAAATTAGTAGCTGTTGCTTTTATATCAGGCTGAGGTAATACTTCAATAGTTCTAACTACTGTGTTTTTACATCCGTTGACACCTGTTCCAACAACAGTATAATTGCCGGTGGTAGTTGGATTAAATGTTTGGCCATTGACAACTCCATTATCCCAGGTATAACTAACTGCACCATTTCCACTTAAAACAACATTTGTGTTAGCACATACAACCGATTCATCAGGGACCATGCTTACCCATACATTTGGCAATGGCAATACCTGAATATTTTTACTAGCCGTGGCTGTACATCCATTGACATCGGTTCCAATAACTGTATATAACCTTGTTGAACTTGGATTAAACACTTGTCCATTCACTACTCCATTATCCCAGGTATAATTTTCAGCTCCAGTTGCTGTTAAAGTAGCATTGTCCTTAAGACAAATAATTCCCGACGCAGGTAGTAAACCAATTGATACAACAGGCAGTGGATTTACTTGAACAGTTGTACTAATGGTATTGGAACATCCATTCACGTCAGTTCCTACAACAGTATAAACGCCTGTAGTAGTTGGATTAAATTTTTGTCCATCAATGATTCCTTGACTCCATCGATAATTAATTCCACCATTAGCACTTAATTTAACACTATCATTCAAACAAATGACTCCACTTTCAGGCACCATTGTTATAGATAAGTTGGGTAAATTAGCTACCTCCACCGTTTTGGTAGCAGTATCCTTACAACCATTGGCATCGGTTCCAATTACAGTATAAAGTCTTGTTACTGTTGGATTAAATTTTTGTCCATTTGTAATTCCACGATCCCATATATAATTTACCGAACCTGATGCAAGCAAGGTTACAGTATCATTTGCACAAATGATTCCAGCTGAAGGCGTCATTGCGATGGACACAGTACTTGCATTGTTTACAATAATATTTGCAGTAGCGGTATTAGTACATCCATTTATGTCTGTACCCGTAACAGTAAATGTGCCTGATTGAATAGCAGCAAAAGGAACACCGTCCAAAGCACCACCAGACCAATCATAAGTAACACCACCCGTACCATTTAATGTTAACTCGTCTCCTTTACAAACAATTCCATTAACAGGTAAAGTATTGAATCCAATTGTTGGTAATGGATTTATAGTCACTGTAATACTATTAGTTGAAGTATTAATACAATTATTAATAGTAGTAGTAGTTGATACACTATATACTCCAGCTTGGCTTACTGTAAGTCGTTGACCATTGCCTCCCACTAAAATTGGTTGACCATTTTTATACCATGCATTTCCTGTTGTTGAACTACTAGTTAATTGAACACTACTACCATTACAAATTGCAGTTGTTCCGCTTGTCGTAATAGTGGGATCAGCAGGAACGGTTACCACTATTTGTTCTTGACAACTTGATATGCCATCACTGATAGTTGCAGTATAAGTGGTGGTTTGTGTTGGGTTAACAACAATAACATTTGTTGTTGCACCGGTTGACCAGGTAACTGAAATGTTATTATTGTATAATTGGCGAATTTCTGTTTCAGTGAGTGATCTATTCCATATACCAATATCATCAAGGCTTCCATTAAATACTTCACCTGAAGCACCCAATCCAAATCGCATGTATGCACCAAGCCAACTACTTGGACAGGATGATGAAGTAGCAGACATCGTGCCCGACAATGCACCATCAATATAAACCTTACCTAGTGAATTGGTTGCATCGGCTACATAAACCAAATGATGCCACTCGCTAAGGGTTCCAAAAGTTATATTTACTACATTTCGACTTTGGCCATTACTACAATGCCATGCATCTAACTTATTTCCATTATACAATCCTATTCCTGAATTCAAGTAGGTATTTTCATAAATTCTGCCACCTGTTTGACTTCCATTTGCTTTGAACCAACAGGAAAAAGTTCGATCACCTGTCATTGCTAATTCGGTTGTCATGGGGACTGCTATATTCCCTCCACTAAAAGTATAAGCAGTATTTGAAATACCAAATCTATCGGCACTACTAGTTACACTTGTTATTACACCATTATTATTATTCCCACTTATATCATTTGCATTTCCATTAAATGGATAATAAGCAACAAGCCCTGTTTTTAAAGAGGTTGGTAATTGATATAAATTCATAAAACTAGAACCATTCACTAAGCTATCTATTTTTAATGTGGCGGAACTATTTTTACAAATAATAGTATCGTTGTTTAATATGTTGGCTTGTAATAAACTCACAAAAGTGCTATCTGTAGTTGAACAGCCGTCACTATTGGTTACTGTAATTTTATAGTTGCCCGATTTATTTACGGTTGTGGTAATTGTATTTGATCCTGTTGACCATTGATAACTTGTGAAACCAGTTCCGGCATTAAGCACAACACTCGAAGCACACTGTGAAGTAATATTAGTTAATGGATTAAATCCAACAATTTCATTCACACTTAATGTAACGCTATCTTTAATAGTGGTATATCCATTACTTACCGTCACCGTATATTTTGTTGCTGTACTTGGTTTTGCATAAATGCTTTCAGTTGTAGCCCCTGTTGACCATAAAACAGATTTATTAACGACATAGGGAGTATAAGAAAAGTTATCGAATTTACTAAGTGCATAGGAAGATATTACAACAGGTCCTACTGGATTTGATGGTATTACCGGATTTGCAATTTCATAAAGCAAAGTATTGTCAATCCAAAATCTTAACGAGTCGGGTGTATATCTCACTTTTATATGATACCAGTTGGGATAGGAAGCAGGATGAGAACCATTAGCGACAGCGACTCTAGTACCATTATAATAAAATCCCCAACCTACATCATCTGTACCCAAAGGTCTGCTGTCAACTGTGATTAAAGGTTCAGGATTATCAAATACTAAACTTTGTGCCATTAACATAAATCCTTGATTGGCAGTATTTCCAGCAGCTTTTGCATCAATTTCATAGGTACCATAAGAATAGTCTAATTTATGAGATCTTACGACTGCTGGTCTATCTAGTGTTAATGCTTTTCCTGAAACACCATCATTAGTCAAACTTGTTGTTCCTTGTCCATTATCAACAAAATCAATCAAATTGTTAAATTCATTCAATTGAGGAGGTAAAACTCGTCCAACAACATAACTACTTGAAGTTAATAATACGCTATCTCCTTTACAAATAGTTGAGTCGTTATTAAAAACGTTAATGTCTAATAAATTCAAAAATGTACTATCTGATGAAACACAACCATTATTATCAACAACAGTTACTTTAAAAGTATTATTTGTTTTCGCATTTATGGAACGAGCTGTTTCACCTGTTGACCATAAATAACTATTATAGCTAGCTCCAGC
>JACCDI010005480.1_pt1 | contig 34130 bp, 26 predicted proteins | sample 7442791 | NCBI WGS metagenome assembly JACCDI01 (sample SAMN15323434, study PRJNA562643) | freshwater metagenome | isolation source: river surface water | place: USA:Blue River Watershed | collected 2017-08-15 | reverse complement strand
TTAGGTATTCGTATCATAGCGCCAATTCCGGGTCGAGGAACCATAGGTATAGAAGTGCCGAATAAGAAACCTGAGATGGTACCGATGAGACAGATGGTAGCCAGTAAGAAGTTTCAAGAATGTAATTTTGAATTACCAGTCATACTAGGTAAAACCATTTCGAATGAGATATATTTGGCTGATCTTAGTAAGATGCCGCATCTTTTGTGTGCAGGTGCTACTGGTCAGGGTAAGTCCGTTGGATTAAACACTCTTATCGTATCATTACTCTACAAAAAACACCCTTCGGAGTTGAAGTTTGTACTGGTGGATCCTAAGAAAGTAGAATTAACATTATACAATAAGATTGAGCGTCATTACCTGGCCAAGCTGCCTGGTGACGGTGATGCAATTATCACAGACACTAAATTAGTATGTAATACGCTGAATTCGCTTTGTATGGAGATGGATGACAGGTATGAATTGTTAAAAGCCGCTGGGAAGCGTAATATAATCGAATACAATACCAAGTTTAAAGAAAGAAAACTTCTACCAACAGAAGGACATAGATTCCTACCATATATTGTAGTTGTGATTGATGAGGTAGCCGATTTGATGATGACAGCGGGTAGAGAAGTAGAGACACCGATTGCACGTTTGGCTCAGTTGGCCCGTGCGGTTGGTATTCACGTGATATTGGCAACTCAGCGTCCATCTGTCAATATTATTACTGGTACAATAAAGGCTAACTTTCCGGCCCGACTGGCATTTAGGGTAACATCAAAGATAGATTCTCGTACCATTTTAGATAGTAATGGTGCTGATCAGTTGATAGGTAAAGGAGATATGTTATTTAGTACGGGCAACGACCTTATCCGACTTCAATGTCCATTTGTTGATACTCCCGAGGTAGAGCGCATCACCGAGTTTATCGGCAATCAGAGAGGCTATTCAGGAGCGTTTGAATTACCTGAATTTAAGGGTGACGATGAAGGTGGTTCAAAAGACGATTTTGATCCGAACGAAAGAGATGCCTTATTTGAAGATGCTGCCAGATTGGTGGTAATGACACAACAAGGAAGTACATCTTTGATTCAGCGTAAACTCAAACTTGGCTATAACAGAGCTGGCAGATTAGTGGATCAGTTAGAACAGGCTGGCATTGTAGGGTCCTTCGAAGGAGCAAAAGCCAGAAAAGTATTGATTCCTGATGAAATTTCTTTGGAACAGTTTTTGGATAATTTATATAACAAATAAATCACTATTTTTGCACCCTTAAAAATTTGTTAAAATAATCATAGTTAAATGAACAAAACAGTTTTATTCTCTTTAGTACTTATTTCTTCTTTGTTTTACTCGTTTGCTCAGGCAGATAAAAAAGAAAGTGAGAAAGATAAAGCCACCACCAAATTACTAAAGGAAGTATCGAAGAAATACAAAACCTATAAGACTTTAAAAGCTGATTTCAGTGTGTTGACAGAGCCTGCTGATGCCAAAGCTGCCAAGAAAACTGAGAAAGGCACATTGTGGACCAAAGCCAGCAGTTTTAAATTAACCTTTAGTGGACAAGAGATTTTTTGTAATGGTAAGTTTATATGGACCTATACCAAAGAATTAAACGAATGTCAGAAGGAAACTTATAATCCTAATTCAGGCAATGGTGTTAATCCATCTAAGATATTCACTATCTGGGAAAAAGGTTTCTTATACGCTAGCGACGGTTCTTACAAGAAGGGCACTGTCGAGATTGAAAAAGTAAAGTTAACACCTACTGATAAGAGCAAGCCTTATTTTTTAATGAACCTGGAGGTTGACAAAACAGCCAAAACGGTTCAGAGCTTAAAAGTGTCTTTCAAAGCAGGCAACAAACAAACCTATACCGTTACTACTCAAACACCAAATACAGCCATTGCTGACACCAATTTCGAGTTTAATGCTGCAAATTATCCAGGCGTTGAAATCATCGATTTAACAGTGAAAAAGAAGAAGTAATCCTTAGGATTGTAGAGGCTGATCTCCGTCATTTTTAAAAAATTCATGAAAAGCTTACCTTTGCAAGGTGGTTTTACATAATAGAGTCAACAGAGATATTCTAAAAAAGAAGATCGAGGAGGATACTACTCCCCGCACTACCATTTCTTTTTACAAGTACCATTACATTCAGGATCCACAAGCGTTCAGAGACAATCTGTACATCAAGTGGGATGCTTTGGGCGTATTAGGTAGAATCTATGTAGCAGATGAGGGCATCAACGCTCAGTTATCTGTACCTACTGAAAACTTAGAAGCCTTCAAAGAACATTTGGAGAGCATCGATTTCCTGAAGGGCAATCGTTTAAATATAGCCGTAGAGGACAATGGTAAATCTTTCTTCAAGCTCAATATCAAAGTAAGAAAGAAGATTGTAGCTGATGGTATTGATGATCCTAATTTTGATGTAACGCGAATTGGCAAGCATTTAAAAGCCGAAGAATTTAATGAGATCACCGAGCGTGATGATGTAATTATCGTCGATATGCGCAACCATTACGAAAGTGAAGTAGGCCATTTTGAAAATGCTATTTTACCAGATGTGGTAAGTTTCAGAGAACAGTTACCAATTGTTGCAGAGCAGTTGGCTGATAAAAAAGACAAACCGGTAGTAATGTATTGCACCGGAGGTATTCGTTGTGAAAAAGCCAGCGCCTATATGCTTTACAGAGGCTTTAAAGAAGTTTATCAGCTGGAAGGGGGCATTATTCACTACGCCAATCAAATCAAAGAAAAAGGATTGGCTAACAAGTTTCATGGTAAGAACTTTGTGTTCGATGAGCGTTTAGGTGAGCATATTTCTACCGAGGTGATTTCTAAATGTCATCAATGTGGCGAGACTTGCGATACACATACCAACTGTCACAACGTGGCTTGTAATTTATTGTTTATTCAATGTCCAAGTTGCCGCGAGAAGTATAGTAATTGCTGTAGTGAAGAGTGCCAACACATTGCTTCTTTACCTGAAGACGAGCAAAAAGAACTGCGCAAGGGTAAGAACTTCGGTCGCCTGGTGTTCAACAAAGGACGCAAGCTGAAAACTTCTTAAATTAAAATTTTTCATTTTTTTTTCCAATGACGTCACTTTTTGTGATGTCGTATCGTCTTATTATTGTAAAATTTGATCTGATATAGCATTGAATCGTTCAACCTTTATTAGATTGCAACTCTAACTTAAAACCATCAATTATGAAAAAGTCTTTACTTTTAACTTTATGCGTTAGTCTTTTTGCCATTGCTAAAGGGCAGGTAACAGCTAATGCCGGCAATGATCAGGAAATCTGTTTGTTTGACACACTTAAAGTAACTGGCACCGGACTGCCATCTGGCGATACCGGTGCTTACCAATGGCGAAAGATCAGTAGTAATTTGGTGGTAAGCAATACATCAGAATTAAAATTAAGAATCACCACAACGACCTCAGAGCAATTTGAGTTAAAGGTAACGAGAATCAAGAATGGTCAGACATACATTGACTTGGATACTTTTGACTTAAAAGTGAATTTATTGCCTACCATCGCCTATAAAGGGATACCAGCTTTGTGTTATAACGATTGTCCTTATCCATTAACCAATAATTACATTGCTATAGGTTCAGCGGGTTACGATCCGACAATTAAAGATTCAACCTTAAGATATTATCAAAAAAAGAACCCATCATGGATTACAGGAGGCGCCAATGCTAATGACCCATACTTTATCAGTTTTTGTAATTACTTAAATAATGCGCAGATTCCATCTTCAGGTGCAAGAGATACTGTTTGCTTTGAGTATACAGATCCCAAAGGTTGTTATGTTAATCAGTGCCGTCCGGTTAGATATAATTCTAATCCAATAGTTGAATTGAATGAACTTGAAGTATGCCACAAAAATGTTCCGTTTGTTTTAAATTCTATGGTAATTAAGCCATTCATTAAAACAGGTGGTATAGAAACTTTTAGATGTTTATCCGTGCCTTCAAGTTCTTCATTGGACAAAACCACAATCATAACTTCTTCAGGATCACCAGCCACATTTTATTTAAATACAGGCACAGCCAAAGATACACAGGATGTCGGTGAATATATCATAGAATATTGTTTCAAGAATGCCTTAACTGGTTGTCAGACCTGTGATACGTCTAAAGTAAATGTAAAACGATATGGACAGGCTTATATCAGCAATATTCCAAGTCAGTGTATCAATGGTAATTTATTGGTATTAGATAGTTTTGTGAAAGAAAAACACAGTGGTGTCCGATTAACAGGCAATTTCTGGTCGTGCGTCGAATACAATGGTTCAAGAGACCGATCAAATCCAAATACTAAACTTAAGTTAGACAGTTCTGTTATTAACAATACCTTTAATCCGAAAAGAGGCGCAGGTCAGTATATGGTTAAGTGCACTGTGGCTCCCGGTGTTTGCGCGGCCAACGATAGTTTGTATATCAGAGTTAACGGACTACCAATAATACAGATCTATGTGCCGGATACCGTTTGTGCCAATGACACCCTTGTGCCTTTAGTCAATAATGTGCCATCCGGTAAAGTGGGTACATGGACAGGCACTGGTGTTTCAGGGTGGCATTTGAATGCATCGAAATTGCCCACCACACAGATGTATACCTCTTATAAAATGAAGTACAGTTATACCAACCCATTAAGTTTGTGTTCTGCTTCAGATTCGCAGACCTTGTTGGTGGCAGCGCGACCAAGCTTTACACCTAAGGCGGTGGTGCATAAAATTTTCGGCAAGTACTATGTCGATTTCAGTATCATCAGTGGCAGTTTTGTCGATACTACCAAACAGAAAGCCTACTGGACCTTTGGCAATGGTAAAAGTTCACGTTATTACACCAATCTACTTGTCGAGTTTCAGGATACTGGTGTTTATACTGCCCATTTGAGCGTATCTAATGGTCCGTGTACATTTATAGATTCTGTTACCTTCAAATTAGATGATAAGATGAGCGGCACAAGTGACATCCGCGATCAGTTAAGCGTATATCCAAATCCGGCCACTGAAGAGTTGAATGTGCAGGTGCCGCAAGATGGAGTTCTGAGCATAACAGATATCAGAGGTGTGGTCGTATATCAGTCAGACATCTATGCCGACAAAGCATTGCGTGTTACTACAAAAGATTTTGCTGCCGGTCAGTATATTTTAACCGTGAAGTCGGACGCTTTCGAAGTAAGAAAATTGTTTATCAAGCAGTAGTTACTGATAGTCTTTCTCTTCGAGTAAGCGATAGATTCTGGAATAGGCATCTTTATTTTTAATCTCTTTTACCAGGCGGGCATTGGCAAGCAAATGCATGGTGTCTTGCATATTGCCCGGGTAAGTGAATACGGCAAATTCGGCGTACGCATTTTTGTCGTACGCAATGCTGTAATCGGCCACTCTTTTATAACCATTTTTATCACCCCAGTAACAGGCCGCCAGAGGGAAGTCCATGCGGATGGTGCGACCTTTAAATACCGGTTCATCCAGGCAAGTGACCGTGCTTTGAAGATTGTTGACGTGATTGGTGTATGAGAAATCTGTGTCTTTAAACTCCTTGCCACCATTTAGATGAAAGAGTGCTGTTAGCGTACCAATAATGATCAGCACGTAGGTTGCATATTTAGAACTTGTATCAGGTTTTGCAACACTGATTATGATAAAGCAATACAGCGGCACCATAAAGAAGATGGTGTAACGCGAGAGGTAGTAATTGAGTACTGAGAAGGCTACGCCACCCAAAAAAATGACAGGCAAAACCAGTGCATTTTGTCGCCACTTGATGGATTTGAAGGAATGCAAGGCTGGCAATAGGATGATCCATGCCAGCAGTATAACATAATGACCTTGTTCCCAGAAAAGGAAGTCACTGAACTCGCTCCATCGAAGTTTAAGGTAGTAGGCATCGCGTGTTAAAAGAGAGGTATGTAAAGGATAGAAGTAATAGTCCCTTTGAATCTTCTGAATAAAAATAAATAGTATAAAGCTGAGAACAGGTAAAATGATCAGTTGAAACTTATGTTTCTGTCTTAATCGTTTACAAATAATCAGGTGTGTCAGGTAAAAAGCAAGAGGCAGAATTAGGGCCGATTCTTTGATTTGCAGTGCTAGTATCATTGCGAGGCAGGTAAGCCAGTAGTGATCCTTGAGGTAGAAATAAAGAGCAAGAGCTGTGGCGAAGAACAGCGGAATTTCGGGCAGAACCAGGGTAGATTGTGCCAGGATGAAAGGTTGGAGAAAGATCATGAAAGCAGCGGCAGCGGCGGTCCACGACAGCATATATCGTTTGAGAATTAGGTAAACCAAAACGAAGGCGGCGGTATTGATAGCTGCCATGGCGATATGGGCAACCACAGGTTGGCAGCCAAAGAGTTTGAACCATATGGCGACATAGAAAGCGACAAAATTCGGGTGACCGCGGGAGAGTTCATCCGGAATAGCACTTGGGAGGAGACTAATGGAGTGTTCGTAGAGGTAAATGGCTGCACGACTGTATACACCGAGTTCGTCCCATACATAGGGTAGTTGAAAAACATTCAGCTGACTTTGCAGAATAGCATAGGTAGTAACAATGCAAGCGATCAAAGTAAACAGAGGCAGGTATGGATGGAAACGTTTTAGCAAAGCGATTTCAAATATAGGGTAGGCGGGTGCTAAGAACAAATCAGGTGTTTTCTAAAAAAAATCCCGTTTCAGACTACTCCGAAACGGGACTTTAATAATTATTAAAAACTTGAATGGCTTATTTCAGGAATAACAAGTCGCGGTATTTAGGCAACTTCCATGCATCGTTGTCGATGAGTTCTTCCAGTTTATCTGCACTTTCTCTGATCTTGTCGAAGTAAGGTTTAACCTTATCGCAGTATGCTTTAGCTCTCTTATCAGCATGGTCGAGGTTGTTAGCCTTTTTGCGCTCTTCCACCATTTTATTGTTATTGTCCCAGATAGCATTGATTTCTTGAGAGATTTCTCTGGCCAATTCGTACAGGTGTTTGTTCTGAGCTTTGGTTTGACCGATTCTGCCGAGACCTTCGATGGTATCGATCAATTTTTTCTGGTATTCTACAGCAGATGGAACGATGTAGTTTTTCACCAACTCGCCTAAGATTCTACCTTCGATCTGAATTTTCAGCAGGTAGTTTTCGAATTTGATTTCAGTTCTGGCTTCCAGTTCTTTTTTGGTAAAGATGTTATTGTTTACAAACAGGTCTTTGGTTTGTTTGCTGTTGTAAGCATCCAGAGCATAAGGTGTGGTTTTGATGTTGCTCAAACCTCTTTTTGCCGCTTCTTTTACCCACTCTTCGCTGTATCCATTGCCTTCGAAAATGATTTTCTTGGTAGCTTTTACATAACCAATCAATACTTGTTCGATAGCTTGCAATTTATTCACTTTTTTCTTGATCAGGGCATCCACATCTTTCTTGAATTTAGCCAGTTGTTCTGCAACAATGGTATTCAATACGATGATGGCATTCGCGCAATGGTCGCTGGAACCAACGGCTCTGAATTCAAATTTGTTACCTGTGAAAGCGAAAGGAGATGTTCTGTTTCTATCGGTGTTATCCAAAAGAATTTCAGGAATTCTGTATACACTGATTTTCTTTTCACTGGCTTTGCTGGTTTTGCTCTTAGCCGGTTTTGATTGCTCAAATTGGTTTAACACATCACTCAGTGTGCTACCGATGAACACAGACATAATAGCAGGAGGAGCTTCGTTAGCGCCCAAACGGTGGTCGTTAGCGGCAGTAGCAATACTTGCTCTCATCAGATCCGCATGGTCGTGAACCGCTTTGATGGTATTGATGAAGAAAGTTAAGAATTGCAGGTTATCGATTGGACTATGGCCAGGAGACAGCAGGTTGATACCGGTATCAGTGATGATAGACCAGTTGTTGTGTTTACCAGAGCCGTTTACACCTTTGAAAGGTTTTTCGTGCCACAGTACTTTTAATTTGTGTCTGGTAGCAACAGACTGCATCACATCCATCAGCAGTGAGTTGTGGTCGATAGCGATATCAGCCTCTTCAAACATTGGAGCACATTCGTACTGACCAGGCGCCACTTCGTTATGTCTTGTTTTAAGCGGAATACCAAGTTTCAGGGCTTCTTTTTCGAAGTCAGTCATGTAGTTGTATACGCGCTCAGGAATGCTACCGAAGTAGTGGTCTTCGAGCTGCTGACCTTTAGCAGGCATGTTACCAACTAAAGTTCTTCCAGCAAACACTAAGTCGGGACGCTGGTGGTAAAGTTCTTCATCTACCAGGAAATATTCTTGCTCGATACCCAAAGACACTTTCGCATTGCTAACATTGCTGTCAAAGTATTTGCAAACGTCAACGGTGTTTTTTACCAGGAAGTTAGTTGATTTAATAAGCGGTGCTTTATAGTCGAGTGCCTCACCGGTGTATGCTACGAAGATGGTAGGGATACAAAGTGTTTTACCACTGGCTTTCTCCATAATGAAGGCTGGAGAAGATGGGTCCCAGGCACTGTAACCTCTGGCTTCGAAGGTGTTTCTGATACCACCGTTAGGGAAACTTGAAGCATCTGGCTCTTGTTGAACCAAAGCTTTACCGTTAAATACTTCGATACCGCTGTCGATGCCTGTTGGATCGAAGAAAGCATCGTGCTTTTCAGCTGTAGAACCACGCAAAGGTTGGAACCAGTGGGTGTAGTGGGTAGCACCTTTTTCGATGGCCCAGTTTTTCATACCCTCAGCAATCTGGTCCGCCATCTTGCGGTCCATTGGCTTACCGGTATTTCTGGATTCGTTAACTGCCTTGATGGCTTCTTTGCTAACATACTCGGCCATAGCTTTTGGTCCGAATACGCTCTTACCGAAGTACTCTGATATTTGTTTCATTTGAATTTTGGATGATGGTTTTTCCTGAATTTTGGCTTTAGAATGGCTCATCTGTGGATGATAATTTCGGATGCAAAAATAGGCCTTAAAATCAGAAATCAATTTTAAAATGCCCAAAATCATCCACAAAATATTAAAAAATGCTTTAACATGATGAAAAATTATATTATTTTCGACACGAAATGATCAATAGTCAGATTCCATTTAACAAGTTACCTTTGCTGGAAGTCCGCATTTCGGAGTGGCGATTGGATACCGACAATGGAATGTTGGATGCCATTAGGGCCATGGATTATCTGAATGGTTTTCTGGAGGGATTTGATGATGATCTATCAAAGTTTTACCTTAGCAATTTACAGTACACAGAGATACGTCATTCTTTGGAACTGGAGGGCTATCCGGTATCAATCAACAGGATATTTGAAGCCGAGAACTCGGAGAATGCTCTGCAGGACGATTTCTTGGCTGGCATCATTGATTATCATAGCAAAAGCAAGTCGGGCAAGCAATTGGGTCTGGAGGTATTGCGACCGACATCATTCAGAAGTTTGGTGAATCATGCTGATCAATTTCGCGAACGCAAAGAGCAGAGCATCAAAAGCTATTTTACCAATTTGACATTGTACACGGCGCCATCACAGACTGCTGTGCTTAATCAGCTCCGTCAAAACCTGGATGCTTTTATCAGTGAGGTTTCTGCTTTTAGGCAATTGCATATCGTTTCTTTGGTGCATTATCAGTTGCGTGCTATTGGACCTTTTAACCATTTCAACGGATTAAGTGCCCGTACTTTGTTTTTGCAAGCCTTGCAGGCATATGGATTGCAAGCCACAACCTTACCAGTTTCTGCAGAATTATTGCGACAGCGTGAGCGTTATCAGACCTTGATGCGCGACAGCATCCAATCAGGGGATTTGGGAGACTGGCATAAGTTCATGGCAGAGATCATCGAGCGGGCGTGCCGTAGGTTGTTGGCACAGCTCAAACAGATGAGTAAATTGAGGAAACAATTGGTCGAGCAAATTAGCAAGTACACCGATTACAATATGCCTGTAGAATTGGCTCTGGCGCTCATGCAACAGCCATATATCAAAGTCATAGATCTGGTGTCTGAGTTGCGCTGTCACAGACAAACAGCGGCTACTTATCTCAAGCATTTAGTGAAAATGGGTATTCTGGTGGAGAAACGTTCTGGTCGCGAAAAGTTGTATCTAAACAAGGAACTTATGGATATCTTATCCAATTAAACGCAAAAAAAGTATTTACTTTGCCAAAGTATGAAAGCGATGAAACGCATGCTGAGATTAATATTGCCATTCAAAGGATTGGCCTTACTCAACATGCTGTTTAATCTGATTCAGATTTTGGCAGGTTTGTTCTCTTTGGCGCTGGTAATGCCCTTGTTGGATTTTATGTTCAACAACAATCAGGATGCTTTCAAGCAGAAGTCGGTAGGCGACGCGGGTGATTTCAATTCATTATACAACAATTTCATTCAATGGATGACCGAGTTTGTCAATAACGACAAGCAGGCAGCCTTGTTCTGGATATGTGTGAGTTTATTAGTCGCCACCATCATCAAGAACATTGCCCGTTATCTGGCCTTGTACTACCTGGTTATTTTGCGCAACCGCATCATTCGCGACATACGCCGCGACTTGTACAATAAGATTCTGGATTTGCCACTATCCTTTTTCAGTGATGAGCGCAAAGGCGATATCATTTCCCGTATGAGCAACGATGTGAAGGAAGTGGAGTGGAGTTTGATGGCCTCATTGGAAGCCATTTTCAAGGAGCCGGTGACCATTGTTTTCTATATTGGATCATTGGTGTATATGAGTCCGAAGCTCACCCTCTACATCATTGTGTTACTGCCATTGGCTGCAGGATCGATTGCTTTATTGGGAAGATCTTTGAGACGCAAATCGAAGCGCAATCAGGAGCAGCAAAGTGCGGTCTTATCCTTCTTAGAAGAATCTTTGGGGGGCATGCGCATCATCAAAGCTTTTGCAGTCGAGCGTGTTTTTCGCAATAAGTTTACACAACTCAATAATAACTCCACCACGGCCAACATCAAGGTTAACCACCGTGGCGATATGGCCTCGCCGATATCCGAAACATTGGGTATCATGGTGGCTTGCGTGTTGTTGTGGTTTGGTGGTAATATGGTGTTTGGAGGCGAATTGATTGGCTCGGCATTTTTGGCGTATTTCGCTATTTTCAGTCAGGTGATTCCGCCATTCAAGCAATTGTCTCAGGCTTTCCCTATGGTGCAAAGAGGCGCAGCGGGTATGGACCGATACGAAGAAATTTTAAATTCGGATATTAAGATTTACGAATCGGCAGAAGCCAAACCAATCAAGGGTTTACAGCAAGGCATCATCTATAAAGATGTTTGTTTTTCATACAATGGCAATGAAATGGTGTTGAACCATGTCTCATTTGAGATTCCAAAAAATAAAAAGATAGCTTTGGTTGGTTCCAGTGGCAGTGGAAAAAGCACCCTGGCAGATTTATTGCCCCGTTTTTACGACACAGCCTCAGGCAGCATCAGTATTGATGGCACAGACATCAAAGACTTCCGTTTGGAAGATTTGCGTTCACTGATGGGCATCGTGACGCAAGAGGCCATTTTATTCAACGATACCATCGCCAACAACATCATTTTCGGTCACCCAACGGCCACACTCGACGATGTGAAAGCAGCCGCTAAGTTGGCCAATGCCACAGAATTTATTGAGAAAACAGAATTAGGATTTGATACAGTGATAGGCGAGCGCGGCAGCAAACTCAGTGGGGGTCAGCGTCAACGATTAGCCATTGCTCGTGCTTTGTTGCGCAACCCATCAATTCTGATTTTGGACGAAGCCACCAGTGCCTTGGATAATGAGAGTGAGAAGCTGGTTCAGCAGGCCCTGGATAATTTGCGTCAGGGCAGAACTACACTGGTAATAGCGCACCGACTCACCACTATTCAGGATTCAGATGAAATTATTGTGTTAGACCGAGGTCATATTGTAGAACGCGGCAATCATCAGGATTTGCTTGAGCGCAAGGGTCATTACTACAGATTATACACTACCCACGGCGGAACAGATTTGTAAAAACTGACTACTATCATGGGGCTTTGCACAAAACTTTAGCTACAAACGCTTATAATTTCGTGCTATAAATTTTTAAAATATTATGCAAGTTACAATCAAAAGAATCGATGAAGATTTTCTCATGGAAGCCACTAACGACACCGGTAACACATTGTTGATGGACGGATCTGAAAGTATTGGTGGTCACCATAAAGGTTTCAGACCGATGCAGATGTTATTAGCTGCCGTTGGAGGTTGCAGTGCCATTGATATAATTTCGATTCTTAAGAAGCAAAAGCAGGAGATAGAAAGTTTTGAAGTCATCGTAGATGGTGATTCTCAGAAAGAAGATACGTATTCTGTATACCGCACCGTTGATATCCATTTTAAAATCAAAGGAAAGGTGGATTTAGATAAGGCTCAGAAAGCGGCCCAGTTGTCACACGATAAGTATTGTTCTGTTTCCAAAGCTATGGAATACAGTTCAAAAATCGAATTCAGAGTAAGCGTTAACGAAGACTGAGACTGACACAACAAGTAAAATATTTAGTATATTTGCCTTGTGTTAAAATTCAGATTAAGTTTATTGTTATGTCTTTTATCTGTTTCGGGCGCTATGGCTCAAGACAGTGCTAAAGTTTCTGCCGTCGGTGGCACATTAAGAAACTCTGTTTTATTTTGTTTTAATTACGGTCGACAGGTACCCGTTGGGGTCTTGAGCAAACGTTTTGGTGGCAGCAATACTGTTGGCTTTACCACAGCTTATAAGTTTGGAAACAATTATCAAATCCAGTCGGGTATTAATGCCATCTTTAGCGGAAAGGTCAAGGAAAATGGCATCTTTGATACCATGGTTGGGTCTACGGGCTATTTGGTAGATGTCAACGGCAATTTGGCGGAGATCAAGATGTACGAACGCGGTATTATTTGGCATTTGGATGTTGGTAAGGTCATACCCATCAATAAGTTTGAATCCAATTCAGGCATTCTCTTAACGGCGGGTGCAGGATTTATGCAGCACTATATCAAATATACTTTTCAGAGAACAGTATTGCCGCAGTTAGAGGGGGAGTATGCCAAGGGTTACGACCGTCTAACCAATGGCTTGATGTTGCGAGGATTTGCCGGCTATCAGCGCATTGATCCAAAAGCGATGTTGAATTTTGTGGCAGGTATTGAAATCCTGAATGGTTTTACCAAGAACAGACGCTCTTTTAATTTCGATACCAGAACAGCGGATAATACTTCCAGAAACGATTTGATGTTGGGATTAAAAGTCGGTGTAATGATTTCTATTTCCGGTCGGAAAACCGGCACCTCCAAAGGCGACGAAGAGCGTTTTTTTGAATAATTCATGAGCATCATTTACCTGTTGATTGTCCATTTAGTGCAAGGCTTATTAAGTCTTTCCAATGGCTTTTTAAAAGCAGGTAAACTCAAATCATTTATAGAGGGTAGAAAGCAACAGGATTTGTCGAAACCTCTATCTAAATCGGGAAAGCGTTATTGGTTTCACTGTGCCAGTTTAGGGGAGTTTGAGCAAGCGCGACCGGTGATTGAGGCGCTTAAGCAGCACAAACCGGAGACCAGTATTGTCATAACCTTTTTTTCGCCATCGGGTTACGAGCAACGCAAAGATTACGATCTGGCGGATAAGGTGCTATATCTGCCATTGGATACACCAGCAAATGCCAGAGCACTCATCCAATATTTGCAACCCGACGAAGCGGTATTTGTTAAATATGAGATCTGGTATTTTTATCTTAAGCAGTTGCAGAAAGACCAGATACCGGTTTATTTGATATCTGCTGTTTTCAGACCAGGGCAATTCATTTTTAGTTTTGCCGGCAGTTGGTTATTTAATCTATTACCTGGTTTTGCTACCATCTTTTTACAAGACGAGAACAGCTATCAACTATTAAAACAGAAGGGTTTAAACAATATCCAACTCAGTGGTGATACCCGATACGACAGGGTGAAGCAAAACGCCCTTAAGGTAAAGCTCAACGATCGTATTGCAGCCTTTAAAGGCACTTCGCCACTCATTATTTTGGGCAGTAGCTGGCAGGCAGAAGAGCAGTTGGCGCTCGAGTTATTGGATGATCCTAAGTATACCCATTACAAAGTTTTAATAGTGCCGCATGATATCAGCACAAGTCACATTGATGAAATTTATAGTTCAGTGAGAAAACATGGAGCATCTCTATACACTGAATCCTCACCGGTATTAGAGGGCAGAGTATTGGTGATGAATACCATAGGACATCTGGCTAGTGCTTATTATTATGGTGATATGGCTGTGATTGGCGGTGCTTTTGGCAAGGGCCTGCACAATATATTGGAGGCCTTGTCTTTTGGAGTGCCTGTTGTTTTCGGTCCGAATACCAGCAAATATCCAGAAGCGGCTTTGGCCATGCATTCGGAGGTAGCAATAAGTATTTCTGATTACAAAGGGTTATCAGCAGCCATTGATTACTTTTTACCTGAAGGTCATTTACTATTGGATACCAGAGCCAAGTGCATTGATTTCATCAACTGGCATTCTGGTGCCACAGATAAAGTCTTAAAGATCCTTCATTAAAACAGTTCGCCGTTTTCTTTACGGTACTGAATTCTACCAAGGTGTTTGTAGGCGTGAGCAGTAGCTTCTCTACCACGGGCGGTACGCATGATATAGCCTTCCTGAATCAGGAAAGGTTCGTATACCTCTTCGATGGTACCGGCTTCTTCGCCAACAGCCGTGGCAATGGTATTGATACCAACCGGACCACCTTTAAATTTATCGATGATGGTACTGAGGATACGGTTATCCATTTCATCCAAACCATTGGCATCCACATTAAGAGCTTCGAGCGCGTATTTGGCAATTTCCAGATCGATGGTACCATCGCCTTTTATTTGAGCAAAGTCGCGTGTTCTGCGCAGCAATGCATTGGCAATACGTGGGGTCCCGCGACTTCTTCTGGCGATTTCGTAGGCTGCCTCATCAGCGATAGGCACTTTGATGATACTGGAAGAGCGGTTAACAATACGTGCCAAGAGATCGGTGGTATAATATTCCAATCGGTTGGTGATACCGAATCTGGCTCTCAGTGGAGCCGTTAACAAGCCAGAGCGGGTAGTGGCACCAACCAAAGTAAAAGGCGATAAACTGATTTGCACGGAACGTGCGCTGGGACCGCTGTCGAGGACGATATCGATTTTATAATCTTCCATTGCCGAGTAGAGGTATTCTTCAACAACCGGACTTAGACGGTGGATTTCGTCGATAAATAGCACGTCGCCTTCTTCGAGATTGGTGAGCAATCCTGCCAGGTCGCCAGGCTTTTCGAGTACCGGTCCGCTGGTGATTTTGATATTACTCTGCAGTTCGTTGGCGATGATATTGGCCAAAGTGGTTTTACCCAGGCCCGGAGGTCCGTGCAACAAAACATGATCGAGCGCCTCACCACGCTGAACCGCCGCTTTAACAAACACTCTGAGGTTTTCAAGTATTTTTTCCTGACCGGTAAAGTCTTCGAATTGCGTTGGTCGCAACACTTTTTCGATGTCTTTATCAGCGGGACTTAAGCGATCTTTTTCTGGATCCAGATTTTTGTTCAGCATGTGCAGATGCAAAGATATTAGAAGGAGCTGAATAAACCAATCTGGTTTATGCTTCTATTTTATACCTGCATACAACCATTTGAACGAAAAATCTATCTTACTAAAAAAATTGTATGAAATTTGTTATGTATACAACGATGAGATATCTCCTACTTAGTTTATTGGCCTTTTGCCAGATTAACCCTGTTTCTGCTCAGATGAGTGATGGCGTAAAGTTTGACAAAGTGTCACATGATTTCGGAAAAATCAAAGAGGAAATCGGCACTGCCATTGCCTTTTTTGAGTTTACCAATGTGAGTAAAGGTCCGATTTACATTAAAAATATAGAAACCAGTTGTGGTTGCACCAAGCCAGAGTATTCTAAAGATACCATCTTACCAGGTGGCAAAGGTTTTGTAAAAGCCATTTATGAAACCCGTGGCAGAGGAGGTGATTTTCACAAAAACTTATTTGTCTATTTCAACGAACAGGACATGTACCAGAGTTTAAGCATCATGGGAACTGTAATTCCGGAAGCCAATCTGGCTAAGCGTCCAGTAACATATAGCACCACCTATTCTAATTTGGCATTGACATCCATGATTGCTGCTTTTCCGGATTTGCATACCAATCAGACACAAACATATACCATCAAAGCATTCAACTATCAGGGTTATCCCATCAAAATTTGGGAAGTCAATGAAGTGCCGGATTATTTAAAGATTGACATCGGCGATAGTACCATCGATGTCATGGATTCTATGTTCATCAAATTTACAGTAGATGGCAGTAAAATTGCGGAGTTGGGCGAGATCCGTCAGCGGATAGCCTTTCTGACAGATGATGCTGCAGGTGAGACAAAATTCTTGCACGTGTATATCAATTTAAAAGAAGACTTTTCGAAACTCACCAAACAACAGAAGTTAAATGCCCCGGTGATGACCATCGATTCGAACACTGTTCTTAATTTTGGTAAAGCATCTGCAGGATCAATTGTTAGTAAAACGATTACCATCACCAACACTGGTAAAAGCGATCTTAAAATCAGAAGCATCAAACCAAGTTGCTCTTGTATTTCCTTTAATATGCCAAAGCAAATCATAAGTGCTGGCGAAAAGGCTGTGTTAACAATCAATATTGATACGGTGAATCAAACCATCGCCTCACACAGCAAATATTTGACAATTTACTCTAACGACCCAAAAAAATCCGAACAGAATATTAAACTTTTAATCAATATCACCAATTAATTGCTATGAAGAAGATTGTGTTAACGGCGCTATTGGCCATCGTTTCCGGCATTTTCGGCGCATTTGTATTTACGAAGTTTCAAGACAATCAAACAAGTTCAAGTATAGAGACCGGTAATTTGAGAGGATTACTGGCTTCTTACAATGGTAAGGCGGCAGAAAACAGTATCAGTTTTGTATTAGCCTCTAAGGTGAGTACGCCTTGTGTGGTGTTTATTAAGACAACCGCTTTGGTGCAACAACGCAATCCATTTGGGATGTTTTTCGATGGATGGGATCCATTTGGAAGCATTGGTAAAGTTAGCAGTACCGGCAGTGGTGTTATCGTTAGAAAGGACGGCTATATCGTCACCAATTTACATGTCATTAAAGATGCACAAACCATAGAAGTGGTGCTCAATAACAAAAAGAAATCTTACACAGCCAAATTGATTGGCACCGACCCGTCAACGGATTTGGCTTTGCTCAAAATAGATTCGGATAATTTGCCGGCCATTGCCATTTCTAACTCTGACGATTTACAGATTGGCGAATGGGTAGTGGCAGTAGGTAATCCTTTTAATCTAACCTCTACCGTAACAGCTGGGATTGTCAGTGCCAAAGGTCGCAACATCAATGTGGTAAACAACCAATTTCCAATAGAGTCGTTTATACAAACAGATGCAGCCATCAATCCGGGTAATAGCGGCGGTGCTTTGGTGAATCTGAATGGCGAACTGGTAGGCATCAATACCGCCATTTTTAGTCAGACCGGCAGTTATGCAGGCTACGGATTTGCCATTCCGGCCAATATCGTGGCCAAGACCATCAAAGATTTAATTGATTTTGGACAGGTACAGCGCGGTTATACCGGTATTGAAGCAGACGAAGTAGACGAAGCAGCTGAGAAGCTCAACAAAGTGACCGAAGGTGCCATGATTAAGAGCATCGATATTGAGAGTCCGGGCGCCAGGGCAGGTCTCTTAAAAGGCGATGTAATTGTAAAAATACAAGACAAATCCATCAATGGTAAATCCGGTTTTGATGAACATATGTCGTACTACCGTCCAGGCGATAAAATCAAAATTAACTTTGTCAGAGGTGGCATATCTAAAGAGACCACGATGATTTTAACCAATCAGGATGGCGAGACCAGCTTAGACATAAAGCGTTCGGTAACCTCTGAAAAACTGGGTGCAGATTTCTCTAATGTTAGCAAAGTCGAATTGCAGAAGTATAAAATCAGTTCAGGTGTTAAGGTCAATAATATCCGAGGTGGCTTAATTGCCAATATGGGCATAGAAGACGGATTTATTTTCCTCAAATACAATGGTAATATTTGTAAAGAAGCTTCTGAATTAATCAGTCAGCTGGAATCTGCCGGCGGTAAAATTCAGATAGAAGGATTAGGTGCCGATGGTGGAAGAAGGATTTACAACTTCTGGTACTAAAGCAATTTTTTAGTTCCAATCTTAAAGTTTGGGGAGTTACATACAACATTCTCTTCAACAAAAAAGCGCATCATTTCTGAATGCGCTTTTTTGTTGGTATAAATATATGAATTTATTTGGCGGCGCTTTGTTTCATGCAGTTTAACAGCGCAGTTTTAACGCTGTCACTTACATCATGCAGCGGCATTCTAACGGTGGTCCCGCAGATACCCATGGCTTCTAGGATTACTTTGATGCCACCCGGACTACCATCGGCGAAGATCAGGTTCATGGCATCCAGCAATTGGTTGTGCAAAGGCAGAGCTGCTTTGGTTTCGCCATTCAATCCCAGGCGCACCATATCACTAAAGGTCTTAGGATAGGCGTTAGCTATTACGCTGATGACACCATCCATTCCAAGGGCAAGGAAAGGGTGGGTGAGGGCATCATCGCCACTGATAACTGCAAAATTAGCTGGGCGGTTTTTGAGGATATCCATACATTGGGTGAAGTTACCACTGGCCTCTTTAGTGCCCAGAATATTGGCATGTTCTGCCAGCTTTAGCGTTGTTTCGGTGCTAACATTGCTGCCGGTACGACCAGGAACATTGTATAGTATGAGTGGACGAGGCGCGATATCTGCCAGGTAAGTATAGTGTTGAAAAATCCCGTTTTGATTAGGTTTGTTGTAGTAAGGAGAAACACTAAGGATAGCAGATATACCATCTAAATCCTGGTGTTTCATAGTCTCAGCCACTTCCAGAGTATGACTACCACCAATGCCAAGAACAAGCGGTAAGCGGCCATTGTTCTCGGTACGGATAGTGTCGAGGATACTTTGTTTTTCTTGTTTAGAAATTGTCGGACTTTCGCCGGTGGTGCCAAGTATTACCAGATAGTCAACACCATTGTCTATTTGATGGTTGACTAGTTTTTTGAGGCCATTAAAATCGATGCTGGCATCTTTGTTAAAGGGTGTGACCAATGCAACACCTGTACCTTTTAGTTGTTGTGAAATAGCGTTTGCCATAAATGTTTACTGTATTTTTCTTAAAGACTTTCCGATTTCTATGAGGTAGTTTTCGCATGGATCAGCGCCATTGGGCTTCACCAGGAGTTCGTAGAAATTGGTGTCTTCTGATTCGAGGTAGGGACCGATTCTGAATTTGGATTTAGAGAAAACAGCGATGGTTTTGAGGAAATCGTTGTTGTGCAGACAGCCATTAATAAGCAGATCAAAAGGTGTTTCCAGCAATTGCAAGAGATCTTTCGATTTTGGAGCAGCGAATAGGTTGAAATCCCCTTTACAGCACAGACGGTACATCTCGTTGGGCTGCATATCCGGTGTCAGTTTTTTGATGGGGTAATAGGTTAAGAAGACTGTGTCTTTACCGCTTTTTCTGAGTTCGTGACCGAAGGTTTTGAGTTCTTCAATTTCCTGTCTGGCTTGTGCACTATCCCAAATAATCAACACCGATTTTATCGCATCAAACGGCAAAGCTGAACGGTTAATTTTCAGTTGAGCAGTTTTTTTTATCAGTGCTTTTGAGTTCAAATCAGATTAATCGATTCAAAAGTAACGAAATATGTGAAAAGTTAAAAGCTTAATTTTTAAATGGGTTCAGTGCTCATTTCGATTTTAGTTGAAAAATCCGCCACATTTAAAGAGCTGTTTAAGTGGGAGTTGAGCGTTTTTTGAGTTTGTAAGTGCTTGGTTTACATCCTAACCCTTCCAGGGTTTAAACCCTGGAAGGGTTAGGAGTAGGTAAAAATTTTTACACCCACCAAACGCTGCCTTCAACCGCTAACTCAGTGTTTTCAAACACCTCGCGGGCCTCGTCCAGCAAGGGTTGCAGATTGTCGTATCGGGATGAGAAGTGACCAATTAACAGCTGTTCTGAATTGGTCATTTTGGCAATAGTAGCAGCCTGTTCGGCGGTGCTGTGGAAGTACATATTGGCGCGGTCTTCCAGATTTTTCATGTAGGTAGATTCGTGGTACAACAGATTGACATTTTGAAAGTATGTAGCAATCGATGGATCGAAAATAGTGTCCGAACAATAGGCGTAAGAACGCGGTGCACCCGCCGATACTGTTAACATATCATTGGGAATAATCTCACCCAGTTCATTGATATAGTCGGCGCCAGCTTTAATGGCTTTGAATTGTTCAACCGGAATATTGTGTTTTGCAGCAACGTCAGCCAAGAGTCGTCTCGATCGGGGCGCTTCTTTTATTAAGAAACCGGTGCAGTGAATTCTGTGTTTCAATGGAAACGAACTCAGTTCGAAATCATCGGTAGACAATATATGCTCGGGTTGATTGCCATTGGTGGGAATAAAGCGGAGTTCAAATTTGAGGGACATGCCACCATGCAAGATTTGTAAGTCCATGATATCTTTTAAACCCGGAGGTCCGATAATATTGAGGGCTTGCTGTCGTCCCATCAAACTCATGGTAGAAATCAGCCCAATCAATCCGAAGTAATGATCGCCATGCAAGTGACTGATACAAATATAATCGACACCCGTATGACGAACGCCATATTTTAGCAACTGCATTTGCGTGCCTTCGCCGCAATCGATGAGGATTTTTGCCGCGCCGATTTTAATCAGCTGCGCACTGGGGTTTCGTTCTCTTGTTGGAGTGGCGCTTCCTGAGCCTAAGATGTATAATTCCGGATTCAAACTATTCTGCTACGATATTACAAATAATTAAGCTGTTGCCCCCAAAAAGATTTATGTATTTTTGCAGCAGATTTATGAAACAAAAGTTTGCGTTTATAACCGGAGCAAGTGCCGGAATTGGTCAGGCTTGCGCTACATTGCTTGCCAAGCAGGGCTATCATTTGATTTTATGTGGTAGAAGACAAGAGCGTTTACTAACTTTAAAACAATCGCTGGAGTCTGAGCATGGCATTCAATGCCATATCCTTTCATTTGATGTGCGTAACAGAGAAGAGGTAGAAGCTGCAATTGCTTCGCTTAGTGATGAGCAAAGACAAGTGGATGTTCTGATCAACAATGCTGGCTTAGCCATGGGACTTTCTTCTTTTGAGGATGGCGATTTCAGGCATTGGGATACCATGATCGATACCAATATCAAAGGATTGTTATATGTATCACGCACCTTGGTGCCACACATGATTGCAGGAGGCGGTGGTCATATCGTCAATGTTGGCAGTATCGCCGGCAAAGAAGTTTACGCCAATGGTAATGTATACTGTGCTACCAAACATGCTGTTGATGCCTTGAGTCGCAGCATGCGTCTCGACCTCAGTAAGTTCCCAATAAAAGTATCTGCGATTCACCCGGGAGCTGTAGAGACTGAGTTTTCTATTGTCAGATTTGAAGGCGACACAGAACGCGCTAAAAAGGTATACGAAGGTTTTGAAAACCTGGTAGCCGAAGACATCGCAGAAGGTGTTTGGTTTATGATCAACAGACCACCACATGTCAATATCAATGAAATGACCATCATGCCAACTGCGCAGCCTATGGCTGGTGTTATTCACAGAAAAGCTTAAACCAATAGCGTCATCCGATATTTAGTTCATATAGCACTGTTTTTGGTATCTTTCATCTATGCCGTAACGTTTAGTTTGGTAAAAGATGTGATGCCCGAATACATCAGAGCCTTTGGGTTTATTGTGCTAAGAGTTGGCGGTGCTGCCATTTTATTTTTAATAGCCTCTCAGTTTGCCACCAAACAGAAAGTCGACTGGAAACGCCATGGCCTTCGAATACTACTTTGCAGTGTTTTAGGCGTTATGGCCAATATGCTGATGTTTTTCAAAGGCCTCGAAATTACCACTCCCATCAATGGAGCGGTTTTGATGATGGCAACGCCAATTTTTGTATTGGTGCTCAACAGCATCATCAACAAACAACGCATGCAAATATCTCAGGCTATTGGAATTACAATGGCTTGTATAGGTTGTGTCTTTCTGATGTCCAGCAAAGGTTTTTCGTTTAATGCCACCACCATGCCCGGCGATATATTGGTATTGATTAATGCCATATTGTATGCAGGCTATTTGGTGTTTGCCAAAGAATTGTTCAGCCATTACCACACCCTAACAGTGTCCAAGTACACATTTTTGTTTGGGGCCATTTTGGTATTGCCATTTGGATTTACAGAATTGCAGGCAGCGCGATTTGATGCCATGGATACAGGCATAGTGCTAAAGATTCTCTTCGTCATTGTCTTTACTACCTTTGTTACCTACCTCTTAAATGCCTGGGCGATTTTAAAAGCTGGCCCTACTCTGGTGGGCGCCTACATATACCTACAACCCATACTGGCGGCTATAATCGCCATACTGCTTAAAAAAGATGCGCTCAATATGCAGAAAATATTGGCAATATTGCTCATTTTTGCAGGCGTATACATCACCTCAACAAAAACCAAATGGTACAAATCAAAAGCATGACAGGTTTTGGTTCCGGAGAAATCGACAACGATATCTGGAATTTAAAAACCGAAATCAAATCACTTAACAACAAATTTCTGGAATTAAATGTCAGAATGCCCAAGTCGTTTAAGGACAAAGAAATTGAGTTAAGACAATTACTGGGTGCCAAAATTCAGAGAGGTAGTGTATCGGTATCTATCGTAGCAGAGCGCAAAGACAATTCAGGGGTTAACGATAACCTGACTGTCAATCTGCCTTTGGCTAAGTCGTATTACAACAAGCTCAATCAGTTATCTGCTGATTTGGGTATGGAAACGCCAAACCTTTTAAACACTATCATTGCTTTTCCGGATGTGGTGAAGTATGAGGAGAGCGAGGTGTCTGAAGAAGACTGGCAATTAATCCTCTCAACAGTTGAAACGGCTTTTGAAAAGTTTGATCAGTTCAGATTACAAGAAGGAAAAACCATCAGCAATTACATCACTGAATGTGTAGTTAAGATTGGCGAATATTTAAAGACCGTAGAGCGTGAAGAAATTCCACGTCGCGAGAGCATCAGAGGAAAATTATTGCAATCTTTAACTGACAATAAAGACGATATCAAGGTAGACGAAAACCGACTCGAACAGGAGATTATCTTCTATTTGGAGAAATACGATATTGGCGAAGAGAAGAGCAGATTGCGTCATCACATCGACTTCTTCATCGAGTGTTTGGAGAAAGATGCCAATGGCAAAAAACTCAATTTCATCTCTCAGGAAATGGGTCGTGAGATCAATACACTTGGCAGCAAAGCCTATTATTTTCCAATTCAACAGGCCGTTGTGCTGATGAAAGAGGAACTCGAAAAAATCAAGGAACAATTACTGAACGTACTCTAACATCTGATGTCTGAGCCAAACGGGATTAACAACAGCAGTAGAACAGCGCTGAAACCTTTGCTGTATGCTTTGTTGCTTGCGGCTGGAATAGGCATTGGCATGAAGGTGAATCAGAGTTCTAAAGATAAGTTTTCACAGATTTTTGATATCATTCAAAGGGATTATGTAGACAGTACCAGAACGGATGTTTTGGAAGAAAGTACCATAGAGTATTTGTTATCTCAGTTAGATCCTCACAGTTCTTACATCGCACCTCAGTATTCAGAAATTAACGAGCAGCAAATTCGCGGTAACTACGAAGGTTTGGGCATTGAGTACATTGCTTTTCGTGATACGCCATGTGTCTATAATGTCTATGCAGGCAGTCCGGCCGAGAAGGCTGGTATCAAGCCTGGCGACCGACTATTGATGGCCGGCAGTGTCAAGCTGACTGACAGTCTCACATACAAAGAAATCAGAAGTGCCATGACTGGTGAAGCTAATTCCAGTATCGCACTTAAAATCTATAGAAGAAACACCAATTCGTTTTTGAATTTTACGGTTAGTCGCGGTAACATCGTCCTCAACAGCAGTGAAGTGTATTACATGGTCAATAACACACTTGGTTATATACAGATTGAGCGCTTTAGTAACAATACCCACAAGCAGTTTATGGCGGCACTGGAGCAACTCAGACAACAAGGTATGAAAGACCTGTTAATTGATTTGCGCAACAATGGCGGTGGCTTGTTATACGAGGCTGTAGCTATAGCGAATGAGTTTCTTCAGAAAGATGATATTATCTCATACACCTCTGGTTACAGACGTAAACGACATGATTTTATTGCCGATGGAAAAGGCACTTTCAAAGATGGTAAAGTCGTACTGTTGATCAATCACAATACCGCTTCTGCCAGCGAGATATTAGCCGGTGCTTTGCAAGATAACGACAGAGCTGTCATCATTGGTAACCGTTCGTTCGGAAAAGGTTTGGTGCAAGAGCCGTTTAAGTTGTCAGATGGGTCGACTTTACGATTAACCATATCAAGGTATTATACGCCTAGTGGCAGAAGTATACAGAAGGCGTACGACAAGAATTTAGAAAGTTACCGCAACGAGATCTTCAGACGTGATAATATGAAAGACACACTTAATCCGGTGCTGGACTCCAGCATCAAGAAGGAGTTCTTTACAAGAAATGGCAGATTACTGACCAGCGGCGGCGGTATTCGTCCGGATATTACTCTGCGCGATACCATCAACGATAGCACAGAGATTGAGCAAATGATGCCAGGTTTATTCTACTCCCGCATGTTTGATATTTATTTGATGGATTATATGAGCAAAGATCTCGAGTATGCCCGTCAGCATTACAAAGATGTGATGAGCTTCCAGATGCGCTATAGCGTCGATAATAAAGAAGTTATTCGCTTTATCAAAGTAGCTTCTGCTATACCTTACCTCCGTCAATTGAAATATTCTATAAAAACTGCGGATATTATCAAGAAACATCTAAAGGCTGCTATGGCATACCGATTGTATGGCGAGAAGGGAAAATCGCTGATCATTAATCGGGAGGAAGGTGTTTTCTCGAAAACATTTGAGGTTTTAAAGAATTATAACCGCATTTTAAACATAGGGGTAAAGAAATCCCGTAGATTTGACTATTGATTCATGTTTCAGTCAGTAATATCATTAATTCCAATGTTTGTTAGAATACTTTTTACAATAGGCTTCGTGCTTGTTTTTGATTTATACGCTTACCAGGCTATAAAGACCTTAACTGTTGATTTATCTGTAGTGGCAAGACGCAGCATTCGCATTAGTTTCTGGGTACTTAGCATCAGCTTTTATGTGCTGGGTTTATTGGCCATGGGTGGTTATTTGGTGCATGCCAACCGAACCATTTACGTGTTGGTAACGGGTATTTTCTTTGCCATGTTTGTTGCCAAAATGTTAATGATGATTCCGATGTTAATGGAAGACATTTACAGAATAGGTGCTAAGATCTTGTCTTTTTTTCAAACCAAAAAAGAAGTAAGTGGTAATGAGAGTTTTTTGGTTAGCAGAAAGAAATTCATTTCACAGATCAGTGCCGGCATAGGCGGTTTAACCTTTACTGGTTTGAGTTATGGCGTGATCAAAGGGGCACACGATTACAAAGTTCACCGTGTGGATGTGCCTATCTCAAATCTTCCAGCGTCATTTAAAGGCTTAAAAATTGGCCATTTGAGTGATATACATTCGGGCAGTTTTTGGGACAAGGAGGCAGTGAAGAAAGGCGTTGCCAAACTGATGAGCGAGCAACCGGATATCATTTTCTTTACCGGCGATTTGGTGAACAGTTTATCAGATGAGATGAACGAAGATTACATCGCTATTTTCGGCAGTTTAAAAGCGCCACTTGGTGTGTATAGCATTTTGGGTAATCATGATTATGGCGACTACCATCAGTGGCCTGACAGAACCTCTTTGGGTATGGGCAATAACATGCAGGCAGATAAATCGCACATGTCGCCGATGCAATTAGAGAATCTCGAGAAATTGAAGAACATTCATGCTGCCATGGGTTGGGATTTGTTGTTAAACGAGAACAGAGTCTTGCAGAAAGGTGAAGATAAAATAGCTTTAATAGGCGTAGAGAATTACGGCGCCAGAGGTCGCTTTGCCCGCTATGGTAAATTGGATGTGGCGTATGAAGGTACACAAGATTATCCGGTGAAGATTTTATTATCCCACGATCCAAGTCACTGGGATTCTGAAGTGCGCAAAAAGTACACAGACATCAATCTTACTTTATCAGGGCATACCCATGGTGCACAGTTTGGTATTGAGACAGCAGGTTTTAAATGGAGTCCGATTAAGTATATGTACAAACAATGGGCTGGTATTTATAAAGAACAAAACCAATACTTGTATGTCAACAGAGGCTTTGGGTATTTGGGTTATCCCGGACGTTTAGGAATTCGACCTGAAATTGGCGTTTTAACATTGGTTTAAAGTCGATTTGTATAAAATTTAACAGATTCAACAAAATCATGTTGATTTTCTTATTGTTATAATTAAACAAAATATTTTTATTTACCGAATAAATGATTTTATTTGTGCCGTTCAAGTATAAAATCAGCGTAAATAAATGAACAAACAGGGAGTAGATTTAGCATACATAATAGATGACGATGAAGTGATATTGTACCTGACAAGGCTACTCAACAAAGATCTTACTTTTTGCAAACAAATGGCCAGTTTTACAAGTTCGGAAAAGGCCCTTAACAGTTTGAAAGAAGCCATAGACAATAACTTACAATTACCATCTTTAATTTTAATAGACCTTAATATGCCGGTTATGAATGGCTGGACTTTTCTCGATGAACTGTCGCAGTTAGAAGCAGGAAAGAACATACCGGTGTTTATTTTTTCTTCTTCGATTAATCAAGATGATTTTAACAAAGCCAAAATGTATCCCATTGTGAAAGATTACATCATCAAACCACTAACCGTTACCAAGATCAGCAAGATTTTGCGTACAATTGCATAACACTCGTTTCTAATGGATTCCAATCATAGATTATATGGTGAAAAATTTATCAGAGAACTCACTGAAAATGTACATGGCGTATTTTTTAGAGGCTTCTTTGATAAGCATTATACCATTCTCCGCATGGATGGGGCATGTTTCGAATTGTGCGGTTACACCTCTGATGAGATTTTAGAGGGGAAAACAATCCGCTTTATCGACCTGATACACCCAGAAGATAGAAAATGGTTGCGCACCAAGCGTCAGGACCAAATGGACAGTCGCTTACCGATAGTTAACGAATACCGCATCATTGGGCGACAAGGTCGTATTAAATGGGTACGAGAAATTATTAGTGCCCAGTACGACGAAATACATGAACAGATGGTACTCGAGGGTTTTATACAGGACATTACGCCCTACAAAACCAATGCTTTCATGTCTAATGCATTCACCTCGTTTCAGAATGCCGTTAACAATGGGTCTATCGTCTCTATCACCGATAAAAAAGGGGTCATCATTTTTGTCAACGAGAACTTCTGTAAAGTTTCTAAATACTCGCGTTCGGAGTTGGTTGGTAAAGACCACCAAATAGTCAACTCGTCTTACCATCCTAAACAGTTTTTTGCCGAATTATGGCAAACGCTTCTCAGAGGTGATATTTGGCGTGGTCAGATTCGCAATAAAGCCAAAGATGGTTCATTTTATTGGGTGGATACCGTTATCACTCCAGTGATGAACGATAGCGGCGAGGTCGATCAGTTTCTTTCTATTCGCAATCTGATTACTGAGCAAAAAGAGAATGAGTATGCTTTGCTGGAAAGTGAAGCGCTTAACCGAAGTGTATTGAAATCGCTTCAAACCAATATTGCCATTTTAGATGAGCATGGTTGGATTGTGAAAGTCAACGAAAACTGGACGGATTTTGCTGTAAATAACGGGACTGCCAATTTGTTGATGACATCTGTTGGCGCCAATTATTTCAAAGTGGTTGAAAAAGCCATTGCTGAGGGGGATGCCTATGCCAAAGATATGCAAACAGGCATTCAGAAAGTGCTGAATAATGAAATCGACTTCTTTGAAATGGAATATCCTTGTCATGCGCCAGACAAAGAAAGATGGTTCCTGGCGCATGTTTCCAAGTTTGAAAATGACATTAAACGCATCATTATAAGTCATTTTGATATATCTCACAGAAAATATCAAGAGGAGGTTTTAAGAAAAAGTGAATCGCGTTTAATTCAGGCGCAGCGTATTGCAAAGCTTGGGAATTGGGAAATGAATCTCCAAACCAACGAGCTGTATTGGTCGGACGAGAACTTTGAAATTTACGAACTGGAAAAGCAAGCCTTAATTAATACAAACGATTTTTACCTTTTTAGAATACATCCGGAAGATAAGAGTGACTTGAGCAAAGCGTTTTCAGAGGCCATTAGACAACAGGTAAATTTTGAGCATACCCACCGATTACTGTTTGAAAATGGTCGCATTAAATACGTTAATCAGCAATGCGAATTTGAATTTAGCGATCAGGGTGTTCCGCTCCTGGCCGTTGGTACCACTCAGGATATTACCCGTCAGAAATTGGCTGAACAGGCTTTGGAAAAACAACGTCTGCGCTATCAGCATGTGGTAGAAAACATCAGTGATGGTTTAATCATTGACAATATCGAGGGTAAAGTGACGTTTGCCAATCAACAATTCCTGGATATGATAGGGATTGAAGCATCTGATTTAGAAAACTTCGAGTTTGTCGACTATGTGGCACCCGAGTTTAAGGATGTTATTAGAGACCGACATCAGCGCAGAATGCATGGCGAGGATGTGAGTACCATTTTCCAATATGCGGGTATTCGCAAAGATGGCAGACGACGGTGGTTTGAAGCGCGTGTTACTAAGATCATGGAAAATGGTCGAATTGCTGGAACACAATCTGCTATTCGAGATATCACGGAAGAAAAAGCCAGTATCGATTTACTGAAAGCTTCTGAAGCAGAGAAGACCAAATTGCTCAACGAGCTGACCAAACGGTATAACGAACTGATGCAGTTTAACTACATCGTTTCGCATAATCTTAGGGCGCCAATTGCTAATTTACTCGGACTGTCAGAAGTGTTTGAGATGCCGACACTGGACGAGGAAGAACGATTGAAAATCATAGGGCATATCAAGTTTTCTATCGAAAAGATTGATGATTTGGTGCAAGATTTGAACATCATTTTGGCGGCAAGATCAGATATCAATTCTAAGAAAGAAATGGTCGATTTTGAAGAGATTATTCGAAATGTTAAACAAACCTTGGAGAATCAAATTAGTGAGACCAATACCCATATCAATACCCATATTATGGTGGGCGCAGGAAGAATTTTTAGTATCAAGAGCTATATTAAGAGTTCGCTATACAACCTGGTGAGCAATGCCATCAAGTACCGTTCGCCTGACCGCACACCACAAATTGATATCAGCATTACAAGAGACGATTCTAATTACATCATCAAAGTAGCGGACAATGGTTTGGGTATCGACCTCGAGAAATATGGAAAAGAAGTATTTGGTTTATACAAACGTTTCAACCTATCAGTAGAAGGCAAGGGATTGGGACTGAACATGACCAAGGCACAGATTGAAGCTTTGGGGGGTAGCATAGACATCGAAAGCGCACCAGATAAAGGCACTACCTTTACCATTACTATTCCCGATCAGCAGGAATAATATTCTGTTTTGATATTCTCTGTTTTAATCTCGTAATTTGAGTCATGATTACGGGGGCCATACGATCTCTTTTAGTTTTTTTTACTTTATGTCTGTGTATGTCCATCAGGGCTCAGGATACAACCTTGTACGATGTTTTGCATTACGATATTCACGTCAAAGTAGAACCGGATAAGCAGTATATTAGTGGTTATAATACCATGCTGTGTCGCATGCAGAAATTCAGCAGTGGGATCTACTTTGATTTGGTGCCGGGTATGAAGGTCAATAAAATAGTGGTTGATTCCAGCGAGTTATTGTATATCCGCAAGCAAAACAAGGTAATTGCCACACTAAAAAAAGCGGTCGGTGCCGGTGATGTCATTGCCATGAAAGTGTTCTTTGAAGGCAAGCCAGAGAAAGCCAAACTGGCGCCCTGGAATGGGGGTTTCGACTGGAAGACGGATAACAATAATAAGCCTTGGGTGGGACTGGCGTGCGAGAGTAAAGGAGCGGCCATTTGGTTGCCATGCAAAGACGATTGGTCGGACGAACCTGAAAGTATGGATCTATATTTGAGTGTACCCGATACTTTGGTAGGCGTTTCCAATGGTCGCCTAAAAGAAGTGCGTAAAGACAATGGATATGCTACTTATCACTGGCAGGTACTCAATCCCATCAACAATTACAACATCAGCATTAATGTGGGCGATTATGTCCACATTTCGGATACATTTCGAGGTATTAACAAATTGAGTCTCGACTATTATGTTTTGCGCAGCAATGTCGAAAAAGCCCGTCGACATTTCAAAGAAGTAGATACCATGTTAAGGGCATTCGAGCACTATTTCGGTGCATATCCTTTTCCTGAAGATGGCTATAAATTGGTAGAAACACCTTATTGGGGCATGGAACACCAAAGTTGTGTCGCTTATGGCAATAAATACCGATACAATGAATACGGTTTCGATTTTATCATCGTGCACGAAAGCGGGCACGAATGGTTTGCCAACAGCATTACAGCGGCCGATCCTGCAGATATGTGGATACATGAGAGTTTTACGACCTATTCAGAAGCCTTATTTGTGGAGTACACGCAAGGTAAGGCAAAAGCTTTGTCGTATTTGCAGATGCAGAGAGATAAGGTTGTCAATAAACACCCTATGCAGGGTCCGAAACACCAAAACTACCACGGCTGGAAAGACAATGATATTTACTACAAAGGTTCGTGGGTATTGCAAACCCTTCGTTATTCAGTTAACAACGATAGTTTATGGTTTAAGACTATGCGTGCGTACAGCACTGCATTCAGACATCAATTGATACAAACAGAAGATGTCATCAATTTTTTCTGCAAACGTTTACCAGGCATTAACAGGGATGTGTTTTATCAGTATTTGAACCACGCCAGTTTACCGGTATTAGCAGTTTCTGTTAAAACCATTAAAGGCAAGCAGGTATTGGAATATCAATGGATGGCAGACAGGCCAAATTTTAAGTTGAGTCTACAAGTGCCGAGTGCAGCGGGTAAAGTGGTATTAAAGGCAGGCAAAGGCAAGCAGCGGGTTAAGATACCTCAAGGTTTTAGCATAGAAGATGTATTAAAACTAAAGGATCTTGTATTAATAGAAGTGGGACAATTATAAATACACAGCATACGGATGCATGCGATGAGCCTATAAACTTTCTACGTGTTTTTTATAGTTTTCAAGAATGGCTTGCCATCCGGTTCTTTGCATTTCTGCTGAGTTTTCGTCTTCGGTGTCAAAGATTTCTGTGATGGTGGTGATGCCATTGTTATGGGCAAAACGTATTTCTACCACACGATTATCACCGAGTTTGTATTTGATTAGTTCGTGCGGCACTACTTCAGTGTATTCGCCGCCGAAGTCGAAGTCCATGCTACCATCTTTAGCGGCCATATTAAAAGAGAAATGACCACCAACGCGTAGATCGTTTTCGGCTTTAGGGCAATGCCAATCATCAGAGGCAAAGTTCCATTTTGTAACATGTTCAGGTGCGGTAAAGCAGTGCCAGGCCAGAGTGGCATCGGCTTTAACGTCGATTCCAATTTCAATTTTGATAGACATAGAACAAAGGTAGGTGTTCTTGGGAAAATGAACAAGGGAGAGGGTATAGGAAACAGGATATAGGATTTAGGGGGCTGGCGCCGGCATAAAGGAACAGGGCTGGGATTAGTTTCACTGAGCTCGGCATAGCCTCGGTTACCGGGATTTAATTATAGCCGTCGGAGCTGCGGTTCCTGAGCCTGTCGAAGGACGCTCCACGGTGATATGAGAACGAGAGCGTCTTTGCGGCAGCGACGCCGACAATTATAACGGGAACAGGTATGGGATTACCAGGATTTATTATGGGATTAATAGGATTAAAATTATAGCCGTCGGAGCTGCGCTCCACAGCCTGCCCCGTTAAGAGCTTTGCTCTACGGGGGTAAAATGGGATTAATGGGATGTGCCACCGTATAGGCGCTGGAACTGCGGTCCGCGGTGGGATGAGAACGAGAATGAAAATGAGACCAATAACGGGAACAAGGCTCGGATTTCTAAATTCCACAGTGTCGTTAGACACTGAATATTGGTAGAAATTGGACACCGCGGAACATCAGCCCCTTTTTAAAATATATCATTTATCATTGCGCTTTGTAGGTTTTAAAATTAAAGCTCTTGTCAGAGTTGCTAATATTAATGATATAGAAGCCTGTATTGAGGGCATCCAAATCTGCCAACCGGTATTGGCCATCTGATACAGTAATGGGTTTTTCAAGCACCAGACTTCCATCAATTTTCAGCACCTTCAATGTAAAATTTTCTTGGTGGATACCTTTCAACACAAATTGAATGTCTGATGAAAAAGGTATTGGGTAAGATTCTGTTATTGTTGTGCTGGTAATCGAAGTTAGATGGACTTTCTGATCTTGATATACTCTGACATAATCAATTTCAAGTGTATCCTGAGTAAACCCAGCACTGATATTACCTTGTATGGCAAAGTTCATCAACAAATATTGTTCGGCATCAAATGGCCATGTGTTGGCATTGATTTCAGAAGGCTGATAGGTGTAATGTTTGACAGAATCGACACTGAATACCATTTTGTTTTCTGTCCATTCAACCGCATAGACATGAAAGGCACTTGAAGCAGTCGGTATTGTTTGTCCGCCTAAATTGACAGTAGCACCAAAACTGGAAGGGGTGTGTAAAGCACTTTGCACATAGTTCTGATTTTGTCCCCAATGTTCCATGATATCTATTTCGCCACAAGCAGGCCATGCTGTATTGCCATAGCCCATATTGTCCCAGTAAGCGCCATTCTCATCGATATTTTTACCTAAGGTCCACAAGGCAGGCCAGGTGCCTACACCACTGGGTAATTTGGCTCTGAATTCTACTCTACCATATCTAAAGGCAAATTTAGAATTTAACCGCGCTGAGGTATACTGTTTTGTGACATTCTGATCTGTAAAGTTTTCTTTTTTGGCAATGATTTTTAGTGTGCCATTTTGCACATGGGAGTTAGTGGTTCTATTGGTATAGTGTTGAATTTCGCCGTTGAACCAAGAGTTACCATTGGGTAATTTTGTTTGGTGGAACCATTTGCTGGTATCAACACTACCATTGTTTTCAAACTCATCCGACCACACCAAATTTGTAAAGCGGGTATTCACATATTTGGTAAATTGATAATTGAAGTCGTCGATATAGGCGACAACTTTGTCAGTATTATTCTCGCCGTTCACCTGCAGGACAATTCTATTAAAGTCGGAACGCTGAACAGGAGGCAATGAGGCGCCATTGAGGTTGATATAATTGTCTTTGCCAAAATCAAAGCTGACGGTCTGCCATTGATTGGGTAATAAGGTTTTGATAATCTCCGACTGGGTCGACCAAGGTTCGGGTAATTTGCCATCTTGTAATTTGAGGGATATTTGTAATGGTTGCGACCCAGTCATACCACTGGAGGGTATATAGATTTTTAAGGTAAACACATGGTTTTCGTTTAAGTTAAAATTCGTAGGCCAGTCGTAGCGCACATTGGCGTACAAACCGCCATTGTCTGTATACAACATGACAGTATTGGAAGCGTTGCTGGTGTCTTGATATGGATTAGCAAAGCGTGTATTGATGGCGCAATCATCGCCTTGCCAGCTTGTGATATTGCCATTGCCTTCAAAGTTATCAAACATCGATTGTGCCTGGATCTTACCAGAAAAAACACATATTAAAATGGAGAAACAAAACAGTATACGCATAGTCAGTTGAATAGTCATTCGGTCTATTTTTAACAAAGATAGATAAATTATGTTAACGACGCCGATAATGAGAGCGATACTGAGAACGAGAGCGTCATTGCGGCAGCGACGCTGAGCGATCTTGATTGAAGAAGAATCTAAAATTGTTGCCCGCCCAATTGCGTCCTTCGTGCGCTGCCATGAGAAACAAGATCTGAGAT
>JACCDI010257155.1_pt1 | contig 34145 bp, 35 predicted proteins | sample 7442791 | NCBI WGS metagenome assembly JACCDI01 (sample SAMN15323434, study PRJNA562643) | freshwater metagenome | isolation source: river surface water | place: USA:Blue River Watershed | collected 2017-08-15 | reverse complement strand
TTCGGTTGTAAAGCACTTCGCGCATGAAAGTGGCATCTTGATGCGCATTATTGAATTTCAAATCGTTGTAGCCATTGATTTTCAAATCTGGATCTACAAAATCAGTTTCAACGGCAAACGATTTTTTTTGCGACGTTCCAGTCATCGTATACGAAGTGTTTCCTCTGAAACGAACACCTACATTGGGATAAGTCACCCCATCGTAAATCATAGTGGCAGCAATATTGGTTTCTGAAGCGTAATTGTTGGTCAGTTGTGTCCAATAATCGGTTTGTTCAAAATTGAGGTATACGTTTTTTATTTGAGTTTTATCGTACAAACCAGAAGTTGGAACAATTCCACCGGTATACAAAATTTTCCCATCAGCAGAGTAATGAAACTCGCTGGGCAAATCTTGAGCTTTACCCAAACAGGTAATCAAAAGAGCGGATATAAAAAGTATTTTATTCATATAATTCTTAATTAGTTAACACAAATATAACACAAGTTTAATACGCTGGAAATTTATTAGGTGAATTGCGCTTTTTTGTAGGTGAATTATTTTTACCGCTGAAAAAAGACTCCTTACCTCAAAAATTTTGACTCCATTTAATTATTAGTACCTTTGAGTTAAGTTGAATGTTTATGAATAAAAAGACACAAAGTTTAATTCTTCACCTTGTAGGCAGTTTGGCATTTTTGTCTATTCCTATTTTCTCTTCACCCGATTTTAATACGGGACGAAATTTATTTTCAATTCAACCCTTTTTGCATCATTTCGCACGTTATGTCTTATTATTAATATACTTCTATTTGAATTTTTATCTTTTCTTACCTTACTTTTATTTTCAAAAAAAGAAAATCATTTTTACCATTATTACTCTAGTCGCACTACTTGTAGTGGTCAAAATACCCGAGTTCATTTTTCCAATGGATTTTAATTTCAATACTCAAGATCATTTTTCAAAAAATCCTCCACCCAAAATACCTTTTCCTTTCTTTGAAGGCGGCATATTTCAATTTTTGTTTGTGGGAATCATTTCGTATTTATTTAAGATTAATCAGCGTTTTGATTTGATTAAAAACGAAAAACAAGTCGCCGAAATCTCGTATTTAAAAGCACAAATTAATCCGCATTTTCTATTCAACACTTTAAATAGTTTGTATGCATTAACAATTATAAAATCAGACGAAGCGCCAAATGCCGTATTAAAATTATCCGGTATGATGCGTTATGTAGTGACCGAAAGTGCTCAAGAGTTTGTTCCCTTGCAAAAAGAAATGGATTACATTAATGACTACATCGACTTGCAAAAATTGCGAATGGAAGAAAGTACCCATTTTTCATTTGTTGTCAATGGAAATTCTATTGGGAAAACAATTGCGCCTTTGATTCTGATTCCGTTCATCGAAAATGCTTTCAAATACGGTTTAAATCCTGAAGAAGATTCCGAAATTAGCATCAACATTACTATTCAAGAACATTATTTGACCTTAAATGTGATGAATAAAATGGTGGTTGACGACCTTCCAGAAGAACTAAAAACTGAAAAAGGAATCGAAAACACTACCAAACGTTTGGAGTTCATTTACCCAAACAAGCATCAACTTGAAATCAAGGAAATCGAAAACTATTACCACATTGACCTTGAAATTGAATTAGAATGATAAAAGCCATTGCCATCGACGACGAACCTCTTGGTTTAAAAATACTTTCGCATTATTGTGGGAAAGTCGATTTCATTTCGCTCGAAAAAACCTTCACCAAACAAAGTGAAGCACTCAAACACCTTCATAAATTTCCGGTCGATTTGATCTTCCTCGACATTCAAATGCCGTCAAAAAATGGTATTGATTTTTACAAAATGCTGGACAACGATACTATGGTGATTTTTACCACTGCTCATAGTGAATATGCTGTAGAAGGCTTTAATGTGAATGCAACTGATTATTTACTAAAACCGTTTTCAGAAGAACGTTTTTTGACCGCGGTTCAAAAGGCACGAAACGAACTTGAATTTCGAAAAAACCAATCGGTTCAAACGCATTTGATGATTCGTGCCGATTACAAACTGCACCGTATCGAGTTTGACGACATACTTTTGATTGAAGGTTTGGATGATTATGTTCAGATTCATTTGGCTGATAAAACTAAAATCGTAGCGCGTTTATCCATGAAAGGAATTTTAGAAAAACTTCCAGCAAAAGACTTTATTAGAGTGCATCGTTCGTTCATAATTCCTGTGAAAAAAGTAAAAGCCATCATCAATAAAAACATTCAAATTGAAGATTTCCTGATTCCAATTGGCGATACTTACAAGGAAAAAATCGATGAATTTTTAAGTTAGAAGCCAATCGCGCTGTACGTTCCAAGAACTAATTTATAAAAGCATTTTTCTACATCAATAAAGGAGCTTCTTTACAGTCGCTCATTATTGATAAGAAAAATTAGCTTTTATAAACTAGTTGCTTTCCACTTCCATCACGGCTAAAAAACAGCAGTGAATAGCAATTTTGTGATAATTTATGTACTTTTGGTTGTGAGTGATTTGAATTATTAGACTGTAAGACTGTAAGACTGTAGGAATTTAGGAATTTAGGACTTTAGGATTATTGAATACTAAAGTTTTCGGTTATTCACTACTTTTGGAATTTGGAATTTGCTTTTTGAAATTTGTTTTTTGCTTTTTGGAATTTGGAATTTGTATTTTGGAATTTAGAATTTACCCTTTATGTCTTCACAAGATCGATTAACACGCGCCTATACTCAAGCCAAACGGATTCAATTTACGAATTCGGATAAATTCATTTTATTTAGTGATTGCCATCGAGGCGATTCGAGTTTTGCGGATGATTTTGCCAACAACCGAAACATTTATTTTCACGCTGTCAATCATTATTTTAACAATGGTTTTCAGTACATCGAATTGGGTGATGGCGATGAATTGTGGGAAAATTTGTTCTTCAAAGACATCTTTGAAGCCAATAAAAACGTATATCTGTTATTGCAAAAGATTTTCAATGCAGGAAAATTACACATGATTTACGGCAACCACGACATGGTGTATCGGAATCCGAGTGTTACCAAACGATTGCTGTCGGAGTATTTTGACCCAAAGGAAGGCAAAAATGTGCCGCTTTTCCCTGGAATCCAATTTCATGAAGGAATCGTTCTTGAACATGCCGAAACCAAACAAGAATTGTTTTTAACGCACGGTCATCAGGCCGATTTTATGAATTATGTAGGTTGGAAAATCAATCGGTTTTTGGTTCGTGTATTGTGGAAACCCTTACAAGTTTGGGGAATCAAAGATCCGACAAGTCCGGCCAAAAATTACGTCGAATTGATCAAAGTGGAACGACGCATCAAAAAATGGATAGCCGATAACGGAAATAAAATCACCATTACGGGTCACACACATCGCCCGCGTTTTCCAAAACCACAAGATAATGCGCTGAATTATTTTAACGATGGAAGTTGTGTGCATCCGAGAAGCATTACCGGAATTGAAATCGAAAACGGAAGAATCGCATTGATCAAATGGTACATTGACACTAAAGAAGACGGTGTTTTGCAAATTGTAAAAGAACATTTGGAAGGTCCAGTAGATTTAAGTTTATACCAATCTCAATAAATGAAAAAATTTGCTTTTTTAATTTTGGCTATGCTAACCATTAGTTGTTCTAAAGACACACTAATCACCAATGAAACGCCGCCGCGAAATCTTCGTTATTTGGCTTTGGGTGATAGTTATACTATTGGTCAAAGCGTTTGCAACACCTGTCGTTTTCCAGAACAATTAAAAGACAGCATTAAAAAAAGATTGAATTCCAACGACATAATAGCCATCAATGTGATTGCACAAACCGGTTGGACTACCACCAATTTAAAATCGGCGATTGCCTCACAAAATCCTTCCTCAAATTATGATTTAGTTACTTTGCTGATCGGAGTCAATAATCAATACCAAAACAAACCATTTAGTTTGTACGAACAAGAGTTTCCAGAGTTGGTTGCTATTGCCATCGAAAAAGCACAAGGAAAAAAAGAAAATGTAATTGTGGTTTCGATTCCCGATTACGCTTATACACCTTTTGGCAACGGAAACACTACAATTTCAACCCAAATTGACACTTACAATGCCTTTGCTCAGAATTATTGTGCAACGAACAACATCACGTTTGTCAACATTACCGACATTACTCGTTTGGGATTGGCGCAACCGAATTTAGTAGCTACAGACGGTTTGCATCCATCGGAATTGGCGTATAGTAAATTTGTAGAACGAATTTTACCGAAAGCAATTGAAAAATTAGGGCTGTAATTTTGCATTCTTTTTCCAGATAAAACCATCCAATAGGTAGTGTGTAAATTGCGGAACGGTCAGTAGCGGAACCAAAATGAATTGCCAATTGGAAAAGTCAAAATTATTTAAAGAAAATTGTTCATTCCACACTAAAATCTCCCAAAGAAACTCTTCCGAAAAAGCAACTAACAGTAAAAATAAAATAAAAAACACCAACCCTTTTTGCGTTTTTAATCGTTGAAGAAAGCCCAAATCCTCGGGTTTTTTCTTTTCAATTTCATTCAAATAAATTAAAGCGATGTACGGAATTCCGTGGGAAACTACATTTAATAAGGTAAACACCAAATCATTGTTGAAATATACAATTCCGAAATACCATGAAAGAGCCGTTCCGATTATGATAGCATTTTTTGGGAAATTAAAATACCGTTTCTTGACTGAATTGAAAATGGTTCTGACCACATAAAACGCCATTACAGCAAAATACAAATACGTTATAATGGATACTAAATAATGGTTTTCATATTTGATGAATTCATTTTCTACAAACCAGTTGAATTGTCTTTTAGAAGATAAAAACCAAAATAGCATAGGGTAAATCGTTGCCGAATAAATGATTAGATTATCAATCCAAGCATAGGTTTTATCTTCATTTCTGGAGTACAGTCGCATAAAACCATATTGTTGTCGAATAAAGTGAAAAACAGCAACATAGGCTAAAACTGACCAAAAGACCTGACTTCCAAAAAGGAATAAAACACATCCAATCACAAAGCAAATCAGAGGCAATCCAACGTATAATTTTTTTCTTCTTTGAAACTCGGCTGGAACAAAATAGGTTTTGAAAAGAGTGGCGTAAACGTGAGCAACATCAATAAATACAATCAGAAAAAGCCAAGTGTAAAAGGAATATTGATCCTGAATCGCGGTCAGCCAATCCTGAAATAAAAAAATAACTGCTAACACCAAAAATGATGGTGCCAGAATAAAAGCGACGTCTGTTTTTAATTTATGAATCCAAGGTTGTTCCATCTAACATTGCGTTTACTGCATTAATTCCTTGATGAAATGCTTCTTCAAAAATAGAAATTCCCGACAAATCTGAATGAGCAAAATAAATTGTTTTATTGATGCTTGTTGCTGCTTTTGCTTTACTTTCTCCGAACAAAAATCCGGGAACTGGGCTGATCATACCGTGACCCAATAAGTGAATTTCGATACTTTCGGTCACTTCTTGAATGTTGGGATGAGCTATTTTCAAATCTTCAAAAACCAATTCTTTCCAAAACTCTTTGTCTTTTTTGTAGATTTCGCGTCGGGTCTTTCCGCAATTGGCGGTAGAAAAACTGTAATAATACGTGATTACTTTTTTCTCTTGAATTTGTTGTAATGATTGATGTTGATCATAAATATAGCCCAACCCTTTTGAACCATAAATGACATTATCCCAGCACAAAGGAAAACTCATATTATCGGTCAAATCAGAGACGACAAGCGTTGCCAAAAGCCAAGGTGCATAGTGAAAATCTTTTGTAAATTCTTTCCGGTTATCAAAAATATATTGATTGACAAATTGCGGAGTCGCCATGATTATTTTATCAGCGTGAATTTCAATTGATTTTTTGCTTTTGTCATCGTACACCTTTGCAATGGCTTTGTTGTTTTCCAATTTAACTTCGTAAACCAAGTGATTTTGTAGCGATTTATCTTTGACATATTTTTGAAGATGCTGAGCCAAACGAGCATTTCCTTCTGGCCAAGTCAAAACACTATCCGTTTTATCGGCTGTAGCATCTTGTTTTCTGGCAGCAAAATAATGAATTCCGGCATAGGCCGAAACGAAGTCAATTCCCAATCCAAAATCATCTCTACAACAATAATCGATGTAATTATATACTATTTCCGATACAAAATTATTCGATTTCAACCATTGACTCATAGAAAGCGCATCCAATTTTTTGACCTCATCATTGGTTGAAGATTTTGACATTGGAAGCGTAAAATAGAACTTTCCTAATTCATCTTTTTTTAGTCGAAATTCGTCCATCAATGAAAAAAACCGCATTATTTCCTCGTCTTCATTTTTTGAGTTTCCTGTTTTTGGAATTAAGGTTTCTTGCCAATTATTCTTATAGTACAATCGTTCTTCGGGCGCAATGGTGAGTTGCGTTTCATCAAATTTCGGAAATCCTTTGGCGTCATATCCTAAAATAATTTTTTCTTCTTCTAAAAATTGTAATAATTCTTTATCATCAAAATTGGGCAATGGTAAATAGTGTGCTCCTAAAGGATATTTTGAATATTGATTCTCTTTGCAAGATGAATTTCCGCCCAAATGATCTTCTAATTCTACCATTAAAAATTTGGTTATCCCTTTTTTGATGAGCTGTCGTGCGGCACTTAAACCCGTGATTCCGCCTCCAACGATTAAATAGGGAATCTCTATTTTCTGGGAAGGTTTTGGGAAGTTTTTTACACGAAGTTTGTGTCCTAAAATATGATTGGCTCCTGATAATCGAATGAGTAATGTGATGGCTTTTTCTTTGCAAGCGTTTACAAGCGGAACAATCAGTAAGGTTGCCGCTATCGATTTGAAGAAATTTCTTCTCGAAGTATTATAATTTCCCCCATTCTTCATCAAAATAACGCACTAATATTTGGTTGTCTAAACGATTGATTTCGATGTCTTTGGCCGTCATGTCTTTGGTAAATTGATTGTAAGAATCGAACTGGTAATTGTAAAACTGCAGTGATTCTACTTTACGATTTACAGTGTTAAAAGTAGTCTCAAAACCATTGATTGCGATGGTAAAACCCCATTCTCCAAACGAAGGAACATAAGCATGGTAAGCATCAACTTGAGGAAAAACTTGAGCAATTGTTTTGTTGATACACCAAAACGATTTTGGTGCAAAATAAGGCGAAGTAGTTTGTACCGTTACTAAAGCATCTTTAGAAAGTAATTTTTGTAAAGTGGAGTAAAAATTGAGCGAATACAATTTCCCTAAACTGTAATTGGATGGATCCGGAAAATCAATAATTACCACATCAAACCTTTCTTTGGTGGTTTTTGCCCAGATGTACGCATCTTTGTTGAGAACGGTAACTTTTGAATTGTTGAGTGCGTTTTTATTAAAATTGGTCAACACCTGATTGGTTTGGAAGAGCTTGGTCATTCCTTCGTCAAGATCGACTAAAGTAATTTTTTCTACTTCTTTGTATTTTAGTATTTCTCTGACTGCCAAGCCATCGCCACCACCAAGAACTAAAACTTTTTTTACACTTTTTGCCATTGACATTGCTGGATGTACAAGCGCTTCGTGGTAACGATATTCATCGGCTGAACTGAACTGAAGATTGTTGTTCAGATACAATCGATAGTCACTTTTATTGTGGGTAAGCACAATGCGCTGGTATGGAGTGGAATTGGTATAAATGATGTTTTCACCGTAAAGTTTACCTTCTGAAAACGAGAGAATATTCTCTGAAAAAATAAAGGTAACCAATAGAATGAGAAACGAAAGAATGGCTTTTGCCTTAAGTAATTTAACGTTTTTTAATTCTGCTTCAAGCAAAAAACAAAGAGCAATTGCAATGGAAATATTGATCATTCCAAAGAACAATGAAGTTCCCATAATTCCGAGTTTTGGCACTAAAATAAGTGGGAAAAGAATGGAAGCCAATAAAGCACCGATGTAATCAAAAGTAAAAACATTGGAAACCAAATCTTTGAAAGCCACTTTATCTTTTAAAATGTTCATGAGTAGCGGAATTTCCAATCCGACCAAACATCCGGTAACAAAAACTAAAAAATAAAGTATAAATTGAAACGCAAAATCGGTTTCAAAAAGGAGGAATAAGATGACCGAACTCAATCCGCCGATTAATCCAACTAAGATTTCGATATCGACAAAAGTATTGAGTAGATTTTTGGTCAAAAACTTAGAAAAATACGACCCAATTCCCATCGAAAACAAATACACTCCGATTATAAAAGAGAATTGTTTTACAGAATCACCCAGCAGATAACTTGCTAAAGTTCCGGCAACTAGCTCATAGACTAAACCACAAGTAGCAATGGTAAATACTGCAAAAAGTAGTAAATATTCAAACTTTAAGATTTTTTTACCCATGAATTGCTGCACTAATTATCATCGAAATTCCAATAATTAATGCTCCAAAAACGATGGCCACTGCGGTGTTTTTGTTTTGTACAATTTCTTTCCAAGTGTTTTCTGGAGTAATTTTTTCTATGATAAAATAAGCAATTAAGAATACTCCTATTCCGATTACAGAGAAGACTAAGGAATTTACAATGACATTTACTGATAATGCATCCATACTATTTACAATTTAATTATTTATGATAAAAACGATTTACCGTAGCGTGTCCGTTTTGCGTAGGACGATAATTTTCTGTTGATTCACAATCACACAAACGGTTACCTTGTATTGTATAATAAAGAAATAACGAATAGAAAAATAATCCGATTAATACAATCAGGTAGTTTTCTTTTAAAAATTCGGTTAGCTTATTCATTATTTAATTTTTAAAATTATTCATAATTACCCCATCTCTTGTCTTCATATTTTCTTGAAAAGTAGATCATAACTCCTGCAAAAATTGCCATGAATAAAATCACCATAAATACATTTCTCAATGATGGCCTATTCCATGATGCTGTTACATTTATCATTGAGTTGGATAAATCTTCTGGAGCTTTTAATGGTGTAATTGCTAAATGATATTTCCCAGCTTTAACTCCGCAAATATTAAAATCTTCACCCGTACTGCCTTCATTCCAACTTTCGCCATCGGTGTAACCATGATAGTATTCAACATCTTTGGAAGCATAAATTTCTTCATTTGTCTTTTCATTGATTAATGCTACCTGAACGTTAGCCCATGAATTATCAACTGGGGAAAAAACACTTATTTCAAGTGGTGCCGAACTTCCTACTAATTCAAAAGATGGGCTTATGTATTCTTTGTTTGTGTAATTTTCAAAGGGCAAACTTACATTTAGAACTTCTTGTTGATTTCTGTCTTTATTCAAAAACCAATGTGAGATTAAAATGAGTATTGCTACCGAAGAAAAAGTAATAATCAGGTTTTTGATGTTAAAGATAAAAGGTTGCACCAATCCCATTTCTGTTTTAGGTGGAATTGTAGAAGTATCAAACGCTTTCTTTATTTTACTCCTTGAGATGTGTTTTCCAAAAAAAGCGGTTTGCTCTTTTTCAAAACGTTCAAAAGACAAAATATAAGGCGGATTGATGTATTCTATTAACTCGATTTTATTATGAACATTAAAATCAAAAAAACCTTCTGCAACAACTAATTGTGGGCGATAATAATCAAATTGATCTAAGGTCATGTCAGCGTATTCAACACTTAACGGATGATCTCCAACATTTTCACTGAATTCAACTTGCTCTAATACTATAAAATTCCCGTTGGCTTCCGACAGGTATAAAAATTTCCCTTCATCGTTTTGAAGAACATATTCTGCCCATTTAACTCCTTTGTATTTTTTTATTAAAAGTCCAATTATGGTGTAAACTAATCCTTCAAAATTTCCTTTTTGCCCAACATGAAAAGCGTAGCTGTATTCCTCTTTTTTAAATTGACTTTTGTACACAAATTGATCCGTCTCATTTTTTCCATACAACGTTTTACAATTGGGACATGAAAAATAGGATGGCTCAAATTTTAAATTGAGCTGAGTTACCGTATTACAACTAAAACAAGGAAAATCCATTGACTATCTATTGATTTCGAATTCTTTTAAAATTACTGCACTAAAAAAATTAATATATTCTTGAGTAATCGCCTTTACTTTTGCTGAGTTGTCTTGTAAATAATTACACAAATAAACATCCAACGTTAATTGATTAAACTCGGGCCAAGTATGGATGCAAATATGAGATTCTTTTAAACAAATAGCTATAGTGAAGCTATTATTTTCAAAATTATGGGTAATGATTCCCACTTTTTCAAGATTGTATTTTGAAATTATCTTTTCGGAAAAAACAATAAACTTAGTACTGTTGATAAGAAGTTCAATCTCATTCACCTGAAGTGTTACGAGTTTATGAAGTCCAGGCGAATACGAAATTGGGTTCATCTAAATTGAAATAGTGATAGAGAATATTTTGATTATACGCAATTGTTAAAATTTTGTTACAAAAAAACTACCGATACTTAGATTTTAAAATTTGGGATTAATAAATTAAGTATTTTAAAAATAAAAAACTATTGATTTATAGAAAACAGTTTTAATTTGAATTTAAAACCTTACATAGAATATGTAATTTCAAAATAGGAGAAAAAAAACTTTTACTCAGAAAATAAAAAGTATCAAGATAAGGCTATTTTATGGTAAGTTTAAGACTTGGTGATCCTTGCCATACTTTTATTGCTCAGGTGCAATTTCTAGTTCCAATCCATCTATAGCTTCGGTAATGGAAATTTGACAACCCAAACGCGAATTTTCTTTTACGTGATACGCTTCCCAAAGCATGGCTTCTTCATCAGGATTGCGTTCCAAAGAAATAACATCGTTCAAGACATAACACTGACACGAAGCACACATGGCCATTCCGCCACAAACACCAACGGTTCCTTCTTCGGCCAGTTCGTAGGCGCGAATGAGTTCCATGATGTTCATGTTCATGTCGGTTGGCGCTTGCACTTCATGACGAACGCCGTTTCTGTCGGTTATGTATACTGTTACGTCTTGTGACATTTTGTTATTCTATTGATTTTACTACGGCTTTTTCAGCTTCTTTACGAGTTCCGTCGAATCCGTCAACTCCTGAAACCGTGGTGTATTTTAATACATATTTCTTGCCAGGATTGATTCGGTTGTACACACTTTGACACATTAAAGTAGCTTCGTGGAAACCGCACAAAATGAGTTTCAATTTTCCAGGATAGATGTTCACATCACCTATGGCGTAGATTCCGTCGATGTTGGTTTGGTAATCTAAGGCGTTATTTACTTTGATGGCATTTTTTTCTATTTCCAATCCCCAATTGGCAATGGCTCCTAATTTGGGTGTGAGTCCGAAAAGCGGAATAAAATAATCGGTTTCAAACACCTGTTGAACGCCTTCGTTTTCTAAGACGATGCTTTCAACATGATTTTCTCCATTTATAGCTACTACTTCGGCTGGAGTAATTAAATTGATTTTACCTAATTTTTTGAGTTCTTGTACTTTTTCAACCGAATCCAAAGCGCCACGGAATTCGTTTCTTCGGTGCACCAAAGTAACTTCGGAAGCTACATTCGATAAGAAAATACTCCAATCCAAAGCCGAATCACCACCGCCGGCAATCACAATTCGTTTATCTCTAAACAATTCTGGATCTTTGACAAAATACTCTACTCCTTTTTCTTCGTAAAAAGCGATGTTTTCAATTGGTGGTTTTCTCGGTTCAAAAGTACCCAATCCGCCCGCAATAGCGACTGCTTTGGCGTGGTGTTTTGTTCCTTTATTGGTAGTAACGATAAAGGTTCCGTCGTCTAGTTTATCAATGGTTTCAGCGGTTTCTGCTAAAGTAAAACCCGGTTGAAATTGTTTGATTTGCTCCATTAAGTTGGTGACCAAATCGCCCGCCAATACTTCAGGATAACCCGGAATATCAAAAATCGGTTTCTTAGGATACAATTCGGCTAATTGTCCGCCAGGTTGAGGTAGCGCATCGATAATGTGGCATTTCAATTGTAATAATCCAGCTTCAAAAACAGCGAAAAGTCCGGTGGGTCCAGCGCCAATGATGAGTATGTCGGTTTGAATCATGTTTTTATATAGAATTCTAGAATTAAAGGTTCAAAATTCGAACATTTACTTCATTTGATTTATGATTTTTATCAGTTCGGTTTGCGTGAGGGATAGAGCCGATATCCTCCGATTGGCAAAAAGCTGAAGGCAAAGCCTTTGTTTTTTGTCCATCGGAGATAAAGGCGAAAGCCCGACCAGTCATTGCGAGGCACGAAGCAAACTGGTCACACCCAATTAATCAGTACGTTCCAAATGATTTTAGGCGATATTTTCGACGGTTTCAATCTGAGGAGCGTACTTTTTTATGGTTGTTTCAACACCAGCTTTCAAAGTCATTTGATTGACGCTACAACCTGTACAAGCGCCTTCAAAACGAACTTTTACGTGTTTTTCTTCATCGATTGAAACCAACGAAATATCACCACCATCTGAATTCAAAAATGGTCTGATTTCTTCTAATGCTTTTTCGATGTTTTGAACTAATTCTTCGTTTGTCATTTTTTTTGATTTTTGGACTGTAAGATTGAAGGACTGTAGGACATGATCATAAAATCTTACAGTCTTACTGTCTATTTTTTCACTGCCGAACAACCCGCCATAGTGGTAATCTTGATGGCTTCGGTTGGCGCTAGATTTTCGTTTCTATTTACGGTTTCTTGCACCACATTTCGGGCAATTTCTTCGTATACTTTTTCCAATGGAGAAGCCGTTTGCATGGCTGCTGGTCGACCGTAATCTCCGGCTTCGCGAATGCTTTGCACTAGCGGAACTTCACCTAAAAACGGCACTTGCAAATCTTCTGCTAGGTTTTTCGCACCTTCTTTTCCGAAGATGTAGTATTTGTTGTTTGGCAATTCTTCAGGAGTGAAATACGCCATGTTTTCGATGATTCCCAAAACCGGAACATTGATCGCTTCTGATTGGAACATTGCGACACCTTTTTTAGCATCAGCCAAAGCAACAGCTTGTGGTGTACTTACTACAACTGCACCAGTTACTGGTAGCGCTTGCATAATGGAAAGATGAATATCGCCTGTTCCTGGTGGCAAATCGATCAACATAAAATCCAATTGTCCCCAATCGGCATCAAAAATCATTTGGTTTAACGCTTTGGAAGCCATTGGTCCGCGCCAAATTACAGCCTGACTCGGAGAAGTAAAAAATCCGATGGAAAGTAGTTTCACTTCATAACTTTCGATTGGTTTCATTTTGGATTTCCCGTCTACTTCAACCGAAATGGGTTTAGCAGTTTCAACATCAAACATTATGGGCATACTCGGACCGTAAATATCGGCATCCAAAACACCAACTTTGAATCCCATTCGAGCCAAAGAAACGGCTAAATTAGCTGTAGTTGTTGATTTACCAACACCGCCTTTACCTGAAGCAACTGCAATAATATTGCTGATTCCAGGAATGGTTTTTCCTTTGATTTGATTCTGATTTTCAGGCACTTCTACTTTGATGTTCACTTTGACAACCGCAGCGGGTGAAAATTGCTCGTGGATTAGTTTTTTGATATCGTCTTCTGCACGCTTTTTAATGTGCATGGCTGGAGTTGAAAGCACCAAATCAACCACTACTTCATCGCCAAAAGTGATTACGTTTTTAACTGCACCACTTTCGACCATATTTTTTCCTTCGCCGGCAATAGTAATGGTTTCTAATGCTTTGAGGATTTCTTTTCTATCTAGTTTCATTAGAGTAATTTTTAATTAAAACCTTCTTTATTAAGAATGATTTTAGATTGCAAAGATAGTAAGAAGTTTAACAGTTTTAAAGCAAAGAAGTTTAAAGTTTTCTTATAATTAGATAGGCAGACTTTATGGCTGATTTTTACTATTATTTGTGAATTTTTGAAAAATTAGGAAATAATTACAAATCGGTTGCTGGATTCCAAAAATGTTTTTCAAAATCGACAATTTGATTGTTGACCACTTCTATTCCTTCATTTTCTAGAAGTTGTTGCATTAAATTGGTTCCGTCAAAATGGTGTTTACCTGAAAGCAATCCTTTTCTGTTGACCACTCGATGCGCTGGAACATCTTCAATATTGTGAGAAGCATTCATTGCCCAACCTACCATTCTAGCCGAACGAGCAGCTCCGATCGCTTTGGCAATAGCGCCGTACGAAGTGACTTTGCCTTCTGGAATCTGACGGACAATTTGATAGACGCGTTCAAAAAAATTCTCTTCCATCAGAAATAAAATTTCAATACGTTTACCAAAGTGATTAGAGCCACAATGCCTGTAACTATACCTATAAATTTGTTCATGTTTTTGAGTAAAAACTCGGTTCTTGATTGAAGTTTTTCAAAGAACAACACATAACAGTAAAAGACAAAAAAGGAGCCAAATACAATTCCGAATACCAAACTATAGGTTGATGAAGTTTCGAAATTAAAAAGTTTATATGAAGCCAGAGTTACACTGATAAAGACGTAATACGGAATCGGGAAAAAATTCAGTGCCGAAATCAACATTCCCATAAAAAAGCGACTGCGTTTGCTTTTTAATTGCAATTTTTCTTGTGGATTGATTTTGGGTTCTTTGGCAAAAAAGAGAAAATAGATGGACAACGCCGTGAATATTCCGAGTCCGATTTCCCTGAACAACACTACAATTTCTTGGTGTTGATTAATGTATTGGGCAAACATCACTGAGATGTACGTTTGTAAAAAAACAATAAGAGTTGCACCTAACACAAACATCATGGCTCGTTTTCTACCATCGGTGATTCCGACTTTGGCAGCCGTCATATTGATTAAACCCGGAGGAATTACTCCAACCACAGCCGAAAGAAAGCCAAAAAAGAAAGGTAAAAAAAGAGTCAAACTGTGATGGTGTTAAATGAAACCTCTGAAATCGAAACTTCAGTCTAAAAAACGGGCAATCGGCTATTTTATTTTAAAACGAATATACGTAATTGCTTTGTTAATTTCCAAATATTGTTTTTCGTAAAACGTTTGAATTTCAGTCACTTCGCTCGGCGCACCTTCATTTTTATATACATTGTGATTGGCGTACAACACTTCATGACCTTCGCCGTGTAACAATCCTAAAGTATAACCGTGCATGAATTCGCTGTCGGTTTTTAAATTCATTACACCATCAGGTTTTAGAATTTTTTTGTACAATTTCAAAAACTCCGAGTTGGTCATACGGTGCTTGGTGCGTTTGTATTTGATTTGTGGGTCGGGAAAGGTAATCCAGATTTCATCCACTTCATGATCGGCAAAAATGAAATCTATCAATTCGATTTGAGTGCGTACAAAGGCCACATTATTCATTCCGCTATCAACGGCAGTTTTGGCTCCGCGCCAGAAACGCGCACCTTTTATGTCAATTCCGATGTAATTGGCATTCGGATTTCGTTCGGCCAAACCAATCGAATATTCGCCTTTTCCGCACCCTAATTCAACTATAATTGGATTGTTATTCTTAAAAAAATCGGAGTTCCATTTTCCTTTTAACGGAAAAGTATTGGACACCACTTCTTCTCTACTTGGCTGAAATACATTGCTAAATGTTTCGTTTTCCTTGAATCTTTTGAGTTTATTTTTGCTTCCCACGGTTCTAAATTATTGGACAAAATTACGGAAATAAACGCTACACAAATAAAGTTTTGATAATGTTTAAATAACCTTAACATTAGGGCGATGACTTTATTTTGTAATCTGAAACCTTTGAATCGAACTGTACGAAGTAAAAAGTTTTATTTTGAAAAAAAGAAAAGTAGAAGTTGTGGTCATATCTGACGTGCATTTAGGCACTTACGGTTGCCACGCCAAAGAACTCGTTCACTATTTGTCTTCGATAAAGCCCAAAACACTCATTCTCAACGGCGATATTATTGATATTTGGCAATTCAGGAAGTCGTATTTTCCTGCCAGTCATTTGAAAGTGATTAAGAAAATCATTTCACTCAGCTCAAAAGGCACTAAAGTGTATTACTTGACGGGTAATCACGACGAATTTCTCCGAAAATTTACCGATTTGCATTTGGGAAACATGAGTTTGCTCAACAAGTTGGTATTGAATTTAGACGGGAAAAAAGCATGGATTTTTCATGGTGATGTTTTTGATGCTTCGATTAATCATGCCAAATGGTTGGCCAAATTGGGCGGTTGGGGTTACGATATTTTGATTCTAATGAACCGATTTTTGAATTGGATTTTGGCTCGTTTTAAAAAAGAACCGTATTCACTTTCGAAAAAAATCAAGAATAATGTAAAATCGGCGGTGAAATTTATTTCTAATTTTGAAAATGTATGTACCGAATTAGCCATAGAAAAAAACTACGATTACGTGATTTGCGGGCACATTCACGAACCAAAAATGGAAACTATTGAAACCAGTAAAGGAAAAACCGTATATTTAAACTCTGGTGATTGGATTGAAAATTTAACTTCGTTAGAATACAACAATAAAAAATGGAAATTGTACCAATATGACAAGAACCAGATTGAAGTTGACGACGATTTACACTTTGAATACGAGAACATTTTAGCCGAACAATTCATTTCGGTTTTACATAAAAAATAATGAGTAAAAATATTTTAGTTGCACCACTTAATTGGGGTTTGGGTCACACTACACGTTGCATTCCAATCATAAAAGCCTTGGAAGAAAATGGTTTTACTCCGATTCTAGCCAGCGATGGAAGTGCTTTGGCTTTGTTGAAAAAAGAATTTCCTCATTTAACGGCTTTGGAATTGCCTTCGTACCAAATTGAATACGCCAAAAAGGGCGAAAACTTCAAATGGAAACTCATTAAAAACAGTCCGAAAACCATTAACGCCATTTTAGATGAGAAGAAAATGGTGAAAAAATGGGTGAAAGAATACGATTTGTGTGGCATCATTTCCGACAATCGTTTGGGTGTACGCAACAAAAAAGTGCCGTCGGTTTTCATTACGCATCAGCTGACAGTTTTATCAGGAAAAACCACATGGATTTCGAGTAAATTGCATCAGTTTTTCATTGCTAAATTCAACGAATGTTGGGTTCCAGACACCAAAGATTTCCCAAACTTATCAGGAAAACTTGGCCATTTGAGCGAAACCAACCTCAACATCAAATACATTGGCATATTGAGTCGTTTGCAAAAAAAGGAATTGCCGATTCAATACCAATTGATGGTCATACTATCGGGTCCGGAGCCGCAGCGCACTCTATTGGAAGAAAAACTTATTGACGAACTTGAGCAGTACCATGAAAAGGTAGTTTTCATCAAAGGAAAAGTAGAAGCCGAGCAAAAAATGGAGCAGAAAGGCAACATTACTTTTTACAATTTCATGCAAACAGAACAACTGGAAAAAACTTTTAATGAAAGTGAAATTGTGCTGTGTCGTTCGGGCTACACCACCGTTATGGATTTGGCGAAATTGGAGAAAAAAGCATTTTTCATTCCGACTCCAGGACAATTCGAACAAGAATATTTAGCCAAAAAATACAAACGCGAAGGTTTGATTCCGACGGCAAAACAAGATAAATTTAAGATGGATGATTTGAACGAAGTGATTGTTTACAAAGGCTTGCCAAAATTTACTTCGGATGTGAATTGGAAAAATTTATTCCTTCTTTTCGAGGGTGAATGAGAATTCTGAACCTTTTCCGAATTCACTTTCCACGTATATTTTTTCGTTGTGACCTTCAATGATGTGTTTTACAATTGAAAGACCTAACCCTGAACCACCTTCGCTTCGAGCGCCACTTTTATCGACTCTGAAAAAACGTTCAAACAAGCGCGAAATGTGTTGTTTTTCAATCCCTTCACCATTGTCTCTGATGCGAACGATGATTTTGTTTTTGACTAAATCTTCAATAGTTACTTCAGTTGTGCCATTTTCTTTACCGTATTTGATCGAATTCATGATTAAATTGGTCAACACCTGTTGGATTTTTTCTTGATCTGCGTAAACCTTAATTGGTTTATTGTATTTTCGGTCGAACATCAAAATAATGTTCTTTTTATCGGCTTGCATTTCGAGTAAATCGAACACACTTTGAATCAATTCGACTAAATTAAACTCGGAAAATTCGAGGTTTAAATCGCCCATTTCCAACTTCGAAATCATGTCCAAATCTTCAACTATATAAATCAATCGTTCTACTCCTTTTTCGGCTCTTTCGAGGTATTTTTTGCGTAAATCTTTATCTTTCATTGCGCCGTCAAGCAATGTTGAGAGATAACCTTGAACCGTAAAAAGAGGAGTTTTGAGTTCGTGCGACACATTTCCCATGAATTCGCGACGGTATTCTTCGCGCACTTTGAGGTTTTCGATTTCGAGTTTTTTATCGGTGGCGAATTTTTTAACTTCTTTGGTCAGAGTGGCCATGTCGGTTGTAATTGCTTTACTTCTGAGCGTGGCCGAATCGAGCAAAGAAACATCATCATAGATTTTTTTCACTCTTCTGTAGATGAAATGTTCTACGCGGTATTGCAATACGAAAAAGGCAAAAACAGAAATCGAAACAGCAAACAGTAAGCAGATTTTCCAGTTGAATTCGGCAAAAATCAATAATAAAGCAGAAAGGATTCCAGTAGAAAAAAGCGTAATATACAAAGTAGATATTACAGCAAAAGTATATGATTTTTTAAAGTTAAATCCCATTAAATTGAGTGTTCAGTATTCAGTTTTCAGTGTTCGGTTAGTTTATTGAACACAAATAATAATTATGCAAAGATAATTAATTAAGCTTCAAACTTATAACCAACACCTTTAATGGTTTTGAATAAATCTTCACCTATTTTTTCGCGAAGTTTTCGAATGTGTACATCGATGGTTCTTCCTCCAACAATCACTTCATTACCCCAAACTTTATCTAGAATTTCTTCTCTTTTGAATACTTTCCCAGGTTTTGATGCTAATAAATGGAAGAGTTCAAATTCTTTTCTTGGTAGGATTATTTCAACACTGTCCTTAACAATTTTGTATTCCTCACGATTGATTTCGATTCCACCAACATTTAATGTTTCTGAAGTAACCGAATCACTTTTCAATCGGCGCAACAATGCTTTTACTTTACTTACTAATAATTTGGGTTTGATGGGTTTTGCAATGTAATCATCGGCACCGGCATCAAAACCAGCTACTTGAGAATAATCTTCGCTTCGAGCGGTTAAAAAAGTAATGATTACATTAGAAAGTTCTGGAATTTTACGGATGTTTTCACAGGCTTCCATTCCGTCCATTTCGGGCATCATTACATCCATTATAATCAGTTGTGGAATTTCCTTTTTGGCAACAGCAATTGCTTCTTTACCATTACTTGCTGTTACTATTTTGTATCCTTCTTGTGACAAATTATACCCAACAATTTCAAGGATATCTTGTTCATCGTCAACTAATAGAATCTTAATTTCTTTTTTCTTCATAATGCAAAAAAATTAACTGCTTTGCGATGGTAAATATAAGCATATAAAGATAGGAAAAAATGACTTAACTATAATTTAATCTAGTAACATTTAGGTAATATTTGCGCAACATAATAATAAAATGCAAGTAACTTGAACTTTACATTGTGGTGGTTTCTTTGCACCAAATTTAAACTACCACACCCGATGAAAATCAAACTATTACTTATTACTATTTTATGTTACACGTTTTCTTTTGCACAAACTAAAGGAACAATAAAAGGTACAGTAACTGACAAAGACGCTAACAATATTCCTTTGGCTTTTGCCAATGCAGTAATCAAAGGAACAACAACTGGTGTTACAACTGATGAAAAAGGAGAATACGTTATTTCAATAGCTCCCGGAAATTACATTTTACAATTCAGTTTTATTGGATATGAAAACGCAGAAGTTCCTGTAAAGGTTGTTGCTGGTGAAACGGTTATTGTAAACAAAGAACTGGGTTCTGGCGGATACAAATTAGAAGATGTTGTCGTGCAGAAATCGGTAAGTCGAGAAAAAGAAACCGCTTTATTACTCGATCAAAAGAAAGCTGTTGAAATCAAACAAAGTATTGGTGCGCAAGAAATGTCGCGAAAAGGAATCAGCGATGTTGAAGAAGGATTGACCAAAATCACTGGAATCACTAAAGTAGAATCACGTGGATTATTTGTAAGAGGATTGGAAGACCGATACAATTATTTATTGATTAATGACCTACAAGCGCCATCTAACAGTCCGTACAAGAAAATCATTCCGTTGGATTTATTCCCAACCGATATCGTGGGTGTTTTAAGTGTTTACAAAACGTTCAACCCAAACATTTCGGGAGATTTTGCTGGAGCAACTGTAAATATCGAGACCATTCAATCAAAAAGTATTACCAAATTTAGTGTTGGTGCTGGATATACTACCAATAATAATGGTGAGGATTTTTTAATTTCTTCTGATGCTAATACTACTCAAGGATTTTTGGGTATGGTAGGTAAAGACAGAGAATTACCATCTGCATTTGGTTCGGTTCCTGCAGCTGTTCGATTATCACCAGAGCAGTATCAAGAAGGATATGCTCAAAACTCGTGGGATGTTGATAATTCGTCAAGTCCTATCAACACCAGTGTTGGTGTGCTTCATGCGGAGAGATTCAAATTCAAAAACGACAATACATTAAACTACACCTTGTCTTTAAACGGCGAAAACAAATTCGTTATTAGAAAAGGTGCTGACCGAACTATTCTTCAAGGTTTAGGAAATTACGACAATAATTTTTACAAAGAGGAATACAAATACCAAACGAATACTTCGGCTTTGATCGGATTAAAATACAAATCAAAATGGTTTGATTTAAGTTCAACTACGTTCTATTTACGTTCAACTGAAAGTAAAATTCAAGATCAATTAGGATACAGCAACAATCAATCGACAAATCCAAACATTTTAATTCGTTTGAATCAATTTGATCAATCCGATTATTTGAATTCACAATTGTACGGAAATTTAAAATTGACTAGCGATTCAAAACATACTATAAAAGCGGGCGGATCATTTGTAAAAACATCGTACCAACAACCTGATAGAAAATTCATCATCGGTGAAAAAGTAAGTGAAACCGAAATTAACACTTCGTACGGTGGAAATCATTTGAATCGTCAATACTTGGATGTAAAAGGAAACTATTTTGTTTCTGGTTTGTTGGAGTACAATTACAAAATGAAAGAAAAAGAAAACGGGAAGTCTAATAAAGTATCGGTAGGATACAATATGTTCCGTAATGATTTATCTTCTACCTACAGAATTTTGGCTGGAGTTAGAAATTTAAACAAAAATTACACAGCGCCAATCAATACCTTAGATCAATTCATCGTTGAAGATATTAATAATGGAATCATCTTTTTCAGAGAAGAATCAAATGCAGATTACAAAGTAAAATTGAATCAATTTGTGAATGCAGGTTATGTGAACGCTTTCTTCAGTTTTGGTGAAAAATTCGAAATTAATGGTGGTGTTCGTTTAGAAAGTTCAAGTCGAACTCTAAAATTCAGAAATTTTGGAGATGGTATTACTGATCCTTACCGCAAAAAAACAGATGACGAACTTGACATTTTACCGTCCATCAATGCTAAATATGCTTTAAAAGACAATTTAAATCTTCGTTTCAGCGGTTCGAAAACAATTACGCGACCAGTTACTATGGAAGTTTTACCAATTACTTACATCAGCGCTGATGGTAGAAGTGAAGTTGGAAATCCATTGCTTAAAAATAGTGAAAACTACAATCTTGACTTGAAACTTGAATTTTTTGCCACTAATAAAGAATTATTTGCAGTGGGTGTTTTTGGGAAAAAATTAAACAATCCAATCGAAAAAGTATTCATTGCTGGTGCAGGCGGAAGTGGAAGTTTAACTACGTACAGAAATTCAAAAGAAGCAGTCCTTTTTGGAGCTGAGATTGAAATGTTATTGCAATTAAGTAGAATCAACAAAAACTTAGAAAATTTCTCTTTAGGTTTCAACACCTCTCTTTTAAAAACGGATGTAAAAGTTGATTTCGGAAATACTTCATTAGAAAATGAGCCTTCAAGAGCATTACAAGGTGCTTCTTCATGGATTATTAATTCTGATTTAAAGTATGAATTTGAATTTGCAAAAGACATGAAAAACACGGTGTCATTGGTATACGGAGTTTATGGAGATCGAATATTTGCCGTTGGTGGTTCGGGTGTAGATCATATTTATGAAAAACCATTTAACAAATTGGATTTTGTTTGGTCAAGTAAATTATCAGAGCATATTGATGTGAAATTTGCGGTAGATAATATCCTAAATCCAGAATACAAATTAGAATTGGGAGACAACAATCGATTTGAATTGTTAGAACCTTCTAATGTTTTAGAAAATTATAAACGCGGTGTAGGATATTCACTTAATCTTTCTTACACTTTTTAATACCCTAAACACAGACGCTTAAAAATAGGCGTCTGTGTTGTTTTATGTTAATTCAATTAAAATCAATTTACACAAAATTTACATCCAGTTTAATTATTTATAATGTTTTGATAATGCTAAGGTAAACGGTTTAAAATTCCTTAAAAATACATTTGTAACAAATTATTAAACTACAAAAAAACAATCACAATGAAAAAATTAGTATTCAGCTTAGCAATTTTAGCAACTATCTTTACAGGATGTTCAGATGACGATGAAGATGTAATAACAACTCCAATCGGGACAGGTGAAATTACAGGCGACATTACCACTGCAAAAGAATATCCATTAGGAAATTATACCATTAAAGGAACTGTAAAAGTAAAAAGCGGTGCTTCATTACGAATTGCAGCAGGTTCTACAATTACTGCTGATGTAACCAATGGTCCAGATGCATTACTTATTGAAAATGGTGGAAAATTATTTTTAGAAGGAACTGCCGCTCTTCCAATTGTATTCACTGAAACATCTAAAACTCCGGGTTCATGGGGTGGAATTATCATGTTTGGTGATGCTCCAATTGTAGGCGCTAACGGTGTGGTTTCGGCAACATCTGAAGACGGAAACGCAATCCCTTACGGTGGATCAAACCCAACACACAATGGTGGAATTTTAAAATACGTTAGAGTAGAATTTGCTGGAAAAAAATTAACGGATAACACCAGTGAAATGAATGGTTTTTCTTTCTACTCTGTTGGAAGTGGAACTGTTTTAGAAAATTTAGTTTCTTTCAAAGGTGCTGATGATGGTTTCGAATTTTACGGTGGAACTGTGAGTGGTAAAAACTTAATTTCTTACGGTAATTTTGATGATTCATTCGACTGGCAAGATGGTTGGAATGGACAAGACAACACTAACTGGTATGCTTACCAAGTAAATACCGGTAATTTCGGAATGGAAATTGAAGCTAAAAGTGTGAACAACTCATTCTGGCCTAAAGTAACTAACATTACTTTAAAAAGAGCTCCTGGAACGGTTACTGAAGGTGGAAGTTCGGCTGCAGAATACGATGCAATTCAATTTAAAAAAGAAGGAAACGGTGATTTTTCTAATATTTTGATTTCTGGGTATACAACTGCTGGAGCTACTGCAGTTCGAATTCAAGATGCCAACACCAACACCAATCAAGTAAATGGAAGCAAAATCAAATTAACCAATGTTAAAATTAATGATGGAACTTCAGAATTTGGCGGAGTAGGAACGTTTACAATCACTTTCCCTGCCGGTCAGTATACTACAAGTGCATCAGCTACTGGAGCTACATTAACTCCTGGTGCTTGGGCAATTGTTGATGGTGTAAATTTGATCCAATAGTTTAAATTTATTCATAAAAAAAGCTCATCGTTTGATGAGCTTTTTTTATACCTTTTATTTTCAATTAATTTTTGGCAATTGCATTTTGAGTTTTTACTCCCACAATTTTGTTGTTTGAAAAATCAACCTCATTTACGCAAACCGAGTTAGAATAATACATCCATGTTCCCGTTTTTGCACCATTTGTATATTCTGCAATAGCTTGAACATCTCCATTAACATCGTACGATGTCCATTTTCCGTCCAGTTTACCATCTTTGAAATAACCTACTTGTTGTACTTTACCATTATCATAGTAATAAGTTGCTTTAACCAATTCACCTTCTGCCTCTAAAACAGGATTGCTATTTTGACTGAATACCATTCCAGACACCATTAAAGCTACAACTAAAAGAAACTTTTTCATAATCATTGGGGTTTTAATTAATAATACGGTAACAAATATAATTATTATTTTACAATAAACAAACTTTTACTTAACAATTTGATAACATTGAAAAATTAGCCTTTACTAATTCTACTTTTTTAACTCAAACTGTATCAAAAACTTGTTAATTTTTAAGTATTGGCATTGTTTTTGAAATATTTTTTTTATGTTTGTACTAACCAAATTGTGCTCATGTTAAAAAATTACTTTTATATTACTTTGTTTTTTCTTTGTTTTACTGCCACTAGTGCAGTAGCTCAAGAGGGAAAATCTGCAGGAAAAACTCAGGAAAGCATCATTGATTTGAGCGTTTACCCTAATCCTGTGAGCAATGGCAAAATCTACATCACTTCAAAATCAGGTGCAGATAAATTGGTAACCATTTTTGATGTTTTGGGCAAAAAAGTACTTCAAACCCAATTAACATCAAAAGAATTGAATGTTACTTCACTTTCTCCTGGCGTTTACATCATTAAAGTAGAAGAAGGCGATGCTTCGGCTACTAGAAAATTAATTGTCAGATAATTACACCTCATCAACTTTAACTATTTTTTTACTTTGATAATTTCAAAATACTAAAATTGTGATTATCTTTGTAGCCTAATTTTACATTTTTAAATATGAAAAAAATTTACTCATTACTTTTATTAGTAGTAACATCTGTGTCTTTTGGACAACTTTTATCAGATGACTTTAATTACCCAGACGGAACTTTATTGACTGCCAATGGATGGACAGCACACAGTGGTGCTGGAAATAACGCAATTGATGTTGGTGCTTCAAACGGACTTACCTATACTGGTTACTCAGGTTTATCAGGGTTTACTGCTGCTGAAGTTGGAAACGCTGCTTTATTGAACAATACTGGAGAAGATGTTAATAGAGCATTTGCAGCTCCTGTGACTTCAGGAACGTTGTATTTGTCATTCTTGGTAAATGTTACAAATGCATTTGACGGTTATTTTATTAGTCTTGGAGCAAATTCAACAACTTTTTATGCAAGACTTTATGCAAAACCATCCGCTACTACCAACAAAATAAATTTTGGTATTGGAAATTCTGCAGCTACTTATTCAACAACTGATTTTGACCTTGGAGTGACCTATTTAGCTGTTATTAAATACGATGTATCTGCTACTGGACCAGTAAGTTTATGGATTTTACCAAGTGGCGTTCCTGCTACTGAAGCTGCTGCAGGTGCTCCAACTGCTTCTGCATCTGGTTCTGGCAACGCCAATGTTGCTGGAGTGTATTTACGTCAATACAATGGTGCACAAAACATCACTATTGATGGAATTCGTGTTTACCCTACATGGTTCAACACGGCTTCTTGTCCGTTAACATTAGGCACAGAAACTACTGCTTGTGATGCTGTAACCTACGGATTAGATACATATACAGCAACAATTCCTTTTACAGGAGGTAATTCTGGAGCATACACCTTATCTTCAAATGTAGGAACTGTTGGTGGTGATAATCCTAATACAACTGAGGCAGGAAACATAACCATCAGTGGAATAACCGAAGGAACAAATGTAACCTTGACAGTTAGTGGTGCTTGTGGCTTTACAAAAAATATAACAGCTCCAGAGTGTAAACCTGTAAATGCTTTACCCTATTCTGAACCATTTTCTTATGATGCTGGAACTTCAATAGGAGCAACTCAATATTGGACTAACCTTAATGCAGGCGATGCTATTACAGCTGCAGATAACAGTTTATTCTATACTAACTTACTATCTGTGGGAAATCAAGTTACTTTTTCAGGAACTGGAGCTGAAGCCTTCACGTCTTACACTAGTACAAACAGTGGAACTTTATATGCTTCTTTCTTGATGAGTGTAACTAGTCTAGATAATGTTACAACTGATGGAACTTCAACGTATTTTGCAGGTTTAACTGACGCCGCAAGAAATTACAACTCAAGAGTATTCATCAAAAAAACAGGAACTCAATACCAATTAGGTTTGGATACGGCTTCTTCAACAACTAATTACGATGCAACTTTAAGAAATACAGGCGATGTAGTGTTTGTTGTTTTAGGTTACGATTTTGGATCAAACGAATTAAAAATGTGGATTGATCCAAACCCAAATACGTTTACAGCTGCGACTCCTGCAACTTTAACAAATACTCCAGCAGCTACCTATAACAACTTAGGTGGATTTATTTTAAGACAAGATACTCCGACAAGTACTCCTTCTATCAGTTTTGACGAATTGAGAGTAGCTACTACTACTCCAGATCTTTTCTTATCTGTTGCTCAAAATGAAATTAAAGGTTTAAATGTTTACCCAAATCCTGCAAACAATGTTTTATTCATTGAAACAGAATTGAACGAGGTGAAAAACATCGCTATTTATGATGTTTTAGGAAAACAAGTAGTAAACACTACAACAGCTTCAACTGAAGTAAATGTTTCCAACTTAAACAGTGGTTTATACATTGTAAAAATTACTGAAAACGGTAAAACAGCTACCAAAAAATTAGTTATCGAATAATTAATTAATTTTTAAATCATAAAGAAAAAGCCCTGACTGAAGTTGGGGCTTTTTTTATACTTTAAAAACAAAAGTTCCTCTTTGAAATTTGACTAAATCCTCTTTAACTGGTATTGAAATGTAATTGTTGAGAACATCATCATGAATAGAGTTCAAATCCAATTCGATACGCTCTCTATAATTTTCTCCAATGAAATCAACTACTTTCAAATCACATTTTTCTGCCAATTGCAAATAATACACATATGAAAGTCTATTGGTGTATGCAATAGAATTGCCCGACCAAAACGACCAAAATTTATTAGAGTATTTCAAGAAATTAAATTCTGAGATGGATTTATCTTGAAAAAAACCAGGATTCGCAAAATGATCAATAAAATTAACCGTATGAACACAGAAGCCATCTTCTTTTAACCATCTTTTTGTTTTTTTAAATAACATTGATAAAATCTCGGGTTTTATATGCTCTAAAACAACTTGAGAAGAAATGTAATCAAAAGAACTTGACTGTCCTTCAATATCATCAAAAGAATAAGGTGCTATGTATACAATATTAAATGAATTGAACAGAGATTCAAGTGAATTACATTCCTTTATTTTAAAAATCATTTTTCTTATTTGATCTTCATCATAAATACTCTTTGAAAGAATTTCTTCTAAAAAAGATGAAGTTTCAATATAAGCTAGTTGTTTTTTGAATGTTGAAAACCGTAAATCTTTAGTTACATCAACGGTTATAACTTTTTTAAAACCTAATAAAACCAAAACTACTGCTGAAAGAACAGAATAACCTGTTCCAATTTCTAAAGCTGTCGAATCATCATCTCTAAGATTTAAGTTAGTATGACTAAACTTTCTTAAGCATTCAAGAGTTTGGTATAGGAAAACATTTCTATGATACTCTTTATTAAAAGTAACAGGAAGATGATTCAATTGATCTCCTAATTTACTTAGTGAAAGGAATTTTTGTAATGATGCTTTTATTTTCCAATTCATAATTCTAATATAGTAAAATTACATATCGTTAGACTTTTTTATTTTAATTACTTTTGCCAAAAAAAATCACTTGATTCCAACTCAGGACATATTCACCATTTCCAACCAAAAGCAATTTGAAAAAATTGCTTTGAAAGTCTTTCGTTTTCAACACGAAAACAACAGAGTGTATCGTGAATTTTGTGATTTTTTAAAAGTTGAAAAAGGCGCTGTAAAATCCCTAGAGCAAATTCCGTTTTTACCCATTCAATTTTTCAAAAGTCGTGATGTGCTTTCTTCTTCCGACGTCATTCAACAAACCTTCACTAGCAGCGGAACTACCGGAATGATCACCAGTAAACATTTGGTTCCCGACATTTCTTTGTACGAAGAAAGTTACCGAAATGCCTTTTCCGAATTTTACGGCAACATCGAAGATTACGCCGTTTTGGCCTTGCTCCCATCCTATTTGGAACGAGAAGGTTCGTCACTAATTTACATGGTGAATGATTTAGTCGATCGCTCCAACAATCCTAATAGCGGATTCTATTTACACAATTACGACGAATTAACAACCCAATTAATCGAACTCGATGCATCAGGTCAAAATGTACTTCTGATTGGTGTTACGTATGCGTTGTTGGATTTAGTGGAAAAGCATCAATTCCACCTAAAAAACACCATCATCATGGAAACGGGCGGAATGAAAGGCAGACGCAAAGAAATGATTCGCGAAGAATTGCATCAAATGCTCTGCAATGGCTTTGGTGTGAACAGCATTCACTCGGAATATGGAATGACTGAGTTACTTTCACAAGCCTATTCATTAGGAAACGGAATTTTTGAATGTCCGAATTGGATGTCGGTTCTCATTCGCGACACTGAAGACGCTTTGACGTATGTTGAAAATGGTAAAACAGGCGGAGTCAACGTTATTGATTTGGCCAATATCAACTCGTGTTCGTTCATCGCTACTCAAGACTTGGGTAAAAAATATTCCAACAATTCGTTTGAGATTTTAGGACGATTTGATCATTCGGATATTCGAGGTTGCAATTTGATGGTTTTGTAATATTTATCAAAATAAATCCGCATTTTAAACGTTTTATTCCAAACGTAACTATGCGAATCACAGTACTTCTCTTTCTTTTTTCATCCATTACATTCGCTCAAAATCAGATCATCGATTTGAAAATTGATTCAATTATTGCTTCCGATTCGATAGCTAACGAACGAAAATACACCATCAACTATCACGTAGAAAACCTCACCCAAAATAAGATATGTTTTCTGTTAGACACAGACAATGACGACACAATTACTGGCGTAAAAACCAATCGAGTTTTCCCGAAAATACATCAAGATGGAAATGATGTAAAAGGCTTTTTCTTTGCAAAAAACTATGATTATTCTGCCGTTTATAAATTCATAAGTGATTTTAGAAATGCAAAAACAGCTGCTGACGAAGAAGCGATTATAAACAATCCCGAATTCAAAAAACTAAGAATTCATCCGATGTGTTTGGAAAAAATAGTGGAAAGAAGATCACCCGATTACAAGAAAATTCGCCTTTTTGAAAACAACACCATTTACAAAACACTCAAAACACTCGAACCAAGGCAAACGCAACACTATCAATTGATTCTGTACTGGGACAAAGAACGGTATTTTAAAAGTGAAGAAAACGAATACTACTTAGAAGCCAGTAGCAATTACACCATAGAACTTACCTTTTCCACCGCAGATTTTGACTATTTGTACTTTGATTCTACTGATGGTTTTGTGTATGACAAGTCGCTTTTCTTCAATAGTGAAAATGTTTCTAATAAAGTCCCTTTTCACTTTGATGAATAAAAAAAGACGCCATTCAGCGCCTTTCCTATTTTAAACTAAAATAATTAAATAGTAATTCTTCTTACCTTTTTGCAAGACTAAAAATTTATCTTTGATTAAATCTTTCCCAGTGATGATATAATCTTCGGTTACTTTGGTTTTATTCAACGAAATTGCATTTTGCTTCAACTCGCGTCGCGCTTCACTATTGGAAGGTAAAAAACCGGTTTTGGCTGATAATGCCGCAATCATGTCCAAACCTTCTCCAAAATCTGCTTTTGAAATTTCTGCACTCGGAACACCATCAAAAACCTCAACGAAAGTAGCTTCGTCCAATTGCGCTAAATCGTCCATCGTCGGACTAAAAAAAGCACTCGAAGCAAAAATAGCTTTCTCCAACTCTGCTACACCATGAACAAAAGTTGTCACTTCTTCGGCCAAACGTTTTTGCAACACACGTAAATGCGGTGCTTCGTGGTGTTGTGCAATCAAACTTTCAATGGTATCTTGATCTAAAAAAGTAAATATTTTAATGTATTTCTCAGCATCAACATCGGTAGTATTCAACCAAAATTGGTAAAATTTGTATACTGAAGTTTTATCGGCCGTCAACCATACATTTCCACCTTCGCTTTTTCCGAATTTCGAACCGTCGGCTTTAGTAATTAATGGACACGTCATAGCATAGGCTTTGGCACCTTCACCGTTCATACGTCGCACCAATTCGGTTCCAGTAGTAATATTTCCCCATTGATCACTTCCGCCCATTTGCAACAAGCAGTTGTGTGTTTTGTACAAATGATGAAAATCATAGCCTTGAATCAATTGGTACGTAAACTCGGTAAAACTCATTCCTTCGCCAGTTTCTCCGCTCAACCGTTTTTTTACCGAATCTTTGGCCATCATGTAGTTTACGGTGATTCGTTTTCCTACATCACGCGCAAAATTGATGAATGAAAAGTCCTTCATCCAATCGTAGTTATTGACTAAAACTGGCGCATTGGCACTCGTATCATTAAAATCCAAAAAACGCGACAAAACCGCTTTTATTCCGGCAACATTTTTATCCAAAGTGGCTTCATCCAACAATTTGCGTTCGTCTGATTTGCCTGATGGATCACCAATCATTCCGGTTGCGCCACCAACCAAAGCAATGGGTTTGTGCCCGAAATTCTTCAAATGAACCAACAAAATAATCGGCACCAAACTTCCAATATGCAACGAATCGCTCGTTGGATCAAACCCAATATAGGTTGTGGTCATCTCTTTACACAGTTGTTCTTCTGTTCCTGGCATCATATCATGAACCAAACCACGCCATTGCAATTCTTGTACTAAATTCTTCATTGTAAAAATAATTTGGGCAAATATAGCAATTGTCAACAGCAATGGCAATGACAATAACAATATCCATTTTTATTTTTTGAAGCGAATGGCTTGGGCTTTATCAGTAATCCATGTTCCCGCTTTGCGTTCCAATAGCTTTGTCAAAGTTTGAAACTTTGACAAAGCTATTTCCTCTGCAACCTGCCTGCCGGCAGTCAGGTCGGGGCTAGAAAAAGAATCTTTAGGCGTACTTTTTACCCTTCTCATACTTTTAAAATCGAACAATCTATTATCTTTACAACATGATTTTAATCACAGGCGGAACTGGTTTAGTGGGTTCACATTTGCTGCTTCATTTACTTGAAAATGGCGAGCGAAATTTGCGTGCTATTTATCGAAAAGAAGCACACATCCAAAAAACAAAATCCCTTTTTGAGTTGTATCACAAAGCCGATTTGTTTCCAGAAATCGAATGGCTGCAAGCTGATATTATTGATGTTCCTTCGTTGGAAATTGCTTTTCAAAATGTAGTATACGTATACCATTGTGCTGCTAAAATTTCGTTCAATCCCAATGAAGAAGACAAACTGCGAAAAGTAAATATTGAAGGAACAGCCAATATTGTCAATTTTTGTATTGATAAAAACGTAAAAAAGTTGTGTCACGTGAGTTCAATTGCGGCTTTGGGAGATTTGGCACAAAACGAAACCATCATTTCGGAAACCACCGAATGGAATCCCGAAGTATTGCACAGCGATTACGCCATATCCAAATACGGCGGCGAAATGGAAGTCTGGCGCGGACATCAAGAAGGTTTGGAAGTCGTGATTGTCAATCCGGGTGTGATTTTTGGTCCGGCTTCTACTATAAAAGGCTGGAAAGAAGGCAGTTGTGCGTTTTTTACCTCTATACAAAAAGGATTTCCGTTTTATACTTTAGGTTCATCGGGTTATGTTGCCGTGACTGATGTGGTGAAAATCATGCGACAACTAATGAATTCTGACATTAATGGTGAGCGATTTACTGTCATTGCCGAAAACAGAACTTATAAAGACATTATTTTTACTATCGCTGAGAAAATGGGAGCTTCAAAACCCACTATCGAAGCCAAGTCGTGGTTGCTCAATTTAGGTTGGCGTTTGGATGGATTATTTTCGACTGTATTCAGAACCAAAAGAAAATTATCGAAACACGCTGCGCAATCCTTGTTAAACACTGATTTGATTTCGAATGAAAAAGTAAAACAGCAATTGGAGTATACTTTTGAGCCGATAGATTCGTATTTGGACGTAGTGGTAGCGTATTTTAAGAAGAGTAATTAGAACTATTATTTTTACAAAAATGGTTGACTCTTTAGCCCCGACCTGTCTACCGGCAGGCAGGTTGAAGGAAATGCCTCGCATGACGAAAAGCGGGAAAATGGATTACAAGAATGCCCAAGCCTTTTGCTTCCAAAAAAAATCACTTCACAATTCCTTGTTCCGGATTGGGTGTAACGGGTTGCCCACCATTTAATTGGATTGCTTCTTCTTCCAAACGTACTTTAACTTCTTCGTACATTTTGCGGTATTTTTTATAGTCAGAAGCGTAGTATTTTGCACTTTTGGCAAAAGTCAAACTGTCTATTTTATGCTTGGTTTTGAGCATCTCAGTTGTGGTTGGATAAATTACTTGGGTACCAAAATTCTGAGTTCGCATGGCATCTAAAACCGCAATATCATACAGTATATCGACCATTTGATCTTCGTCGATTAGATTATCAGGCTTTTCTATTACGCTAGTGTTACAACTCAAAAACAGTAACGTTACCAAAAATAAAATCCAATTTTTCATACTATTCTCTATCAAAAAGCAAACGCTTTCCTGCTTTAATTTCTTTAATTTTTCCGTTTTGATTTACAATTTGTCCGTTTACCAAAGTGTACATCACTCTCGACTTAAAATTAGTTCCTTCCAATGGCGACCAACCGCATTTGTATAAAACATTTTCTTTTTTAACACTCCACGGTTTTGCCACATCAACGATGGCTAAATCGGCATAATAACCTTCTTTTATGAATCCGCGTTGCTCTATTTTAAAGATTTTAGCGGGATTATGGCACATTTTTTCAACGATTTTCTCAATCGAAATTTTCCCTTGATGATAGGCTTCAAACATCGCTACTACGGCGTGTTGTACTAATGGTCCGCCTGATGGAGCTTTTAAGTACTTTTCTGATTTTTCTTCTAAAGTATGTGGTGCGTGATCGGTGGCAATTACATCAATCGTATCCTCTAAAAGTGCTTTCCACAATGCTTCTCTGTCGGCTGCTGTTTTCACGGCTGGATTCCATTTGATGAAATTGCCTTTGGTAGCGTAATCATCGTTGGTGAACCACAAATGGTGAATGCAAACTTCGGCCGTAATTTGTTTTTCTTCCAACGGAATGGCATTGGTAAACAACTCCATTTCTTTGGCTGTTGACAAGTGAAAAACGTGCAAACGCGCACCGGTTTTTTTAGCCAAGGCTATGGCTTTGGAAGACGACAAGTAACAGGCTTCTTCACTTCGAATTAAATGATGAACCGTTACAGGAACATCCTCACCAAACTCGGCTTTGTATTTTTCGGTATTGGCTTTGATGGTGGCTTCGTCTTCGCAATGTACGGCGATGAGCATTTTGGTTGACGAAAATATTTTTTCCAACACTTCTTCATTATCCACCAACATATTCCCTGTTGACGAACCCAAAAACAACTTAATTCCGGCTACGTTTTTTGGATTGGTTTTGAGCACTTCTTCCAAATTATCGTTGGTTCCGCCCATCATAAACGAATAATTCGCATACGACGATTGGGCAGCAATTTGGTATTTTTGTTCCAATAATTCTTGAGTAACCGCATTAGGAACCGTATTGGGTTGTTCTATAAAAGAGGTTATTCCGCCCGCAATCGCAGCTCTCGATTCGCTTTCGATATCGCCTTTGTGAGTTAAGCCTGGTTCACGAAAATGCACTTGATCGTCGATGGCGCCCGGAATTAAATAATTTCCTTCGGCGTCAATGATTTTGCAATCGGGTGATTTTGGGCTGATGTTTTCAGAAACTTCGACAATGAATTCGCCTTCGATCAGAACATCACCTTCAAAAATCTGACCTTCATTTACAATTTTAGCGTTTTTTATTAGTACGGTATTCATATTATAATCGATTAAAAAACTTTTTGATTCGCAAAGATAGTACTCCGAAAACCGCTTCTTTAATGATAGCACCACTCATTTTTGACTGACCTTTGGTTCGATCAGTAAAAATAACTGGAATTTCTTTGAT
>JACCDI012216001.1_pt1 | contig 34286 bp, 30 predicted proteins | sample 7442791 | NCBI WGS metagenome assembly JACCDI01 (sample SAMN15323434, study PRJNA562643) | freshwater metagenome | isolation source: river surface water | place: USA:Blue River Watershed | collected 2017-08-15 | reverse complement strand
GATACCAATTTTCAACTTGACTAAACCAAATCATTATTAAATCAAAAATTGGATTTATCCATTTTTGATTAATGAGTTCAAATAATTTATTGTCTAAATATTCAAACATACAATATCAATTTTTAATTAAATTTAGCATTTTTCAACTATACAAATACCGACCATGTTACCGTACAGGTTTTGCAAAAAATGGGTTAAAATTTATGAATTATGTGAAATATAAATCTATTTCTATTTTGTGTTCTATTGTTTATCAATAAAAGAAATGTTATAGAATATCACCAAAAACCTCACGCAGAAACAATAAAGGACCCAAGATTTAACGGAATTGCCAGCTTCGTTTCACTCAGCTGTCATCCCAAACAGTTCGCCTTACCCAAAGCCTTTTAACCTATTCGCTTCGCAAACAGGTTGCCTTTTTTAAAGCTCCCCAACTTACGTATGCAAGCATCCGACGTTGTGTCGCATTAAAAAAGCCTCTCACTTTCGTGAGAGGCTTTGTAGCGAGATCGGGATTTGAACCCGAGACCTCAGGGTTATGAAGATTTTTTGATAAAATGAACACGTTGATTTGTAGCGAGTTAAATTTTGATAAAACCGAAATCAACCGATTTTATCCGAATTCAGGGGGTGTTTTCCTCACGCAGGAGTAAATCAGACGAGACGTTTAATTCCTTCCAATTTAAAGCTTGGGCTTTCCTCCCAAAGCATCATAGCATTGATTAATTTAAAGTCTACAAATTTATTTAAATCTTTAATTTGAATGGGGGCCTCAATGATAATACCCGCTTTTAAAAGGTCTGCTCTTCGAGTTCCCATCAACAAGGGATCATTTGGTGTAAACCACTTTACCCCATCAAAGAAAGCCAAGTTAGCATAACTAGCGTCCTTTATGTAATCGTTTTGAGTTAGTATAACTTCGTCAGTACCCGCATTTGTAACAATTTCATTTATCCAAACTCTGTCAGAATATTTAAATGGATATATATTACTCCCAATATCTTGTATGGAAGCTGTTTTAATATTTCTGATTACATAAGGTTCAAAATGAACACTTACATTACCCGTTAAATCATATCGAAAACGACACTTGTATACCTTATTATCCATACTGGGTTTGTCGGCATGTAAAATAATATGATCAGATAATACAATTGAAGTATTTGCTCGCAACTGTATAAGGGTATAATCTACTCTTTGTTGATGTAATTCAAGGTTTTCGGGAACCCCATTTTTATATCTAATGGACTCAAAAAGCGGGTACATACACTTTATTTATCATTTCATTGTATTCATTTAACGCATTGCTCTGAGCTGTAATTCCTCCCCCACTTCTAAATACATTGTTTGATTGTAAATATCTAATTAAAACACAACTATCCAAATTGGTTCCGTCAAAATAACCAGCAACACCAGTATAATATCCTCTTTCAACTTGTTCTGCCTTCGCAATAATTTCTTTCGTTTTATTTTTAGGTGCTCCAGAAACAGAACCAGCAGGTAATAAATCAAAAATAATATCCCCTATAATTTCATTAAAATTATTGGGGAGGGTTCCCTCAATTTCAGAGCTTACTTGACCAATAGCTCCTTGTTGTGTTTTAATTTTCTCGTAATAACGATACTTACTTACCCTTACATTATTTGCAACCTTACTTAAGTCATTTCTGATGAGATCAACAATAGTCGCATGCTCTGCAACTTCTTTAGTATCCGATAAAATCAGTTCCTTGGCATTGGGAATATTACCATCAATGGTGCCTTTCATCGGAAAAGCTATTATTTTACCATTTTTTATTTGAATAAAAGTTTCAGGAGAAAAAGAAACAAATTCATCCTTTAAATAACAAACATATTTAGAATTTGAATTATGCGCAATGAAGTCAAGTGATACACTAGTTTCAACTTTTGTTAGTGTAGTTAGATTTACTAAAAAACTATTCCCATACTCTATTTCTTTTTTTACATAATTAAATTTTTGTTTATACTGTTCATATGTAATTGGGTCTTTTATTAATTCAACAGTTTTATCAAATATTTTTTTTGAAGGCTTATTTGAAATAATATTAGTAAATCCATTAAAATTATATTCGAAATCTTTAATAGGCTCATTTAATGACCAGCACATAGGTTTATGACACTCAAAGTCTATCAAAAACACAAATGGAGTTTTTTCAATACCCCATTTATTTAATTGCTCTTGAACAGAATGTGACATAATTTTTATTTAAAATCAGGATTTATCAAATCTGATTTTCGGTAAAAGTAAATAACCTCACGCAAAAACAACAAAGGACCCAATATTTAACGTAAGTCCATAGAACTGTTTCTAAAAAATTGCCTCGGGATTGCCAGCTTCGTTTCACTACGCTGTCATCCCCAACAGTTCGCCTTACCCAAAGCCTTTCAAACTCAAATCTAAGATTTGAGTTTGTCTTTTTAACACTCATCCGCTTAATCAAGCGAGCTTGTTTCGCGGCTTCGCATTAAAAAAGCCTTCCCGATTAATCGGGAAGGCTTTGTAGCGAGACCGGGATTTGAACCCGGGACCTCAGGGTTATGAATCCTGTGCTCTAACCAACTGAGCTACCTCGCCAAGATCCTGATTGGTTATACCCTTAAAAGGGTGGCAAAACTACTTAATTTTTTTGAAATTATGGGTTCACTTTTAGACTAAAAACGGACTGGCCTTCAAAAAAGCCCTCAAATACATCCCCTTTTGACGTTGGGCCTACCCCAGCTGGGGTTCCTGTATAAATTAAGTCACCTGGATAGATGGTAAAATACTCCGTAATGGCTGCTAGAATCTTGTCTAAAGGATAGATCATTAAACTTGAATCTCCAGTCTGAACTGTATTTCCATTTTGAGCTAAAGTATAGTGAATGGGACCTGATAATATTTGAGGGGTTAATGGATGCCATGCTCCTAAAACCGCTGCATTGTCAAATGCCTTTGCTTTTTCCCAAGGAAGCCCTTTTTCTTTCAAAGCATTTTGTACATCTCTTGCCGTAAAATCTATACCAACCGTTATGGCATCACAATATTCAATAACAGGAATACCATTGGGATGGGCTTGCATTAAATTTTTGCCTTTCTTACTAACACGTAGCACCAACTCTCCTTCAAAATGTAAATCGTTGGTAAAACTTGGAATAGAAAAATTTTCCCCTGAAGGCAACAAGGCCGCATCCGGTTTCATAAATATAATGGCCGAAGTAGGTACTTCATTGCCCAATTCTTGCGCATGCGCCACATAATTACGACCTATGCAAAATATACTCATACAATAAATTTAATAGTAGTTCTTTTTACTCAACCTTAATATCCATTCCATTGGCAATGGTCATGGTGCGCGCCAATCCAATGGCTGCGAAAGATTCAATCACTTCCACGCATTTTTGGATTTTCAAATCAATCAACTTTCGCTCGTCCTGCGCCCATTTGCCCAATACAAAATCTACTTGTTGTCCTTTGGTAAAATTATTTCCAATGCCAAATCTTAATTTTGGATAAGCATCGGTGCCTAAGGTAAGTTGTATATCTTTTAATCCATTGTGCCCCGCGTCGGAACCCGATGCGCGTAAACGCAATTTAGAGGTAGGCAACGCCAAGTCATCCACAATGGTTAAGGTGTTTTCTAAATCACATTTTTCTTTATCCATCCAATATTTAAATGCTTTACCGCTTAGGTTCATAAAAGTGGTTGGCTTTACGCATACAAAAACCTTTCCCTTCCATTTTACTTCTGCCACTTCCGCCAAACGGTCCATCTTAAAAAATCCACCATGTTTTATAACAAAGGCGTCTAGCACATCAAACCCAATATTGTGTCTGGTATGTGCGTATTCCGCACCTATATTCCCCAATCCTACTAATAAAAATTTTGACATAGCTATTTCCGTTCAAGCTCAAATTTAAGCAAAATTGCCAAGCCCCTAAAAACAAAAATCCAGGCAGGGATTAAAACAAAAATCCCCCCAATTGCTTGGAGGGATTCGTATTCAAATAATGTAAAATTATTTTTTAGCTGCTTTAGCTGCTTCAGACTCCTCTTGTTTCAACTGACGAGTCATCACAATAGAAGCTACTGGGATACGTGGAGGGTTCAATACTTCAATGTTTGGAACTTGAATATCTTGAACACGAATATTACCATTCAATTCTAAGTTCGTAATATCTAATTCGATAAACTCTCTTAAATCTTTTGGCAATGCCTTCACTTTTACAGACTTTACTTTAGAGATTAATTTACCACCGGCTTTCACACCTGCAGCAGATCCTACTAATTTTAAAGGTAAAGTTGCGATTACTTTTTTGTTGTCAACTAATTCTAATAAGTCAACGTGTAACAAAGCATCAGATACTTTATGGAACTGTAAGTCTTTCAAGATACACTTGTAAGTTTTACCGTCAATTTTAACTTCTGCTAATTGGAATTCACTTGTGTACACCAATGGCTTAAAAGCCTTTGCAGAAGCATAGAAATTAACTTCTGTAGCACCCCCGTAAATTACACCTAGCACATTTTCCTGAGAGCGTAGTGGGCGGGCGGCTTTTTTGCCAGCTTCGGTCCTCAAGTGGCCTTCGATTGTAACTGTTTTCATTTGAGATCTATTTGTTTTTTAAAATAGGGATTCGTTTACACGAAATCCCGCCCATTATTCTTTCTCAATAATGGAGCGCGAAGATAGGAAATAAAAAAGTAGCAACCAAGGCTGCTACTTAATATTATCTAACTATTTGATTTTTAACCTCTTGCCTTCAATTGGGAGTGCACAAATAAGCTGGTAATACTCTTGTTTTCATAGGCATTTCTAATGGCAATCGCGAATAAATCGGCTACAGTTACCACCTTAATTTTAGGAGAACTATGTTGCAATGGAATGGTATCACATACCACCAACTCCTCTAAAATAGAATTTTCGATGTTTTCGTAGGCCATACCGCTCAAAACCGGATGGGTGATTAAAGCACGCACCGTTCTTGCTCCTTTCTCTTTTAATAAAGCGGCTGCTTTAACCAAGGTACCTCCCGTATCACAAATATCATCTACCAATACAATGTCTTTACCAGCCACATCCCCAATAACCACCATACTTGCAATTTCATTGGCACGCTTACGGTGCTTATCGCAAATAACCATCTCTGCATTAAAATAATTGGCCACTTCTCTTACACGGTTGGTACTTCCTACGTCCGGTGCGGCAAAGCAGAGGTTTTCTAATTTTAAAGACTCAATATAAGGAATGAAAATAGCAGAGCTGTCCAAGTGATCCACCGGCACATCAAAGAAACCTTGAATTTGAGCAGCATGCAAGTCCATGGTAATAACTCTATTCGCACCAGCCGCTTCCAACAAGGTCGCAATTAATTTTGCCCCAATCGCCACCCTTGGCTTATCCTTACGGTCCTGACGCGCAAAACCATAATAAGGAATCACCACAATAATTTTATAGGCACTAGCACGTTTTGCGGCATCTATCATTAATAACAACTCAAACAAATTGTCTGTGGGCGCGTACGTGCTTTGCACTAAAAAAACATAGTCTCCACGCACACTTTCCAAGAAAATGGGCTGAAACTCGCCGTCACTGAATTTTTGAATGTTGATTTTACCAATAGGGGCGCCAAAACGTTGCGCAATTTTCTCTGCCAGGGCCGTTGAGCCTGTTCCAGCAAATATTTTAACAGAAGGGTTCATGGGATGGTTGAATGTGGTCCAAAGTTATCATTCTGTGCAGCATTTAGGAAACATTATAGGTCCTACTTTTCAACAACTCATTCACCTAGGAGAAAATTCTATTTTTTTTCTAGTATTTATACCCTTATAGCGGGTTGATTTAAAAGATAGATTTATCCCTAATTCAATTTTCTGATGATGTCTATAAAATCTTGGTCACTCCACGACCAGCCTATGCATAAATTGGAGCAAAAGGGTAGTAAATATTTAAGTGATTCTGAACTCATTGCCATTTTATTGCAACAAGGAACTGCACAAGAAAATGCAGTGGACTTGGCACGTAATTTATTAGGTAGGTGTAATAATAATTTGAAAAAACTAGCTAAGCTTTCAGTGAATGATTTGATTGCCCTTAAAATTAAAGGGATTGGAAAAGCGAAAGCTATTCGTATTGTCGCTGCCATTGAACTTGGCTCTCGAAGAATTTTTCAACAACATCTCGATAAAAATATTTTTCAAAGTAGCGATGTGATTCAGCATTTAAAATACAGTTTGCAGTTTGAATCACGGGAAATATTTATGGTATTATTACTGAATCAAGCCAATAAAATTATTCATGAACAAATTTTAAGTGAAGGCGGGATAACCGGCACCGTAGCGGATCCTAGGGTATTGTTCAAACTGGCCTTAAGTCATGAGGCCACAGGTGTAATTATTTGTCACAATCATCCCAGTGGTCAATTACAACCCAGTAGGATGGACGACCTACTTACGGAAAAAGTAAAAAAAGCAGCCGCCTTTTTAGACATAAAATTAATTGATCATATTATAGTAAGCACACAGGGATACTATAGTTACGCAGAACAAAACAACAATTGGTAAGGCAATGGATCCTTACTTGTATTTAAGCTTGTGCGGTTGGGCCTCCAAAATTCATAGGAATTTCCACAGGTGACATATCTCCAATGGGACCATTGGCTTCTTCAAATCTTTCCACATTTTCTACCAAGGCCTTCATAAATCTTTTCGCATGCATAGGTGTTAAAATCACACGTGACTTTACCTTACTTTTTGGGGTACCAGGCATAACATTTACAAAGTCAACTACAAATTCTGCATTGCTATGGGTAATGATAGCAAGATTGGCATAAGCACCTTCTGCAATTTCTTCGCTTATTTCAATATTTAAGGCTGGGTTTGGGTTTTGTTCCATAGGGATAGTTAAGGGAGCAAAGATACAGGGGATGAAATGTTTAAAAAAAAATTCTGCCCCTGCTTTTCTATGAACTAAATTTGCGGCATGTTAGTACTAGATGGCAAAATTGCCTCCGCGGCCGTAAAAGCAAGCCTTTTACAACAAACCCAAGCCTTACAAGCAGCCGGTAAAAGAACCCCTCATTTAGCCGCTATTTTAGTGGGTAATAATGGAGCAAGTGAAACTTATGTAGCCAGCAAAGTAAAGAACTGTGAGGAAACTGGTTTTGGAAGTTCACTGATTCGTTTTAATGACGATGTTAGTGAGGCTGATTTATTAGCAAAGATTGCTGAATTGAACGCAGATAAAACAGTGGATGGCATTTTAGTACAATTGCCTTTGCCTAAACATATTAATGACGAAAAAATTATTGAAGCCATTCATCCAGACAAAGACGTAGATGGCTTTCATCCCATGAACATAGGTAGAATGGTACAAGGCTTGGATACATTTATTCCTGCCACTCCATATGGGGTATTGCTGATGCTGGAGTATTATAAAATTGAAACCAAAGGAAAACATGTGGTTGTGATAGGTCGCAGTAATATCGTAGGTAGACCCATGAGTATTTTATTAAGTAGCAACCGTCCACAAGGAGAAGCGCATGTTACCCTATGTCATAGACATACGCCCAAAGAAGAATTAATTTCACTTTGCCAACAAGCAGATATATTAGTCGTCGCCGTGGGAATACCTGAATTTGTTACTGCCAATATGATTAAGCCAGGCGCTGTAATTATAGATGTAGGGATTACGAGAGTGGAAGATGCTACAGCAAAAAAAGGTTTTCGCATTAAAGGAGATGTAAATTACGCAGAAGCGATTGCCAAGGCTTCAGCGGTAACTCCAGTGCCAGGGGGTGTTGGCTTAATGACCATTGCAGGTTTATTAATGAATACCATGAAGGCGTACACCGGTAAATTTTACCATAATTAATTGATGATTGCATTCTTAAAATATGAACACCACCCAAACGATATCCTATCCAGTCATGGAAATGTTTTATTCTTTGCAAGGCGAAGGATATCACCAAGGCAAGGCTGCTTTTTTTATTCGCTTAGCCGGATGTGATGTAGGCTGTGTATGGTGCGATGTTAAAGACAGCTGGGATGCAAGCAAACACCCAGTACTAAGCATTGAAGAAATTGTAAATGCTGCATTAAAACACCCTGGCAGATTGGCGATTGTAACAGGAGGTGAGCCTTTACTTCATGAATTAGCTCCTTTAACCACTGCTTTAAAAGCAGCTGGTTTTCAAACCAATATTGAAACCTCAGGTTCCAGCCCTATGTCTGGAGATTGGGATTGGGTATGTTTATCTCCCAAAAAATTTAAAGCCCCGTTGGCTGAAAATTTACCCTTGGCCTCTGAATTAAAAGTGGTTGTATTTCATCAGTCCGATTTTGAATGGGCCGAACAACAGGCAAAGTTGGTGAGCGCAGATTGTAAATTATACCTGCAACCTGAGTGGGACAAACAAGCACAAATGACTCCCTTGGCAATTGACTATGTTAAGGCGCATCCCCAATGGGAATTAAGTGCGCAATTGCATAAGTACATTCAAGTGCCTTAATAAGTATATTTACATTACAATTTAAGTTATGTATACAAGGCTTAAGCTAACATTTATTGCTTGCGCGCTCTTTTGCTGCACAGTGAGTGCTATTGCGCAAAATGAAGCCGCTGCAAAAAAATATTACGACAAAGCCATCGAATCCATCGACAATAAAAATTTTGAAGAAAGTATCCCCTTACTTCAAACCAGTATAGAAAAAGACAGTAATTATTTATACAGCTACCTTACTTTATTTCAGGTGTACTTGGATATTAAGCAAGTGAACAATGCCATTGCTATTTTTGAAAAAGGATTTTCTAAAGACCCGGCCAGTTTCCTACCCTACAGTGTAAAATATGCAACAGCATATGCGAGTTTAGGTAACTATCAAAAAGCATTTGATATATTAAATCCACTGCGCAATAACGCACCCAACTATTTGAAACAAAAAATTACCGATTTTCTACAAATATGTGATTACGCCATTCAACATCCTAGTGATCCGCTCATTCAGGTAACCAATGTCGGAGACAGTATCAATACTAGTGCAGCAGAATATTTCCCAACCGTTACGGTACAGGATAGTTTGTTTTTATTTATGCGAAGGAACAGTTATAAAAGAGAAGACTTTTACGCAAGCACCATCACTAATAATGGATTTACCCTAGCTGCTCCTTTATCAGATACTTTGAATCTTGCAGATAAAAAAGGAAGTCCAAGTTTGTCATCGGACTTGCAAACTTTATATTTTGCTGCAGACTATGCCGAGCGTGGCTATGGTCGTTATGATATTTACAAAGTGAACCGCACTAAAACAGGATGGTCCATTCCTAAAAATTTAGGGCAAAATATCAATTCAGATTTTTGGGAAAGTGCCCCCAGCATTTCACCGGACGGACAGGCCCTTTATTTCTGTAGCAATATACCCGGAGGGTACGGAGGAATAGATATATACGTAGCTTATAAAAATGAAAAAGGAGGATGGGAAGAAGCCTTGAATTTGGGACCAGGCATCAATACCGCCGGAGTTGAGCAAACGCCTTTTATGCATGCCGACAATCGTACGCTTTACTTTGCTTCCAATGGGTGGCCGGGATATGGTGGTTCAGATTTATTTGTATCCAGAAAAAAATTAGACGGCCATTGGAGCAAGCCAATCAATTTGGGCTATCCCATTAATACGATTGACAACGAAGGAAGCATTGCGGTAGCGAGTGATGGAACACAAGGCTATATCGCAAGTGATAGAATAGATAGCAGAGGCGGGTTAGATATTTATAAAGTAATCCTCTCCAAAAATACAAGAGCCAATAAAACAAATTATTTAAGAGGCTTAATTGCAGATGCAAAAACACAAAATGGATTAGCAGGTTTTGTAAGGCTAGTAGATCCTAGTGATAGCGCCAATTATATGCAAGTCAATGTTGATACCAGTGGTTTATTTGTATTGGCCCTGCCCGCATTTGATAGCTTAGGCATACAAGTAAATAGTCCCAATCATGATTATGCAAGTATGCTTTTGAGTGAAGATAGCTTAACAAAAATTGCTGGTAGCACACTTGTATTTCATTTAAATGCAATCCAAAAAAAGTTTAGTAAAAATTTCAATAACGTGTTTTTTGAAAGCAATGCTGCGCAATTAAAAAGCAATTCGAATGTTGAATTGAATGCGCTCATTCATTATTTGGAAAGTAGCCCAACAGCGACCATTCTTATTGAAGGTCATACCGACAATACCGGTAATGCTGCAAGTAACTTATTGCTTTCTACAAAACGTGCGGAGTCTATTGCACAGTACTTAATCATGAAGGGGATTGCTGCGTCTCGCATTAGCACCAAAGGATACGGCGCTAGCCAACCCATTGGAGACAACAATACGCCAATGGGCAGGGCACAAAATAGACGCACTAGTTTTACCATTACCCTTCCTTAATCAACAAGTAAGCATTCTAATTTCAAGTATTAATACGCTCCCACCTGTAATGGATAGAACCGATGTTTAGGGAATGAACACAGAAAGTTTCGGAGTCCTCCCCATTGACCAAGAATCACTATTGTATTCCATTGCCTTTAGCATGTTACCGGGCATGGGTGAAATACAAAAAAATAAATTGCTGCAATATTATTCAACTGCAAAACAAATTTATGCATTTAGAAAAAAGGGAAGTTTAGATTGGCCCTTGCAGGAAGCACAAAAAGAATTGGATTTTATCAATAAAAATGGCATTGCCTGCTTACCCATTGGATCCAAAAATTATCCTTACCGACTTGCTCAAATTGCAGACGCGCCATCCGTTTTATACTTGCTAGGTGCTAATGCATTTCATCTTCCTCAATTCATTAGCATCATTGGCACAAGACAACATACACAACAAGTACACAAGGTGGTTCAAGAACTAATGGAAGGAATACAACATTTAAAAATAGGTGTGGTTAGTGGCTTAGCGCTTGGAGTAGACGGTATTGCGCATGCGAGTGCAATGCAATATCAACTTCCCACCTGGGGTGTACTTGCTCATGGATTAGATCAAATCTATCCGAATGCACATCGAAAACTTGCCAAGCAAATGCTAGCACAAGGGGGTTTGCTAACTGAATGCAGACAAAATACATTAACCCTCCCTTATCAATTTCCAAAACGAAACAGAATTGTTGCGGGGATGAGTGACGCCACCATTGTGATTGAAAGTCCTATTGCTGGAGGTAGTATGATCACTGCAAAATTAGCCAGCGGTTATGACAGAGAAGTATTTGCAGTACCGGGAAAAATACATGATGCCAAAAGCAAGGGCTGCTTGTGGTTGATCCAAAATAATATTGCACAATTGTATAATGACCCCATTCATTTATTGGAGCAAATGAATTGGCCGCAAGCGCCTCCAATCATACAAGTATCCAATACACGTTCCTCCTCCATGGACCCTACGGCCAAGGCTATTTATACTTGTATTGAATTAAATGGCCCCATTCATAAAGACTTACTTGCCCAAAAAATGAATTTGGACTATGGCAGTCTAGCAAGCCATCTACTGAGTTTGGAACTAAATGGGCATATTCATTTATTGGCAGGAAATACCTATTCTTGTAGCTAAGTGATTGTATATCAAGGCATCTAAAAAAGGATTTTGCCTAAATGTGCCAAAAAGCTACCTTTGCCTATGGCAACAAGAAATTCTACCAACAACTCCCGCATTTTTGGTCAAGGCTTAACATTCGATGATGTATTGTTAATGCCGGCTTATTCTGAGATGCTTCCTTCGGAAGTTAAAATCTACAGTCAACTTACCAAAAATATTCAACTCAACGTACCTATTTTATCCGCCGCAATGGATACTGTAACAGAAGCGAGCTTAGCCATTGCTTTAGCACGTGAAGGTGGCATTGGTATTTTGCACAAAAACATGAGTATTGAGCGTCAGGCCGAGCAAGTACGCAAAGTAAAACGTAGCGAGAGTGGCATGATTGTGGATCCCATCACCTTAGAAATAAATGCAACTATTGGTGATGCATTAATTTTAATGAAGGAAAATAAAATTGGTGGCATTCCTATTGTAGACAAAGGAAACAAATTAGTAGGCATTTTAACCAACCGTGACTTACGTTTCGAGACGGATAGAAAAAGAAAAGTAAGTGAAGTAATGACGAAAGAAAATTTAATCATTGCGCCAGAAGGAACCGATTTAAGGAAAGCAGAAAAGATATTACGTCAATATAAAATTGAGAAATTACCTGTTGTAAGCAAACATGGAAAATTAATTGGCTTAATTACTTACCGAGATATTTTACAATTAAGCGCCTTCCCCAATGCAGTAAAGGACAAGATTGGTCGTTTATTAGTAGGAGCCGCATTAGGTATCACCAAAGATTTGTTAGATCGTGCTGCTGCATTAAATGCAGTGGGTGTAGATATTGTTTCTTTAGACAGTGCCCACGGACATAGCAAAGGGGTGATTGAAGCCTTAAAAACATTAAAGAAGAATTTTAAAAACTTACCGGTAATTGCAGGTAATGTAGCAACGGCGCAAGGTGCATTGGCATTGGCCAACGCAGGTGCCGACGCTGTAAAAGTAGGTATTGGCCCTGGTTCTATTTGCACTACCCGAATTGTAGCGGGCGCAGGTGTTCCTCAGTTAACCGCAATTATGGAAGCCACGAAAGCATTGAAAGGAAAAAATGTTCCGGTAATCGCTGACGGCGGAATTCGTTACACAGGTGATATGGTAAAAGCTTTAGCAGCTGGCGCGAACTGTGTAATGATGGGAAGCATTTTTGCAGGTACCGAAGAAAGCCCTGGTGAAACCATTATTTATGAAGGACGTAAATTTAAAGGCTACCGCGGCATGGGAAGTATTGGTGCAATGGGACAAGGAAGTGGCGACCGTTATTTCCAAGAAGGAACCGATAGCAAAAAGTTTGTACCAGAAGGCATTGAAGGCCGTGTAGCTTATAAAGGAAACCTGAGTGAAATTATTTATCAATTTGTGGGTGGATTAAAAGCAGGGATGGGATACTGTGGCGCAAAAACCGTAAAAGATTTACAAAACGCCACTTTCGTTCAAATCACCAATGCAGGGATGAAAGAAAGTCATGCGCACGATATTGATATTACCAAAGAGGCTCCAAACTACAGCCGTAAATAAATTTCAATGAAAAAAGTAGGGAGTAACATATTGAGGAATCTATTTTCCAAAGCGGTGCTACTCATTCTAATGCTGAATATGGGTATTGTATTTAGCAATACCATTCATGCGCAGGATAGTACTCAAAATACTCAACTGCGTTTTAGTTTAATTACCTGTGATGCAGGCAATGACTTGTATACCATCTGGGGGCACACAGCCATTCGGGTGATTGATAGTGTTCATCACACCGACATGGTTTATAATTATGGTAGTTTTGATTTTGAAACGCCCAATTTCCTCGCCAAGTTCATGAGAGGGGATTTAAAATATTTTATCAGTGCCGATACCTATGCAAATTTTTTATACGAATACCAATATTATGGTAGGGATGTGCATGAACAAGTATTGAAACTTACGGCAATAGCAAAACAAAATTGGTACCAGGCCTTACAAGTAAATATGATGGGTGATAATCGGTTTTATTTGTACAACTTTATTGGAGATAATTGCACAACCCGGATTAAAGACGGTTTATTCAAACACGCTCCTATAAATCAATACAGTATTGGCATTCGTTCCTATCGAGAAGAAGTAGTAAGTGCCCCATATAAAAATGGCTTGGGCTGGATTGGACTAGGCATTGATTTATTATTAGGTGCAGTTGCCGATCAAAGCCCTGATTTATTCCAGGAAGCTTTCTTACCCAAATTGCTCTATAACAAATTGGCATTGAACCCAGGATTGGTAAAAGAGGCCAATCATATCAAATACAACCATAAACCGGCCCCAACTGGCGGCAATCCAATCAATTTCTTACTTGTATTGTTGGTAGTATATGTGCTTGTCTCTTTCTGGAAACACCAACTTGCCCAAAAAGTAGCTAGTTTATTAGATATATTATTATTATTTGTTTTCGGAGTTGGAGGTGCATTGGTTTTGTATATGAGTCAATTTTCATTGCATAACGCCTGTCATGAAAACTATAATTTAATCTGGCTACACCCTTTATACTTATTAGCTATTCCAGTATATTTTATTGCTAAAAAATGGGCGAGTTACTTAGGATACGTTTTTTTTGCTGCTACTATTTTGTTGATGATCGCCAACCATTGGATACCTCAACAGTTTTCTAATTCGGTGATAATTGTAATGATTATTGCACTATTTCTTCAAATTAGACTTATTCAAAGAGGGGAAAAATAAGCAGCCATGTTACACTATTACGATTACGGCGAGGATCAATTGGCCTACTTTGACGAAGGGAGCCAAGAAGAGCCTAATCAGTCCAAAAAAGAAAAAGCGACTCTACTTTTAATTCACGGTTTTGGTGAAGATCATTGTATTTGGAAAAATCAAATTGAATTTCTTTCTCAACATTACCGTGTGATTGCACCTAATTTACCTGGGGTGCATTGTAAACCCTTAGCCATACACCATTCGCATGCACCTAGTCTACGCAATTATGTAGAAGTGCTTCATGAACTCATGCACAGTTTACATATAGACAAATATTATGTATTGGGACATAGCATGGGTGGGTATATTGGTTTGGCATTTGCAGATTATTATGTGAACCATGTTATTGGATTAGGCTTAATCCATTCCACCACTTTTGAAGACAGCCCAGCAAAAAAAGAAAGTCGTTTAAAAGTCGCTGAATTCCTATTCGAACATGGTACGCAAAAATTCTTAGAAACTTCAACCCAAAATTTATTTGGAAATGCCTTTAAACAAACACATCCTGAAAAAATACAGGATGTGATGGATAGCGCTAGTGATACCAGTCCAGAAGCGATGGTGCAATTTGTAATGGCCATGCGCAACCGACCCGCTTATACCCATTTACTTTCTCAACATCGAATTCCCATATGGATGATTGCTGGAGAAGAAGATATTGCCGTTCCGATAGAAGATACTTTGCAACAAACTCAACTTTTACCTTCCAATCATGTTATGATACTTAAACAAGTAGGACACATGGGCATGTTGGAAGCTACGGAACAAGTCAACCAGGCCCTACTCGGGTTTATTCAAGCAGCTGAAAAGCAGGCTTAAATTAGATTTCATTTATCTTCGCCATACCAAAATATAAATTACCTTTTTAAAATACAACCATGTCAAAAATTATCTTAATTACAGGTGCCAGTTCAGGTTTTGGAAAAGCAATGGCGCAAAAATTTGCCGCAGGTGGATGGAACTTGATTTTAACCGCACGTAGAAAAGAAAAATTAGAAGCCCTGGTTGCGGATTTGCAAAAACAATATGGTGTAAATATATTGAGCCTTGTATTTGACATCCAAAGCAAGGAAGACACTTTTAAATATTTAGGCAACCTCCCTACTGAATGGCAGACAGTAAATGTACTAGTGAACAATGCGGGCTTGGCACTGGGACGCGACTCCTTTATGGATGCTAATTTGGCCGATTGGGAAACCATGATAGACACCAATGTAAAAGGTTTATTGTATGCCTCTAAAGCGGTATTGCCTTATTTAATAAAGCAAGAAGGGCATATTATCAATATTGGAAGCACTGCTGGCAAAGAAGTGTACAAGGATGGCAATGTGTATTGTGCGACCAAGCATGCAGTAGATGCAATTAGCAAAGCCCAAAGAATAGATTTATTGCCACAGCATGTAAAAGTAACGGCGATCCATCCTGGCGCAGTGGATACTGAATTTTCATTAGTAAGATTTAAAGGAGACGCCACTAAAGCAGCAGCCGTGTATGCAGGTTACCAGCCATTACAAGCAGAAGATATTGCAGACACAGCTTGGTATGTAGCCAATTTGCCTAAACATGTATGCATTAATGATTTGGTAATTACTTGTACAGCACAAGGCAATTCAACAACCATTCACAAAGACTAAAAAGTTCTACTAAAAGGAAGCGATTTTAAGTGTTCCACCCCCTCATTGAAGTCTTTCCAAATTTCATGTACAATTTGTGCAGCGGGTTTGATTTTATCAATCAGGGCACTTACTTGCCCAATCTCCAATTCCCCTTCTTTCATATCGCCTTCGAACATTCCTTTTTTGGCGCGGCCACGACCTAGGAATACAGACAATTCTTCCTTGCCCCTCCCTTCTCTTTCAAGTGCTAAAATATGTAGAGCAAAATCATTTTTCAATAAACGTACCGGTGCTAATTGTTTTAATCCAAGTTGGGTATCTCCCTCGCCAGCTTCTAATATTGCTTGTTTAAAATGAACATGTGCACAGGATTCCATGCTACACACAAAACGAGATCCAATTTGAACAGCTTCTGCACCCAATGCAAAAGCAGCTAACATCTGAGCACCTGTTGCGATACCGCCTGCCGCAATCACTGGAATCTTAACCGCTTTATGTACCAAAGGAATTAAGACCATACTTGTGGTTTCTTCTCTCCCATTGTGTCCGCCCGCTTCAAAACCTTCTGCAACCACTGCATCACAACCTGCCGCTTCTGCTTTCAATGCAAACTGAGCACTACTTACTACATGCACTACAATAATACCGGCTGCTTTTAAAGTTGCCGTCCAAGTTTTGGGATTGCCTGCACTGGTAAAAACAATGGGTACTTTTTCGTCAATGATAATATCAATGTGTGCTTGTAAATCTGGATACAACATGGGCAGATTTACTGCAAAGGGTTTACTAGTCGCTTCTTTTGTTTTTTGAATTTGTTCCCTCAATACATCTGGATACATGCTACCGGCGCCAATAATGCCAAGGCCACCCGCATTGCTTACAGCACTGGTAAGTTCCCATCCACTAGCCCAAACCATCCCTGCCTGAATAATGGGCAGCTCAATCTTAAAAAGTTGCGTGATTCGATTTTCAAATGGCATAACAATTGTTTAAGCATTATCCAAAATCAATTTCCGTATTGTCTCCAATATTTAAGGTACGACTTAAACCTTTCACTGCGGCATCACTTCCAATTAAAGAATTATCCAAGACCACTTCGTCTAAAGTCGTATAGGTTCCAATAATACTCTCTTTGACTACAGAGCTTTTGATAGTAGAGTTGTTTCCAATGGTAACATGGGGTCCAATGATGGAGTTTTCAATCACACAATTATCCGCAATACTCACAGGAGGAATAATAATTGTATTCAAATACAATTCGGGATTCACGGCAAGGCCACCTGTCTTTTTTAACAATACCGCATTGGCTTCCAATAAAGATTCTCTTTTTCCACAATCATACCAATGTTTTACTTTGAAAGTGTCAAAGCAAATTCCTTTTTTTATCATGCATTCCAAAGCATCGGTTAAATTATACTCTCCATTGGATTTAATATTCTCTGTTATCAATTGCTGAAAACAATCAAATAAAACAGGGGACTCGTTAATTTTATATAAGCCAACTAGTGCATTATTGCTTTTGGGAATGGATGGTTTTTCTACTGCATGTAATACTTTTCCCTCTTCGTCTAATTCTACCACCCCAAACTGTGTAGGGTCGTCTACTTTTTTAATGCCCAGCATACTTGTTGGACTGGCAATCACTTCTCTAATATCAAATTCGCAAATGGTATCTCCTAATGAAATGAAAACGGGATCGTTTCCTACAATTTCTTTGGTAAGTTGAATGGCATGTGCCGTACCCTGACGATCATTTTGATATACAAAATGGGTTTTCAAATTCGGATAAGTCTGCTCCACATAATCCTGTATTTTCTCTCCTAAATAACCAACAATAAAAATATATTCATCAATACCCACTTCTTTCAATTGATCAACGATAAAACTCAAAATCGTTTTACCTGCAATGGGGATTAATGCCTTAGGTTGTGTATAGGTATGTGGTCGCAATTTAGCACCTGCTCCGGCAACCGGTATAATAGCCTTCATGATTTTCCTTTTTGGGGAGGGTAAAAATAGCAAATAACCGTTAGTAATAGGTCAATTTCCAAGCCAATTCCGGTATTTGAGGCCTAAATACAGCAAACCTATTGTAAATGTGGATATTAGACCCCCAACTGTGTAAAGAAAGCTTTGTATAGCCTTCAGATAGGATTTATTTTTGCCAAATATTCTACATAAAATCACATCACGCTATAAATATCCCAACTATGCAAAGAGATACCCTTGTTTTTGACATTATTAATCAAGAATTACAAAGACAAAGACGTGGCATTGAATTAATTGCTTCAGAAAACTTTACCAGCTTACAAGTAATGCAAGCCATGGGAGGTGTAATGACCAATAAATATGCAGAAGGATATCCTGGAAAAAGATATTATGGTGGTTGTGAGATTGTAGATAAAACGGAGCAATTAGCAATTGATCGTTTAAAAGCAATTTTTGGACTTGAGTATGCCAACGTTCAACCACATAGTGGTGCGCAGGCAAATGCCGCAGTGATGTTGGCTATTTTACAACCTGGTGATGCCATCTTAGGTTTGGACTTAAGTATGGGTGGTCACTTAACACATGGTAGTGCTGTTAACTTTTCCGGTAAAACTTACAAGCCCTATTTTTATGGTGTGGTAAAAGAAACAGGACTCATTGACTATGAAATGTTAGAGAGTCAAGCAAGAGCACATAAACCAAAGTTAATTATTTGTGGCGCGAGTGCTTATAGCCGTGATATTGACTATGCAAGAATTAGAAAAGTAGCAGACGAAGTAGGTGCTTTTGTGTTGGCGGATATTGCACACCCAGCAGGATTAATTGCCAAAGGATTATTAAGCTCTCCATTTAATCATTGTCATTTTGTAACTTCTACTACCCATAAAACATTGCGTGGACCTCGCGGTGGTGTCATTATGATGGCGAAGGATGGAGAAAATACATTAGGATTAAAAGATGTAAAAGGCAATTTAAGATTATGGTCCAATGTAAATGACATGGCCGTATTCCCAGGTACACAAGGGGGTCCATTAGAACATGTGATTGCAGCAAAAGCCATTGCGTTTGGTGAAATCCTATCTGATGACTTTACTGTATATGCAAAGCAAGTGCAAAAAAATGCACAAACAATGGCTGCCGCATTTGTTGGAAAGGGATATGAAATTATCAGTGGAGGTACCGACAACCATTTAATGTTGATTGACTTAAGAAATAAAAACATTAGTGGTAAAAAAGCAGAGCAAGTACTAGGTCATGCAGACATTACTGCCAATAAAAATATGGTGCCTTATGATGATAAATCAGCATTTGTTACTTCAGGTATTCGTTTTGGAGTAGCTGCCATTACAACACGTGGCATGAACGAAGGACATATTCCTTTTGTAGTTGACTCCATTGACAAAGTGTTAATGAACGCTGACAATGAAACCCTTCTAGCAGAAACCAAGAAAGACGTAAATAAGTTCATGGAGCAATTTGTATTGTACCCTGAACTAGGCGCTTAATATATTTAAGGACTTATTATAGTCTATAGCCTCTCCTTCCGGAGGGGCTATTTTATTTGAAATAAAATAGTGTAACTTTATACTATGATACAAAGAATACAAAGCATTTGGTTATTACTAGCAAGCGCAGCCGCTTTTTCAGTATTGCGTTTTCCATTTTATTATACACCCACTCCATTTGCACTAGAAATAAATGGAAGTGCACAATACAGTACCCTCATTTCTTTGGCTTTTAGCGCCTGCCTAAGCTTTATTACTATCTTTTTATATGGCAATCGCATGTTGCAATTAAAGGTCTCCCTTTTGAACTTTCTGCTATCCTGCTTAATTGGATGCCTTGTTTACAAAATAGTAGTAGCCAACCCGGGTGGTGGATTTACCCTTCCTTCACTTGCTTTATTTGTCATTCCCGTTTTGCAAATTTTAGCCATGGTAAAAATTTACAAAGACGAAAAGTTGGTAAAAAGCGCAGATAGATTAAGATAAGGATTGCATGCTATTGCAAGATATACCTTGTCTTATAAGTACTTCCCTGTCTGTGAAGCCTTACACTTCGCTAGACCACTTGGAACACCTGCATAAACAACGGTTCCGCCGGCATCTCCTGCTTCAGGACCCATGTCAATGACCCAGTCGGATGCCTTAATGACATCGGTATTGTGTTCCACTACAATTAAAGAGTGACCTTGATCAATTAAAGCGTTGAATGCTTTTAATAATTTATGGATGTCATGAAAATGCAAACCTGTAGTAGGTTCATCAAATAGGAATAACATTTTTTGATTCGCTTTTCCTTTACCTAAGAAGCTAGCTAATTTTACACGTTGTGCTTCTCCTCCACTCAATGTACTACTGCTTTGCCCCAACTTCACATAGCCCAATCCCACTTCTTGCAATGGGCTAATAGCGAGTACAATATTTTTTTCTTCCTTAAAGAACTCAATGGCTTCGTCTACGCTCATTTCTAAAACATCATAAATACTCTTGCCCTTATAATGTACCTCCAACACCGATTCTTTAAAACGCTTTCCTCCACAATCCTCACAGGTTAAATGCACGTCCGCCAAAAATTGCATTTCTACCAATTGCTCGCCCTCTCCTTTACATGTATCACAACGTCCCCCGTCCACATTGAAAGAAAAATGCTTGGGTTGAAAACCCCTTATTTTAGAGAGTGCTTGTTTAGAATATACATCTCTGATGGCGTCATAGGCCTTGATATAAGTAACTGGATTGCTTCGGGAAGATTTACCTATGGGGTTTTGATCCACCATTTCAATAGCGTCAATTAAATGCAAGTCCCCTTTGATATCTGCATAACCACCTACCATTTCTGCAGGTTGTTGTTTTGCTTTTAAAATAGCATTGTACAATACTTTTTTTACTAAGGTTGTTTTTCCGCTACCACTTACTCCACTTACCACACATAAACTTTGTAAAGGAAAATCTACATTTACATTTTGTAAATTATGCAAATGCGCGCCTTCTAGTTTTATAAAATGTTTTGCCGGTCTGGTTTTAGCAGGCACAGGGATAAACAGTTCGCCTTTTAAATATTTACCAGTTAAACTTTTCTTATCCTTCATGAGTTCCGCTGCCGTTCCAACTGCCACTACATCTCCTCCCTGGTGTGCCGCAAGCGGCCCCATATCTATAATATGATCTGACTCCCGCATAATTTGTTCGTCATGCTCTACTACTACCACCGTATTGCCTAAGTTTCTTAAATTTTGTAATACTTTAATCAGCCTTTCTGTGTCTCTTGAATGCAAGCCAATACTAGGCTCATCCAAAATATATAAGGAGTTGGTTAGATTACTTCCCAAACATCTTGTTAATTGTATTCTTTGACTCTCCCCGCCACTCAAACTATTGGCCAAACGACTTAAAGTTAAATAACCCAAGCCCACATCCATTAAGGTTTGAATACGTTGTTCTATTTCAATTAAAATACGTTTTGCAATTTCATTGTCATGAGCAGATAATTTCAAATCCTTAAACCATTGTTGCAACTCTCTTACTGGCATGGCACATAACTCACCAATATGCTGCCCGCCAATTTTTACATACAAGGCTTCTTTGCGCACACGGTATCCATTGCAGTCTGGACAATTGGTTCTTCCGCGATACCTACTTAATAAAACACGAAACTGAACTTTATATAAATGCGCTTCTACATCTTTAAAAAAATCATCAATGCCCAAAGCCTTGCCCGTTCCTTTCCAAAGTTGGGTGTACTGCGCTTTCGTTAATTTGTTAATGGGTTGATGTATCGGAAATCCTGTCTTACCTGCTTCTTTAACAAACTGATCCTTCCACCAACTTAATTTCTCGCCCTTCCAGGGAGCCACTCCTCCATCATATACCGACAAGAAAGGATTGGCAATCACCAGGTTTTCATCAATGCCTAGCACTTGACTGTAGCCTTCGCAGGTAGGACAAGCACCGTAAGGATTATTAAAAGAAAATAAATTGGGTGTAGGTTCATCAAATTCCATCCCATCCAAACTAAACTTATTATTAAAATCTTGTAAAGTGGTATTGTTTTTTTCTACCCACAATAGTCCCTCTCCTTCATAAAAGGCAGTGCCAATCGAATCCGTTAAGCGATGTATATCATCCTCGTCAAAATCTTTGACAATAATTCTATCTATGAGCACATAAACCTCATGTGCTTTTATTTTTTTTGTGAGTTCTGTTTTAGAAAGTTCCAATGCGTCTTCAATTCTTAGGATCTCGGATTCAGCTTTAGCAGTCCTTAAATAAATTCTAGTAAACCCTTTTTGCACCAATATATTTAACTCCTCCGCAATATCTCTTTTGGATTGTTGTTTAAATGGAACCAGGATGACCATTTTATCTCCCGCTTTCCCTTTTTGGATATAGGAAAGCACATCCTGCACATCGTGCTTTTTTACTTCCTGCCCACTTATGGGGGAATAGGTTTTCCCAATTCTTGCAAAAAACACCCTAAAGTAATCGTACAACTCCGTCATACTACCCACGGTACTCCGTGGGGTTCGGGTGGTTACCTTTTGCTCAATTGCAATGGCTGGACAAAGGCCCTTTATATAATCCACATCTGGCTTACCCATACGGGACATAAACTGACGGGCATAGGAAGACAAACTCTCTGCATAACGTCTTTGACCCTCGGCAAATAAAGTATCAATGGTTAAAGAGGACTTCCCACTTCCTGAAACCCCTGTTACCACTATCAACTGCTCACGTGGAAACGCTACAGATACATTTTTTAAATTATGTACCCTTGCGCCAACTACTTCAATGGAATCCTTTCCTTTTTTACCTACTGCCATACAGCAAAATAACACAATCCACTGCAATTGGTTGTACCAAAAGCGATATTCTTTTGTATTTGGGTATCAGAATGGGATGTGGATATCCTCGAGACGCATTTTTCGTTTTCAACAAATGAAAAACGGATTGCAATAGGGGGTAATTTTCCATTACTAACCCAACTAAGTACACCCTTACTTAGTCTTCGTAGACCTATAAAAAACAAAAATGAACAAAACCGTACAACTTACCGACAACGAATTGATTCAACAATTTCTAGAAGGAAACACACGTGCATTTGATGCCTTAATTGATCGTCACCAAGAACGAATTTACAATGCCATCTTATTTATGGTAAAAGACAGTTATTTAGCAGAGGATTTAATTCAAGATATTTTCATCAAGATCATACATAACCTCAAATTAAACAAGTACAACGACGAGGGCAAATTTTTACCTTGGGCTTTACGTATTGCGCACAATTTTTGTGTAGATCATTTTAGAAAAGTAAAGCGTACGCCTACCATTAAAACAAGTGACGACCAAGATTTGTTTGAAGTAATTAAACACGCTGACCATTCAGCAGATTACAAAATGACCCGCAGTCAAACACATCGCAATATTCAGGAGTTAGTGGATTTATTACCTGAAGAGCAAAGAGAAATTATTGTATTAAGACACTATGCGAACCTAAGCTTTAAAGAAATTGCGCAAATGACCAATTGCAGTATCAACACCGCTTTAGGCAGAATGCGTTATGGTTTAATTAATTTAAGAAAGATGATGAACGAAAGAGGAATGACCCTCTAGAGCTTGCCTTTTTCTACGCTACACTGTAACCATTTCAAATATACTTCTGCATCCGGGGTATACCCCACTGGATTTGATAGCAATTCTTGATTTGGGCTTATCACAACATATAAAGGCTGTGTTACTTGATTAAAGTTTTCAGCTTGGAAGGTTGCCCATAAATCTCCTACGCTATTGATTTCTTTTTCCGTACCTGCTTTGCTAGTATATTTAAATCGCTTATCAACAGGCAACATTTCTTTATCGTCCACGTATAAGGATACTAAAATAAACTGATCCTTAATGTAGGAAGCGATGGCTGGATTGGTCCAAACATTTTCTTCCATCTTACGACAATTCACACATGCCCATCCAGTAAAGTCAATTAAGATTGGCTTGTTTTGTTCCTTCGCCAAGGTCAATGCATGTTGATAATCATTGACCACATTGGCTTGTACCCCGCGGTTGTCATCGGTTTGTTTTGCCAATAAACTATAATGACTTGGAGGCGGGAAACCGCTCAAGAATTGAATATAGCTAGCATTTTTAGGGAAGATGCCCATAATTAATACCACCGAAAAGGCAATAGCCAATGCACCCCCTATTTTTCTACCCATTGAAATTTTAGCTCCCTTGGTATCATGTGGTAATTGCAATTTGCCTAACAAGTACAATGCTAACCCGATACTTATCACTGCCCACAACCCTAAAAATACTTCTCTCTTTAGGAGTCCCCAATGTTGCACTAAGTCGGCATTGGATAAAAATTTGAAAGCCAAGGCCAATTCTAAAAAGGCCAATACTTTTTTTACTGTGTCTAGCCATCCGCCCGATTTAGGCAAGCTTTGTAACCATTGCGGGAAAATAGCAAACAAGGTAAAAGGCAATGCTAAAGCCACCCCAAAGCCTGCCATCCCTGTGGTCAAAGCCCAAGCGCCCCCTTGCAAGGAACCTACTAATAATGTACCCAAAATAGGACCTGTACAAGAGAAAGAAACAATGGCTAAAGTGATGGCCATAAAAAAGATGCCCCCCAAACTTCCCAATCCACTTTTTGCATCTGCTTTATTGGCAATGCCAGAGGGCAGGGTAATTTCAAAATAACCAAAAAAGGAAATAGAAAAGAAGATAAAGATGACAAAGAAAATAATATTTAATACAGGGCTTGTTGAAATGCTATTAAAAATTTCTGGCTGTACATTGCCCATGATATGAAAAGGCACACTCGCCAACACATAAATCAAGAAGATACTTAACCCATAAATTAATCCATTTACAATTCCCTGCTTTTTAGTTTTAGAACGCTTGGTAAAAAAGGAAACCGTAACTGGAATCATCGGAAATACACAAGGGGTAATTAATGCAATTAATCCTCCTAAAAATCCAAGCACAAATACGGTCCATAAACTTGATTGTGCACTATCATGAGCAGCATCTCCACAAGCGCCAGCGGGTGGGGTAGTAGCAGATGGAGGCAATAGGATTTCTACACCTGCCGTCTTTTTGCCATTTGCTAAAAATAAGGATACTGGAATTTCTTTTTCATAAAACTCATTGCCCTTTGCAATGGCTAACACCAAGGTCCCCCTTAAGGTATCGGGCTGGAATCCTTTAATGGCAATGGTAGACTTCACTTCAAATGGACCCGGAAATATAAAGGCTTTTTCAAATAAAGGATCCTTTTGTTGAATTGCTTTGATAGAAAAACTGGGATTGTCTAAAAAGTGGGCGGTCTCTAATGTAAAAGTTAATGAAGGTGCTGTAGTGATGGGATCTGATTCATTGGAAGGGGTTGTTCCATAAACCTGCCAGCCTTCTTTTACAGAAACACTATAAACTAGGGTATAACTGCTATCATTTAAGGGCGTCGCAGTCGCTTTCACACTCACTAAGCTGTCCGCTTGCGCCATAGCCGTATTTTGCACAGTGAATAATAGAACTGCTGCGCTTAGAAATGAAATGATTTTATTCAAAATAAATTAATTTAAAATAGACACCTATCGAAATTAAACAACCTGTCTACCCTATTGAATCACGACTTCAAAAGGCACTTTAGCGGAAGGTAAACAGCGATTGTCATTGCAAGCCATATATTCAATTTCTCCCACAATCATTGTTTTACTTGTTGCACGCAAACTTACATTTTGTATATACTGAACCCTATTGCTAAAAGTAGCAATCACTGCGCCAAAATTTTTATCAAACTGCTTTTCTACTTTTCCAATTTCTCTTGTTTTTCCTTTTAATTGCACCAAAGCATTCTTTTTAAAACTAATCTTAGTGGGAACAGGTCCTTTATTGACAAACATCGAATAGATATGCCAAGGAGCATCAATATTGGCAGTGAACACAATCTCATATTGTTTATCTGCTTTTTTCACCGCTTCAAAAGTCCATTTTACTGGATTTAATTTTTGTGCATTGGCATTCAATGCAACAATAACCAACATACAGATAACAATAATCTTTTTCATATTTTGTAATTTAACGCCGCTCTATCAGATCGGATCTCATCCGATTAAATATATTCTATTCTATTTAGTCAATCCTAAAATTGCAAACACTTGCTTACCATCAATATTATTCAATGCCGCACTGGTAGCACGCTCCGGATGTGGCATCATACCAAATACGTTACGCTTGTCATTGCAAATACCTGCGATATCATTGGTAGATCCATTTGGATTCGCAGTGCCGCCTACATTACCATGCTCATCGCAATAACGGAATAAAATTTGATTGTTATTTTCTAAATGAGCAAGTGTTGCCTCGTCTGCAAAATACCTGCCTTCGCCGTGGGCAATTGGAATTTGCAAAGCACCGCTCTTTTCCGTTTTGATAAATACGTTTTTACAAATAAATTGTTGGTTTTGATTTTGCAACAAGGCGCCTGGTAACAAGCCACTCTCACATAAAATCTGAAACCCATTACAAACACCCAACACTTTTCCGCCTTTATTGGCAAATTCTATCACCGATTGCATCATCGGACTAAATTTAGCAATCGCTCCGCAACGCAAATAATCTCCATAGGAAAAACCACCTGGTAATACCACACAATCTTCCGTTGTAAAATGAGACAAGTCGCTATCCTTATGCCAAAGCATTTCTACGGGGGCGCCAAGGTCCTTTTCTAAGGCATCTTGCATGTCTCTATCACAATTAGATCCAGGGAAAACAACTACACCAAATTTCATGTGTTCTGATTTAGGTATTAGGGTATGATTTGAAGCCTCAAAGTTACCAAAAACCACTAAAAAAGGACTTATAAATTCTTCACTTAACCCATATGGTTATACACAATAACGGCCACAGAACCCCAAAATAGGACATTGGGGATCCATAATCTTTTGGGAATTGAATAAGCAAAGCTAATAAAACAGGCCATGGGCGTTAAAACAATTGCCGAGGCATACAAAGCCTGGGACGAGAAAATGATTGGCTGAAATAAAGACAATAATAAAACCAAGAGCAAAACGCTCCAATATTTTCTAACTTGAATGATAAATCTAGACTGCTGTTCCTGCCAATAATAAATACCCAAAAACAATTGCACTCCAATAGTTACTAAAGAAAGGATTACATTCAACTCTGGACGCACCAATGGATTTTTCCAATCTAATCTGGGTAAAAAATGTCTAAAATCTTGTGCTTCACTTGTTAAAAAAACATAAGTGAAAATAAAATAAAAAGGCAGCATCACCCCCATTAACATCACCAACCACTCCGTTAATTTAAAGGGTCTTATAATAGTTAAGGCAAACAATACCACGGGGATTAATATTGCAATGGGCTCATAAAGCAGTATGGAGATGCCTAGGATTAATCCGATATTAAATTCAAGGGACTTCGGTTGATTTTGATCGTAAAGTCTTAATAGTTTTACCAATATCCAAATAACCAAGGAGTTGGCTACTAATCCAGAACTCAAAACATCCCAATAAGGGAAAAGTGCAGTTAGAATGATGTACGTAAAACCCGGCAAATAACTTACCTGATAAAACATTTTAAGCTTGCTCATTAGTATATTCAAACGAATGGCCTGACTTAAAATAATGGTCTGAAATAATAACACCAATGCGATTGGCGGTAAGGGCTTGATATAATGTACTAAAAGATAAGCAATGAGTCCGTCTGATTCGTTGGCAATTACCATGGGGGGCTGTATCCAAGCATGATAATGCAATACGATGCTTAGCAACGCCAAAAATAATAAATTAATATCCGACCTATCTCTAAATAAAAATACCACGTTTATTTAATTTGTATTTTAGCAAACCCAATTTTATTTTTAAATTGATACGGCACAATGGCTTCCTTTTCTCCTACTTGTTTCAGTGATCTAGTCATCCATTCATTTTTCTTCTCTGTCAACACAACTCTATCTCCACTAGTCAATTGACCCTCTGTTGAAAATGTATTCATTAAAAATTGACTTACTCCTTTTTCTTTTTTATGATAAATAAGTGTGGAACCATTCTTATTTTCAATTACCCCGTAACCAATAAATTGATCCGCATTAACATCCGATTGTTTTTTATCGATGACTTTAGCAGATTGTATATTTCCTTTTGTATCAAGCGTAATAAAAGCCACTTTATCAGCTTTGTACGTTACAGATGGATAGCCAAACCCAGCATAAGGATTCATCCAAGGTCCTCCCCACCCTCCCCACATAAAGGGGGACATACCAAAGCCTAATCCATAACCAAATCCAAATCTTCCCCAAGGATAAAAACCAAAAGGTCTATTCCAATAACTAAACATAAATGGATTGTAGAAAGGGCCGCCATAAAAATAATCCCATCTAGAAAATGCACCTCTATTGCTATAGGTTTCTGCAGCTTCTGCAACAATCACGATACTTCCGTCCGGTTGCACAATCGCTCTATCAATATAAAAGGCATCAAACGCATCTTTTAATTTACGCTTTGAACTTACGACAGTTCTGATCGCATCTGTAAATCTACTCGCATTACTGGCAATATTGGTTTTAGTTTTGATATCCCAGACAAACGTAAACAACCCTTCTACATTTCCTTTTTGAGTAGTTGCATAAAAGGAATTTAAAATCACCCTGCCATTGCTGTTATCTACTTTTAAGCGTATATCATCCAGCAACAAGGTATTGTTTAGGATTGGAGACTCTACCACTTCCGACCCATCTGCAGCCAAATACAATAAACTAACTGCAGGCGCTGCATTTGGCAAGGTCATATTTCTTAAGCAAAAAAGATTTCCATTGTTATCCAAAGCAAAATCAGATAATACTGTTTTTTTATTTTGCCCATTCACATTCACCACTGCATCATTCACCAATTCAAATTGATGGTTAAAGGAAAGCACTTTGATTTTAATGGATTGTGGGCGCGTTGTATTAACGCTAAATAGCGTTATTCTTTGACCATCGTTGCTTTGCAATAAATTAAACACTTTTGCATTGGAACCTGGACGAATGTTTTCGGCGGTATCTAGTAATTTAGGTGCGCCTGCCAATTGACCATCTTCATTTAAAGTGGCAGCGAAAGCATATACAGTTGTTTTATTTTGAAACTGATACAACGCAATGACCTTACTCGTCGTCGTCACAAATTCAATAGAAGATAAAGAAGCAGGCAAATAAGGCATGTCATTTTGCTTTACCAATTGCATTTGTGCATTATACTGCGCTATAGAAGAAACGGTGCCATTTTTTTTATAAATCCAGTAATGGTCACCCACTTTTCCGAGCACTTCATATTGCATATCTTCTTTGTCCGCTTTTTCAATGCCAGACAAAGTATAAGACTGTGCAAAAGAAAATTGCGTGCCTAGAAAAAGCGTCACAATCAATCCAAAAAATAACTTTTGCATAGAATACATTTTAGAATACAAATTTAAGGCTTTAATCAGCTAACCACCCCAACAAGCTTTAAGAATTAACTGGCTTTTAAGAAAGGAAGCAGGATTAATCCTCTCTTACATGGACCCCCTGTGCTGCGACCGTCAAAGTGTAATTGGCCCCTTCTTTAATTGGATAATTTTCAAGGCCGTGGCTAATGGGGAAATTAAAAGCAACAGGATAATGAAAGGAAGAAACATGATGATACAAAATTTCGAATGCATTGGCGCCAAAATCAGTGGCTGGATCCTTCATCTCGGTAAATCCTCCCAATACCAAACCAGCTAGATGATCAAAAAGCCCCGCTTTTTTTATTTGAATCACCATTCTATCTAAATTATAGTGATACTCCCCAACATCTTCTAAAAATAAAATTTTACCCCTGGTCTCAAAACTATGGTTAGATCCAATCAAATGTGCCATCATGCACAAATTACCGCCTACCATGGGCGCTTGTGCTTGACCCAGTCTATTAAAAAGATGGGGGGCAGCCTCATATTGTGTTTTGACCCCTTCCAATATCAATTTTAAAGATTGAATATATGGCTCACCTGCAGCCCCTTTGTTAAAAGCAGCCGCCATGGGACCATGGATACTTTGAATACCTTGTTTTTGAAGGGCTGCATGTAAAACCGTAATATCACTAAATCCTATCACCCATTTGGGTTGTTTTGAAAAAATAGAGAAATCAATATTATCAATAATTCTACTCAATCCATACCCTCCTCTTCCACACAATACCGCCTTTACGGATGCGTCATCCAGCATGGCTTGTAAATCTGCCGCTCTTTCCTTATCGGTAGCAGAAAAACAATCCTTTTTAGTACCTACTGTTACGCCTAGCTTCACTTTATAGCCCCAACTAGTAAGGATTTCAATACATTTTTCTACCCTTTCCATAGGAATGGATCCCGCTGGACAAACAAGGCCAATAATGTCTCCGGGTTGAAGGTTTTGAGGTTGAATCATACCGCAATATTAAGTACTTTTGCAACAATGAACACGCCTAAACGATATTTGATTACGGCTGCCCTACCCTATGCCAATGGATTAAAACATATTGGTCATTTAGCCGGCGCCTATTTACCAGCTGATATTTATGTGCGCTATTTAAAGGCACAAAAAAGAGATGTGGTTTTTGTATGCGGAAGTGATGAGCATGGAACTGCCATTCCTATTCAAGCCACCAAGGAAGGGACTACTGCACAAGCCATTATAGATAAGTACCATCCTATTATTGAACAAAATTTCAAGGACCTAGGTATTGCATTTGATATTTACCATCGTACCAGCGATCCTTTACACCACGAAACCGCAAGTGAATTTTTTAAAGACTTAGAAAGTCGTGGGGATTTAGAAACCAAAACCACCGAGCAATATTTTGATGCACAGGCCAATACTTTTTTAGCCGATCGTTATATAAAAGGCACTTGCCCTAATTGCGGACATGGAGAAGCTTATGGAGATCAGTGTGAAAAATGTGGCAAGAGCTTGAGCCCAGAAGAATTAATTAATCCAGTAAGTACTTTAAGTGGCAATGCGCCCATTAAAAAGGAAACCACTCATTGGTATTTACCTTTAAATAGACATGAGGAATTTTTACGTCAGTGGTTATTAGAAGAACATGGGAATGATTGGAGACCAGCAGTGATTGGTCAATGTAAAAGTTGGATTGAAGGCGGTTTACAGCCTCGCGCCGTAACCCGTGATTTGGACTGGGGCGTGAAAGTACCCGTTGCAGGTGGAGACGGAAAAGTATTGTACGTTTGGTTTGATGCACCTATTGGATACATAAGCGCTACTAAGCAATGGGCAATCAATAATAACCAAGATTGGAAACCTTATTGGAATGATCCTGAAACCAAATTGGTTCACTTTATTGGTAAGGATAATATTGTATTTCACTGTATCATCTTTCCGGTGATGTTAAAATTGCATGGCAATATTTTACCAGAGAATGTACCTGCTAATGAGTTCATGAATTTAGAAGGCGATAAGATGAGTACTTCAAGAGGTTGGAGTATTGAAATGGATGACTATATCAACAAATGGATTAAAAAAGAAAATGGCGGCGAGGCCTTGGCCGATTGTCTGCGTTTTTATTTAAACGCTATTGCCCCTGAATCCAAGGACAGTGAATTTACATGGAAAGGTTTTCAAGATGCAGTGAATGGAGAATTGGTAAGCATCTTCGCCAACTTTGTGAATAGAACTTGGGTATTGATGCATAAGCTTTGTAATGGCAAAGTGCCTAAAATTCATATTGAACATTTAGACGACGAGGATAATTCCTTGCTATTAGCCGTTAAAGAGACCAAAGAAAAAGTAACCCTATTATTAGAGCAATATAAATTTAGAGATGCTCAATTTGAAGTGATTAACCTAGCACGTCTGGGTAACCAATACATGCAAAAGAAGGAGCCCTGGATATTAGCAAAAAATATAGATACCGATCCTACTGCTCAAGCAAAGATTGATAACTGTATGCATGGCTGTTTGCAATTAACAGCCAACTTGGCTATTTTGATCAACCCATTCCTTCCATTCACAGCAAAGAAAATGTGTCACTTGATGAAAGTGGTGCCCAAAATGCTAGAGTGGGAAAATGCAGGGAACTTTAATTTATTAAAAGTAGGTTATAGCTTACGACCACCCGAATTGTTATTTAGAAAAATTGAAGACGAAGAAATCGCAGCGGAATTAGCCTCCTTAAAAGCCAATGCAGAAGCAAAAAAATCTAAAATGGAAACTACTAATACGAACTCAGCTGCAGCAAATAATGCTAGTGCGACTGAAGGATTAAACGAAACCGGCATCCCGGCGCTGAAACCAGAAATTGTTTTTGACGATTTTGGCAAGATTGATTTACGCGTAGGCACGATTGTGAAAGCCAAGAAAGTAGAGAAGGCGGATAAATTATTAGAATTATTGGTGGATCTTGGTTTTGAGCAAAGAACCATCCTTTCTGGGATAGCAATGCATTTTAATCCAGAAGAAATCGTAGGTAAACAAGTTACCATCGTTGCCAATTTAGCCCCACGCAAAATGCGCGGCATTGAAAGCAAGGGTATGATTTTAATGGCAGAGGATGCCAATGGTAAATTATATTTTGTAAGCCCAAGCGAAGCCGTTGCTGCTGGCAGCCCCATTGCATAGGATACTAACAAAAAGCCCCTCCAATTGGAAGGGCTTTTTTATTCAAGCAAGCAATCGCGTATCAAAATACGCTGTATGTGAAAACTAAAAACTAATACACTCTTTTAATTCCTTCTCGGTGTAAGCTAAACCATGTTGCTTTAACACTTCGTCTGGAACCCCATTCCATTGATTAGGCTGGTTACCCATATAACCTAAATCCTTCACACCTATTTCTGAGGTATAAAAACCAGTGGTTACTAGATCGCGCATTTTATTAAAGAAGCTTACACCTTGAGCCACTTCTGGTTTTGCTTTTTTAGGATAGGCAATTTCATCCACGATACCAATTTGTTGCTCATGGGTACAACCCACAAAAGATTTTCCATGTTTATTGAAACTATGCAAGTCCAACCATCTCAAGCCCCCTCTTACAGGTACTTGATGTTCCGGCATATCCTTTACGATAAACTCAATAAACTCAGGCACTTTGGCTTCTGAAGCTGATCCGCTGGTTTCGTCCTTTGGCATGATAATATCTCCCAACACCGTAATGGTAGCCATTTCATGTTCATCAAAGAACTTGGGCTGTGCATTTACTTTAACTAGGTAGTCTTTCTCTTCCTGCATTCTATCCTCATCTGGAGCAATTGCCACCGTTGTTTTTGCATTTTTACAAGCCTCGATTAAAACGCTTGCAGAAACCGTACCAATGAACATGGCTTTGATCGAATTCCGTCTATCCATAATTATAAATTTTATTTTTGGTCGTGTACCACTTGCTTTTAAAAATGTAAGCAAGCGCTACACTTATTTTATGATTTTAAAAACAAAATTATAAATTTTGCTTTTGTAACTGATCTAAAATATATTCTGAAGTGCGCATAGACAATGCTAAAATGGTCCAGGTAATATTTTTATCTGCTTGAGAAGTAAACACCGATCCGTCAACACAGAATAAGTTTTTACAATCGTGGGCTTGTCCCCATGCATTCAAAGCAGAAGTCTTTTTATCATTACCCATTCTTACCGTACCTGCTTCGTGGATAATGTTCCCAGGATTAGATAAACCATAATTATTACTTGCATCATCGGAATCGCCCCAGGTAATTACGGCGCCCATTTCGTGCATAATTTCACGGAAGGTTTCCTTCATGTGTTTTGCTTGCTTGATTTCATATTCTGAATTCTTACAATCAAATTTCAATACAGGAATACCATATTTATCTACAACCTCTGGGTCAATTTTACAATGGTTTTCAAAACGTGGCACTGCTTCTCCACGGCCTCCCATACCTACACTCGCACCATAGAAGAAACGAACGTCTTCTTTTAAAGAACTACCGTATCCACCTTCTTCTTTTGTTTTTCCATTTACTTGGAACTTGCCATTCAAGCCTTGCATACCCATACCAAAACCATAACTAGGTTGGCTCATACCACCCCAATATTCAATATGGTATCCGCGTGGGAAATCTAATTTTTTATTATCCAACCACCATGGAGTATATACGTGCATACCGCCTACGCCATCTTCATTGTAACGTTTACGTCCCATTAGGTTTGGAATCACGCCACCTAAAGCAGCACCTGTAGAATCATGTAAATAGTGTCCAGCTACACCGTTGCTATCTCCCACTCCATTAGGGTGTTCTTGAGACTTTGAATTCAATAACAAACGCGCTGTCTCACAAGTACTTGCACCTAGGATAGCTACTTTTGCAT
>JACCDI010197904.1_pt1 | contig 34354 bp, 30 predicted proteins | sample 7442791 | NCBI WGS metagenome assembly JACCDI01 (sample SAMN15323434, study PRJNA562643) | freshwater metagenome | isolation source: river surface water | place: USA:Blue River Watershed | collected 2017-08-15 | reverse complement strand
TGTGAAATTCCTGACGAAGAAGCTGAAAAGATTACTACAGTTCAGCAAGCTGTTGATTACATCAACAAAAATTTAAAATAATTCAAATGTTGCCTAACCTTTTCTAAATATTGAAAGGGTTGGGTTAAATCCATGTCGAAGAGAAGAGTTGTAGTCACCGGTTTAGGTTTGATTACTCCAGTTGGTATAGGGGTCAACGAATCTTGGGCCAATATCATTAATGGCCAATCGGGTATCGGTAAAATTACCAAATTTGACTGCTCCACATTTCCCTCTCAAGTCGCCGGCGAAGTTAAAAATTTCGATCCACTCCAATACATCCCTCCTAAAGATGCACGCCGCATGGATACTTTTATTCAATTCGGTATCGCTGCAGGTATTGAAGCATTTAAGGACTCTGGTATTGAAGTGAATGACCATAATAGCGAGCGCATTGGTGTATCTGTTGGGTCAGGTATTGGCGGAATTAATTTAATTGAATCTACAAGTGATGTGTTTGACGAGGGTGGCGTTCGTAAAGTATCGCCATTTTTTATTCCAGGCACAATTATTAATATGATCTCTGGCAATCTATCTATTATGCTTAATTTGAAAGGGCCTAATGTTTCAATTGTCACTGCATGTACAACAGGCACGCATTCAATTGGTGATGCGGCGCGGATGATTGAATATGGCGATGCTGATGCAATGTTGGCGGGGGGCTCAGAAGCTGCTATCACTGAATTATCAGTAGCTGGATTTTCTGCAGCAAAAGCACTTTCATCGCGTAATGACGATCCAAAAACCGCAAGCCGTCCTTGGGATAAAGATCGCGATGGTTTTGTGATTGGTGAAGGTGCTGGCGTTATGGTGCTTGAGGAATATGAACATGCAAAACAAAGAGGTGCTAAAATTTATGCGGAGCTTTTAGGTTATGGCATGAGTGCAGATGCTTATCATATTACCGCTCCTAACATGGATGGACCAAGACGCTCAATCGTCAATGCTTTAAAAAATGCAAATGTGAATACAGATAATGTGCAGTATATTAATGCGCATGGTACCTCAACACCTCTGGGTGATCTTAATGAAACGAATGCTATTAAAGCTACATTCGGAGACTTCGCTAAAAAACTTATTGTGAATTCTACAAAATCAATGACAGGCCATTTATTAGGTGGAGCAGGTGGTATCGAATCTGTATTTACTGTTTTAGCTATTCACAATCAAATTTCTCCGCCTACGATTAATATTTTTAATCAAGACCCCGAATGTGATCCTGATTATTGTGCCAATGAAGCAAGACCAATGAAAATTGATGTTGCGCTCAAAAATAACTTTGGTTTCGGTGGCACTAACGGAAGTCTTGTATTTAAAAAAATATAAGTGCTTAAAATGGGTTTCATCTAAAATGAACTCATTAATTACTTCATAATTGGCCGCTTAACTTGTCACAACAATTCCTCATAAATGGATCATTCCAGAAGATCAGTCCTTTTGATCGCGCTTTTCAATATGGTGACGGCATTTTTAGAACTTTTGTTGTCAAAAATCATAAACCACTTCATTGGAAACATCACTACAAAAAAATAGTAGAAGACTGTCTTGCCTTAAAAATTACCCCTCCAAAAGAAAAAGATTTACTAACTGATATTAATGCTTTATTTAAATCTAATAAAAAGTCAGTAGGAAAATTTATTATTTCGCGAGGTATGAGTGAACGAGGTTATAAATTTGATGAAGATATTACGCATAATCGTTTTTTACTTAAAGCTAATATGCCAAATTACCCAAAAGAATATTTTATACATGGCGTTAACCTCCATGTATGCAAACAAAAAATTCAACCTTCTATACTTTCGGGTATTAAACATCTTAATCGACTAGAAAATATTATGGCAAGACAAGAGTGGAAAGGTGATCTTTATGCTGATGGCATTCTTCTTAATCAAGATGGCCATGTCATTGAGTGTATTTCAAGTAATTTATTTATACGTAAAAACAATAAAATTTATACACATCCTTTAAAAGATATTGGCGTCAAAGGTGTTACACGAGAACTAATTCTTGAGGCATTACCTCGTTTGGGGTTAAAGGTTAAAGAAATGGCATTCGATCTGGATAGTCTCTTAACCGCTGATGAAGTCTTTATATCGAACAGTTTATTTGGCGTTTGGCAAGTAAAAAAAATTAAAAATAGATCTTGGCAGCCTCAAAAATTAGCGACAATATTAAGGGATTCACTTGAGGCTTTAGATTAATGAAAAAATGGTTTTTTCGATCATTGATTGTGTGTATTCCATTTGTTGTATGGATGGTCTATTTTTTAATTTCGCCCCTCCATATTAATAAAGCTGATACCGCCATTGAGATTGAGCCTGGAAGTAGCCTACGCTCTATAGCTTTTCAGTTAGTAGATGATAAAGTTTTAAACGAACCCTGGCGCTTTATTATGTTGGCTAAAATCTTAGGCCAATCAAGAAAACTAAGACCAGGTAATTACAACCTAAATCCAAATATCACCCCCTATCAACTTTTACTTTCATTTATAGAAGGCCGCGCAACGGAAGGATCAATTACTTTTATTGAGGGGCAGGATCTTCAATCGATGCTAGATAAAATCATAGCAAATGACGCGATTAAAAAAACGATGAAGCCATACGATTCAAAAGCGATTGCGCTTGCTTTAGGTATATCGATTGATTCGGTGGAGGGCCAGTTTTTTCCAGATACTTATTATTTTAGTAGAAACACAGCCGATATTGAAATTTTAAGACGAGCCTATAAAGCCATGCAAAAAAAATTAAATTATGAATGGGAGCGTCGCGCTCTAGATGTGCCCTATAAAAATAGTTATGAGGCACTCGTCATGGCTTCTATTATTGAAAAAGAAACAGGGAAATCAATTGAAGCGAGCCAAATTGCAGGCGTATTTCTTCATCGACTCAAGATTGGTATGAAGCTACAAAGTGATCCTACCGTCATCTATGGTTTGGGTAAAAAATTTAATGGTGATCTTACTAAAAAAGATCTCATGACTGATACACCCTTTAATACATATACAAGAGAAGGTTTGCCACCAAGCCCCATCACAATGCCAAGCTTAGTATCAATTCGTGCAGCCCTGCATCCCATGAAGACCGATGCACTTTATTTTGTAGGTAAAGGGGATGGTACACATTACTTTTCAGCAAATTTATCTGAGCACAATGAAGCGGTAAGAAGGTATCAACTCAAATGAAAACCAAAGGTAAATTCATTACATTTGAAGGTGTTGATGGTGCAGGCAAAAGTACGCACATTGATGAAGTCATTAAGTTTCTCGAGTCAAAACAAATTAAAGTTATTCGAACAAGAGAGCCTGGGGGTACAAAGCTGGGTGAAAAGTTAAGAGATATGCTTCTTCACGATGAGATGGATCCTGAAACCGAAACCCTTTTAATGTTTGCAGCAAGAAAGCAACACATTACAGAAGTGATTAAGCCCGCGCTTGAATTGGGTCATTTTGTTGTTTCGGATCGTTTTACTGATGCGACCTATGCATACCAGCACGGCGGTAAGCATGTCATGTATTCCAAAATTGAAATATTAGAATCTTGGGTGCATCCCGATTTAAAAGCAGATCTCACCCTTCTTTTTGATTTGCCTGTCGAAGTGAGTATGGAGCGCTTAAGAAATAATCGAGCCCCTGATAAATTCGAAAAAGAAAGTGAAGTTTTTTTTAATCGCCTAAGAAATGTCTACCTTGATTTAGCAAGACAATATCCTAATCGATACAAGATCATTAATGCAAATCAACCAATTGAGCTTGTATCAAACGACGTGATGGAGACGATCACATCCATTCTATGATAGCAACTCCTTATCCTTGGTTTAAAGATGCTTGGGTGGCCATCCATCAAAATCCAAAATTACCGCATGCATTACTTTTTAAAGGTAGGAAAGGTATTGGTAAACGTACATTTGCCATGCAATTTGCTAAAGCCTATTTATGTCATACACCTTTAGAAAATAATTTAGCTTGTGATACTTGTTCGAGTTGTCAGTGGTTTCCCTCATCTCATCCTGACTTTAAATATATTAGCCCGATTGAAAATGAGGAAGATGATACTTTAGTAAAAAGAAAAACGATGCGTAAAAAAAATATTCTCATTCATCAAATTCGTGAATTATCCGAATATTGTGAACTCTCAACCCATCAAGAGAAAGGAAGGCGTGTCGTTTTAATTGAACCTGCGGACCAATTAAATGAGAATGCATCCAATGCCCTCCTTAAAATTTTAGAAGAACCCCCAGAAGACACATTATTTATTTTAGTTTCAAGCCACGTACAAAAATTAATTGCAACGATTCGAAGTCGTTGCCAACTGCTAGAATTGCGAGGACCCACATTAGATGAAGCTTCATCATTTCTCAAAGAACAGGGGATTACAGAAAGTGATAATTTACTTACATTTACTGGAGGCTCACCATTTGGAGTGATTGATTTAGAGGAAACCCAGTCAGACAAAGAAGCCATTGTTACTTTATTAGCTCAGGGGCATCAGATAGATGTCACTAAAATTAGCTATGTCCTTTTAACGCAAGGATTTGACTGGACGCTGAATATTATTCAAAAGTGGATATTTGATTTATTACTTCATGTTCACACAAATCAAGGCTATTATTTCAAAAAAGAAATGGCACGAATAAATTCACTAGCGCAGCGGTTAAATGTGGAACACTTACTGTCATTTAGTAATGAATTAAATGACTTAAAAAAAATTGCATCGCACCCTATCAATCAGGAACTGCAACTACAAAATATTTTTATAAAATATAAACAAATATTCGAGCACTCATGACAAGCTTTGTTGACTCTCACTGCCATATTAATTTTCCAGAACTATATCAAAATATAGATACTATTCTTTCTAAGATGTCATCTAATAAAGTGACCCACGCCTTGTGTGTAAGCGTTACTTTAGATAAATTGCCGGATATCTTTAAGATCGCCAATACATACCCACACATCTTTGCTTCTGTTGGTGTCCACCCTGATTATGAGGATATTGAGGAGCCTACCGTTGAAGAGCTATGCCGTTTGGCTCAGGAAAAAAAAGTGGTTGCAATTGGCGAGACTGGACTCGATTACTTTAGAGTAAAAGGGGACCTCGCGTGGCAAAGAGATCGTTTCAGAACACATATTAAAGCCGCTATTCAATCAAATTTACCTCTTATTATTCACACACGAAGTGCAGCTGAGGACACCTTAAACATTATGCGAGAAGAGGGCGCTGATAAAGTAGGCGGCGTGATGCATTGTTTCACCGAGTCTCTCGATGTCGCGCTAGAAGCGATCAAACTTAATTTTTATATTTCATTTTCAGGTATTGTGACATTTAAAAATGCTTTAGAACTTAAAGAAGTTGTAAAAGCTATCCCCCTTAATCGCATGCTTATCGAGACTGATTCGCCTTATCTAGCCCCTGTGCCTTATCGAGGTAAAATAAATGATCCATCCAATGTGATTCACGTAGCAGAGGAAATAGCAACATTAAAAAATATTTCAGTAGAAGAAGTGGGTCAAGTGACCACACATAATTTCTTTGAGCTTTTTACTCAATGCCATCCTTTGAATTAACCATCCTTGGATCTGGCTCAAGCGCAGGTACCCCTGTTGTAGGATGTCATTGCGAAACTTGTTTATCGACCAACCCTAAGAATAAACGTACCCGTTGCTCTTCTCTTTTAAAGTTAAAATCAGGTCAGCATATTCTTATTGATACAAGCCCTGATTTGCGAACCCAATCTTTAAGAGAATCTATTTCAAGAATTGATGCTGTTCTTTTCACGCATACGCACGCTGATCATCTTCACGGTATAGATGACTTGAGAGCTTTCTGTCAATTACACAAAATGCAGATCCCTATTTATGGTAAGAAAGAAGCACTTGATCATATTGCTTTAAAGTTTGGTTATGCATTAGGTGAACCCAAGGGTTTTTGGGAAATGCCTGTTTTAAAAGCTATGCCTATTCAAGAGCCATTTACGCTCTTTAACGAAACTATCTTTCCTATTCCCGTAATACATGGAAAGTCAAATATATACGGTTATCGAATAGGTAACCTGGCTTATCTCACTGACGTATCTGATATTCCAGAAAATTCATTGAAACTTTTAGAAGGTTTAGATATCTTACTACTCGATTGTTTACGTATAAAAGAACATCACACACACATCAATCTTGAGCAAAGTTTAATGTTCGCAAATCGAATTAAAGCGAAGAAAACATATTTAATTCATATGACACATGATTTAGAATATGAGGTATTAAAAAAAGCATTACCAGATCATATCGATGTTGGATATGACGGACTTAAAATCATCATCAACTAAAGGTTAATATGCCAACATTTTTAAAAAAATTATTATTTATATTCATAGCATTAGGATTTTCTTTTCAAGTATTAGCTGAAGGAAAAAAACTATATACAGAAAATGAGTTTTTAGATGCTTTTGGCGCTAAATCAAAAGAACGAGTGCTTCAAGTGTTAGGTGAACCAGCTAGAAAAGAACTATCAGTGAAACCTACGAACGCTAGTTCAGTCATTGGAAGACCTACAGTCGATAAGTCAAATCCTAATAAAAGAGTCAATGTAGAAATGTGGTATTACAATAACCTTGTAAAATCTGATGACAAAAATACATGGAAGCAAACTGAATTGACCATTATGGATGGCAAAGTCTACAACATAGGTTTTTTTAATAGTCGATAAGCTCTATGCGTGGCTCATCCCAAAAAGAGCTACTTAAACAGGCTATTACACTTGCTCTTAATGATTCGTGGGAAGCCTCTCACAAAATAGTTCAAGATATCCATTCTATACATGCCTATTGGATTCATGCCGTTCTTCATAAAATAGAAGGTGATGAATCTAATAGTCGTTATTGGTATGAAAGAGCTCAGCAGTCTTACGATGCATATAATGACCCCAAGCAAGAACTTATCTTCATTCAAAATAATTTATAGCTTATAGGAGGAGGTCAGTGGACAATCAGGATGCCATTGAAGTAATTTGTACCGACAATGGTAAAAAAGCTATTGGATATATTCTAAATTATAGAGTAAAGGATCAATTAGAAATTTCTCTCAATACTGTTAAAATCAGAATGCAATATAAGCCTCCTAATATCTTTGTTGGATCTATGGCGGGTATGGAGTTTGTAGTTAACGAAGAATCTCTTCCTAGAAAATTTAAGGAATTTCATCGATAATTTTCTCGCTTCTTCCCCAATACATTTTTACCGCACTCATCAAAAGTAGTTGATTATGTTCATAGATGTGATCTCAATCTCTTTCCATCTTATGCTCTACAATTTCAGTGACAGCCACACTCGAGATATCCATCAATTTATGAGTTTTAATGCCGTCTATCTGCATGAGAGATGAAACCTGGCTATAAGTATTTTTGACAAAATACTGGCCCTCATGACCTTTTTGATCAACACCAAAAACAATCTTATCTCGATCATTTGGATCAAGCTTGCTTACTAATGTTTTCGTGGCCCATATCTTACCAAAGCGAGCTAAGTCAGAAAGGCGAGCAGCGGTATTAATAGTTTCGCCTAAAACGACAAACTCAAAATTCACATTAGATTTAAAGACACCTAACCATTCCTCTCCTGAATTAAGACCAATATTCATATAGAGTTGATTATTCCAGCCTTTTCTTAATACCCATTCCTGACTAATTTTTTTCATAGCCTCTTTGACTCTAAAGGCGCAGGCAAGGGCGTTCATTAAATAGTTTTGATCAGGTTGCGGAAAAAAATAGTACAGCATACCGTCACCAGTGTGCTTGCCGTAGGTGCCGTAATATTTTCTAAAAATAGGGTCTAGCGTCACCCAAATCGAATTGATAAGCTCAAAGTACTCTTCTGGAGGCAGCTCAGAACAGATTTTAATTGAATTTTGGAGATCAGCTACCATAACAGCAAGGGGCGTAAGGACAGGTAAGCGCTTTTCAAGCAAGGACTTAATAACTGAATTTCGTTGCGACAGCCAACCTAAAATACTCTCAATATTATCTCGCTCCTTGGCGTACAACATAAAAATACCCTCGCGGAAACTCATCGAAATAAGTCGATAACGCTGGCTCATGTCATCTGGGTCGCTGATAATAGACTCATGCATGATGGTATTTGGCTCTGATGGGGCAGCTTCAAAAATTTCCAAGAGGCGACTCATGTCAAAGCTATTAAGTGCTTGATTGTTATTCAAAAGCCCATCTTTTTGGAGTCTATGTTTGATAGGGCTAACGTGCGCTTTAATTAAGGTCGTCTTATCTATATCAGTTAACTTATAAGCCCAATTAAATAAAGTAGGGAATAATGATCTCTCGCTAATATGGTCCGGGATCGCATTTGTGAGCACATCCTTTTTAGCCATATCATTAAGCCAAAATAAGTTGCCTTTATAGTCAAACATATATGCAGCATAGGGGATATTATCAATACTAAGGCTAAGGCTTTGCCCAGAAGTAGTTAAGGTATTTTCTTCATATATATCTTTAATTTCTTGTTTAATCACATTTTTTTTATTACTTTTTTCCTGAATAGTATCGCCTAAAAAGTGTGCTTGAATTTCAGTCATTGACATACCATCTTTTTTAAGACGACTAATTTCATAGATGCGGTCTAATGACCAATCAGGGAAATAACCCAAAGTGGTAGGTGGCTCACCCTCTATTACGGATTGCCTTTTAACCTCCGGTTTAGGTAGAAGGTACATAGCGATATAATTATTAAGTGTGGCACGCGAAATGCCAGTCTTAGCTAATAGATCGATACTTGTTATCATGTAAATTATCCAGTTGTATAATTAGACAGTTTAATTATATTACTAGACAGCTGTATGTCAAGTATTATTTTCAGAATTATTATAGTAAGTGTCTAAATTTTTAATTAAGTTATTAATTATAAACGTATTTAAACTGTATAAATTATTAAAAAATATTTCAATTGTCTAAATATATGTGTCTTATTTGGATATTACAATAGTGATATTAATAACAAGAAGAAAAGTTGTTTCTAACCTCTCTCTTATTGAAAATGTATTATCTATTTCATTAAGCGTAAAAATAAGACTGTAAAAAGGTGGGGTATAGTGAGATGTAGCTTCATTAATCCTGTGTATTAGGTATGATCAACGATAGGAAGGAGATAGGAATTTATCGACTATTTCGATTATTTAACTCCAAATGAAATATCTTTAACTTCGTATAATGTATATTATGTAAAATTAAGGATACAGCTGTCATTAAAAAGCCTTAAAAAGCGCTTTTAGATCTTCCGCTCCAATATCATCAGCAATCTTACTGGCTTCATCAAACTTTGTTTTACTAAGCTCAAGATTAGATTTCTTCTTATAGAATTTACTTTCCACAAAAAGAACTTTCGCAAGGTAATACATTCCCCCATTCTCTCGAGCAAGTTTTTCAAATTTTAAAAGTGTTCTTTCAGCAGGAATTAGGTCATTAACCTCAAGGTAGTAAAGAGCGAGACTTATACCAGAATCTGCATATTCTCCAAGTAAACTTGTTCGCTCAAAAGCTAAATTTGCTTTTAATTCATACTCTATAGCTTTAGTAAAATTTCCCATTGAGGCATAGGCAAAAGCAACTCGATCTAAATTAAAGGCTCTTTCATCATCATTTGCAGCTAGTCCGTAAGCTTCAAGAAATGAATTTGCGGCCTCCTCATATTTAGAAAGAAGCAATAAAATTTCCCCTATTTCGACTAAGAAAAGACGCTTAAAAGTTTTATTTGTCTGAGTACGCGAAATGGTATTTTTAAAATACAAAAAAGCTTCATCTAATTTATTAGCTTTTTTTAAGGATATACCTTCAAATAAATCAGCCATAAAATGATCAATATCATTTTTAGCTAATTTATTGGCTAATTTAAAATTATTTAATGCCTCATCGTAATGAAGAAGCTTTAAATGAGCTTGTCCATGACAAAAGGCAGCTTTATATTCAACTTTCTTTGTTTTTAAAGCCTCTTCATATTTATTGAGACTCAATAGTTCATCGCAAGATTTGTTTATTTCTTTTGAAAAGACATTGCTTGAGAAAAAAATACTAAGAATGATTAATAAAAATTTTGTTTTAAATTTCATAGGTTTTTAATCTAAAAGTTTTAAAAGTTCATCTTGAGAAATAACTTTAATACCAAGTTCTTGTGCGGTAGTTAATTTACTTCCAGCATCTGATCCTGCGACAACATAATCAGTTTTTTTAGAAACGCTACCCGCAACTTTTCCACCATTCATTTCAATGATAGATTTAGCCTCTTCGCGTGACATTGAAGGTAATGTTCCTGTAAGGACAAAAGTCTTAGCTACAAAAATTCCTGAGATCGATTTTTTTATATCATGTTTTGGCCAATTAACTCCTAGTTTTCTTAAAGATTGGATTAATTCTCTATTTTTATTTTGCTTAAAAAAATCACTGATAGATTTTGCAACTGTTGGGCCAACGTCAGGAACGAGTTGTAAGCTATCTTCTGTTTGTTTCATAATTTCATCTAGATCCCCATAAAAACTAGCAAGATCCTTCGCGGTTGACTCACCTACATTACGAATACCAAGCGCATAAATAAATCGAGACAATGTAGTATTTTTACTTTTTTCAATTGCATCTAATAAATTTTGGGCTGATTTTTGTGCCATACGCTCAAGATTAATTAATTGTTCAATCTCTAGCTTATAGATATCGGGTAATTCATGAATTAACCCCACAGATACTAATTGTTCAACAGATTTATCTCCTAAACCCTCAATATCCATTGCCTTTCGTGATGCAAAATGAATAATAGATTGTTTTTGTTGGGCTGGACAAATGAGACCGCCTGAGCATCGAATGACAGCCTCATCATCTAATCGAATAAGAGGAGAACCGCACTCTGGACATGCAGTTGGCATTTTAAATTTTTTAATTGCCTTTGGTCGTTTGTCAATAAGTACTCTTACGATCTCAGGAATTACATCGCCCGCCCTTCGAACACTTACAATGTCACCGATATGAACATCCTTACGAATCATTTCGTCTTCATTATGAAGAGTTGCATTCGTAACAGTAACTCCACCAACAAAAATTGGCTTCAAACGTGCAACAGGAGTAATAGCTCCTGTTCGGCCCACTTGAACATTAATATCTAAAATTTCAGTTAAAGCTTCTTCTGCTGGAAATTTATGAGCAATTGCCCATCGGGGCGCGCGTGATACAAAACCTAATTCATTTTGATAGTTAAAAGAATTCACTTTATAAACGACACCATCAATCTCATAAGTTAATGAGTCTCTGATTTTTAATACTTTCTCATAAAAGTTTTTTAAGCCTTTTACCCCTTTAACGCTTACCGATAAATCAGAAATTGGTAAATTAAATTGTTTTAAAAGCTTAATTGTATCTGTATGAGTTTTTAAGTTGAAATTAGGTTCACATACGCCAAGGCCATATGAGAAAAAAGTTAGTGGTCTTTTTGCAGTGATTCTAGGGTCAAGCTGTCTTAAACTTCCTGCTGCTGCATTTCTAGGATTTGCAAATTTTTTTTCTCCTAAAGATTCTTGTGTTTGATTAAGCAATTCAAAATCTTTTTTGAGCATCAAAACCTCCCCTCTTACCTCTAAAATTTTAGGGGGGTTTGGGTGATTCAGTTTGGTAGGTATTGAGCGAATAGTTTTTAAATTATGTGTAACATTTTCACCTGTATAACCATCACCTCGTGTAGCACCTTGAACGAAAATACCATGTTCATAAGTTAATGTAATTGCAAGCCCATCAAATTTTGGCTCTACTGCATACTCGACCTCATCGATACCAATAGCATCTCTGATGCGTTTATCAAACGCAATAAGCTCCTCATCTTCAAAAGCATTATTCAAAGACAACATTGCTTGACGGTGGGTAATACTCTGAAAAGTTTCTAGTGCTTTCCCTCCAACTCTTTGAGTTGGTGAGTCTGGTTGAATGAATTCAGGATTTTTCTCTTCGAGATCAACAAGTAATTTAAAAAAATTATCATATTCAAAATCTGAAATGGAGGGATTGTCTAAAACATAATATTGATAATCGAATAAATTTATCTTTTCGATTAACTCTTGTATTTTTTTCTTAATATTTTCTTTATCGACTTTCATTTAAGAAAATAGTCTTCGTGCACATGAACTTCCAGGAGGGATATTATTAGCAAGCATTTGATTTTCAATTTTTTTAACTTGATATCGTATCCGCTCAATATGATGAACATTAAGTTCTTTTTTATTAGCATCAACAAGCATACAATCAAAATCCTTTTGAAAATTAGTTATTGATTCCAACATTACATCAAAAGATTCTTTAGAGCTTGAGGTTATTGGTAAATCCATTTGAAATAAAATACCTTGAATATAAGGATCAAGATTAAGGCTTAAGGGCTTTTGATTTAGTGAAGCTACACGGAATAAAGGATGTTTATCGCGACCTTTGAATACATGATAACCATCTTTATTTTCTCTTAAGTCATTTGTTTTCAATATATCAACAAGCTTTTCAATATCAAATATACCGTTGTTTTTTGGGATAAGAGTTAACGTCATTGTATGATCTACAAGAGCGCAAAATTGATTAAGTTCTTTTGCATCATCTTCGATATTTGAGTGAGAAAGCCAAATCAAACTCCCATCTAAGTCATTTTTAGTTTTTTCTACTAACATGCGAAATGTTTGTGTATTTTTAGGCGATATTGGGCCTTGGCGATCCACCAATTGAATAGCTAAAAGTATTTGATTAAATGAAACAGACCTACTTAAACCCTCTGTTGAAGTCCAAACATCCTCATTTTTGCGAATAAAAATATGTGTATGAGGCAATTCAATAAAGTCTCTAAGATTTAATTTTGACATCGCATTAGTTGCTTTATTTAGTTTAATAAAAGCAATAGCATCGATATCTCGATAGATATTCTTAGGCAAATTTGAAAGTAAATATCTTTCAGAGATACCTAAATCTTGGTCAAGATGATTTTTTTCCTCTTGACTGAAATCATTGTATAAAAAAGAATTTTTAATGTGGTTCTTTTTTCGGTACTGGAAAAGGCGAATCCAGTTAAATACGATCATGATAAGAATAATTATTACAGCTAGTATTGTCAAAGCAAACTGAATATCAGACATGCTTGTAATAAGGCCTGTTATCTTAATTTGCCAGCTCCATTTTCTCTATTTCCTCTAGTGACACTTCAACGATTCTTGATACACCAGATTCTTGCATCGTTACACCAATGAGTTGTTGGGCCATTTCCATAGCAATCTTATTATGTGATACATAGAGGAATTGAGTATTTTTAGACATTTCAGTTACCATACTTGTAAAACGAAGTGTATTACTATCATCAAGTGGCGCATCAACTTCGTCCATGAGACAGAATGGGGCGGGATTCAATTTAAATAAAGCAAATACAAGAGCCGTCGCAGTCAATGCTTTCTCACCGCCCGATAACTGACTAATGGTCGTATTCTTTTTACCTGGCGGTTGCGCTGTCACTTGAATGCCAGTATCTAAAATCTCTTCACCTAAAAGCTCTAGTTGCGCTTGTCCACCATTAAATAGAACTTTAAAAAATTCTGTAAAATTCTTATTGACTTCATTAAATGTCGCAACTAATCGATCTCGAGTCTCTTTGTCAATGCGTTTTATAGCATCTTCCAAGGTATTGCTTGCAGAGGTTAAATCTTCTACTTGACTATCAAGGTAGCCCTTTCTTTCTTTCTCGGATATGAGTTCTTGAATCGCTGCTAGATTGACAGGGCCTAGCAAATTAATTTCTTCATGAAGTTTATTACATAATTCCTGGACTTCTTTAACTGTTGTTTTCTCAGTAATTGATTCTGAAAGAATTAATTCATCTAACTGAGACTCATTAATTTCATTTTGAAATTGCTCAAATAATAATTTTGATTCCTGCTCATTTAAGCGAGCTTGTTCAAGTTTATCTCGAATAGGATGAACCGCTTGCTCGGCTTGTAATCGGTTTTGTTCCCTTTCACGTAAATCAATTTCCTTTTGCGCAAGATGATCTCGTGATGCGATAAGGATTTTCTCTCTCTCTTCCTTAACAGTAATTTTTTCGCGTAAAGATAATTGTAGGGCCTCGATACTTTCAGTATTAATTGAAGACATAGCCAGATTTCTTTTATTATTAAGGACTTGATTATCTTCATATACCAAATTAATTTGATGATTTAAATCATTGATTTTATTGTTAATAATTTTTAAATTAAAATGACTTTCTTGAAGTTGAATTTCAGCCTCATTAATTTGTTTCCTAACGTTTTCATATTCCAATTCATGTCTTTTCTTAATTTCTTCAGATGAGGTTTTTTGTTCTAAAAGTTGATGGATATCATTCTCTAGATTGTGAATAAGATTAGATTTTGTTGTTTTATCAATTTCAATTTGAGTTAGCTTTGCTTTCAGCTCATTTTGTTCATTAGTAATATTGCTAAACTTTTCATTTGCATAAGCGATGCTTTGTTGAATTTTCTCAACTTCAATCTCCGATTGATGGAGCTCATGTAAGGCATCTTTCAATTCCTCACTAAATAAATCAGCTTGTGCTTCATAATTATTCAATTGAAGTTCAGCTTCATTAAGTTTACTCAATACGTTCTTATAGTTTTTTTCTATGGTTGGAAATTTCTCTTGGAGCGCTTTGAGCCTCTCTTGGCGCAACAGAATGCCATTAAGCGATGCATCCTTGCCATAAAAAGAAACGCTATTTTTAGTAAAAATATCGCCTTGTTGATTTATTAAAAATTCACCTTGTTCTAAATTACCAATGAAATTTTTATAACTTTCACCCTTGGGAATAAGGTAATAATCAGATAACCATTCTGACAAAAGATTCATTAAAAGGGGATCACTAATTTCAATAACATCCAGAGCAGAATTTAATTTATTATTTTTTGGTTTATATGCTTGGGATGCTTTAAAATTTGCAAGGACCATAGATGCTGGAGGTCTATGAGTAATATTTTCATATTGAGCGAGAATTGCATTTAATTTTCCACCAAGAGCAGATTCAATTGCCGTCACCCAATCTGTTTTAATCTGAAGTTTTTCCCACAGGCGATTAGATGTGTTGATATTATGTTGAGAAGTCCAGCTTTTGAGACTTTCATTTCCTTGTGTATCGTCACGAATTTGTACCAATGTTTTAATTTCACCCTCAATCTGACTTAATTCCTTTTGTATTTCAATTTGATGTTGTCTTAGAGTATCAATTTCTTCTTCAAGATCAGTTATAAGCGATTTATTTTCATCTAGCCTTGCTTCGATTTTTTCTATATCTAATCGTTTATCAACTAATTCATTTTCTTTTTCTTCAAGAAGAGATTGCGTATTTAAATCAATATTACTAATCTCATTATTTAAAAATGCAATACGCGCATTTATCTCGTCTTCGGTTTTATGAATGAAGTCTATTGTCGCTTTTTCAAGATTAATTTTCTCCTGCGTCGATTGGAATTGAACTGAAGCTTGATTAAATTTCTCCGTTGAGAGCAGATATTCTGCCTCTACTGATTGAATCGATGCTTTTAATGAATTAAAATTTTCTTCTTTAGTTTCATAAAGTTTACTTAATATTGTTTTTTCAATAGCAGCTTCTTCAATATCTTTTGTAAATTTAAGTTGATTATCTTTATTTTTAGAAAGATTAGTTTCAATTTCAATCAATTCTTTTTTACTGCGCTCTAAAAGCTCATTTTGATTTCTAATATTATTTTCAATATTAGAAACTTCAGCATTAATTTCATAAAAGCTTGCTTGATTTTTATTGATTTCGTCAGAAGCATTTATATGAGCCTGTCTTAAGCTTTCTACTTCAGCTTCAATTTTTCTTAAAGCTGCAGTTTGTTGTTCCAAATCATTCACAAGCCTCTCAACTTGAGACTGTTGCTTTTTCCACACAATACTAGCATCACGTTTTTTTAATACCCAAACTTGTGCTTGATGAAATTTGTGCTTCTCCGTTAATTCATTATATTTTGTGGCAATAACTGCTTGAGATTCAAGCTTAGTAATTTGCTGGATAATTTCATTCAAAACATCTTGAATACGACTTAAATTTTCCTTGGTATCTCTGAGTCTAAATTCTGTTTCACGACGACGTTCTTTATATTTGCTAACGCCTGCCGCTTCTTCAAGATAATTTCTTAGCTCTTCAGGTTTAGCTTCAATAATTTGTGAAATTGTATTCTGACCGATAATGGCATACCCTCTTCCACCTAAACCTGTCCCTAAGAAAAGATCCGCAATATCTTTTCTTCGCACAGCTAAATTATTAATGTAATAAGTAGAGCCTTTTTCTCGTTCGATAACGCGCTTTACAGAAATTTCCGCATATTGTGACCATTCTGTAGGTGCCTTACCTAAAGAATTATCGAAAATAAGCTCTACGCTGGCGCGTGAAATTGGTTTTCGATTCTCTGATCCGTTAAAAATCACAGAATCCATATTTTCGCTTCGCATTTCTTTAGCTGAAGATTCGCCAAGTACCCATTTTACGGATTCCATAATATTAGATTTTCCGCAACCATTAGGCCCTACAATGCCAACCCTTTGGCCTTGAAGTTGAATGGTGGTAGGATCTACAAAAGATTTAAAACCGGCTAATTTAAGCTGTATAAGTCGCACAATATTCTTTTATTGAAGTGAAGTAGGTGGTCTCTAATAACAGTATAATAACTTTTTTTTACTACCCTATTTTAATCTATGAACGCACTTTCTTTGGGAAAAAATCCAAGCGCAAAACCTACTAAAAAGCTTGAAACTTTTACTAATCCATGCCCTTCTCGGGACTACCATATTCATATGCAAATTCCTGAGTTTACTTGTTTATGTCCTAAGACCGGGCAGCCAGACTTTGCTACTTTATATCTCGATTACATTCCAAATAAAAAATGTGTTGAACTCAAAAGTCTTAAGCTTTATATCTGGTCATATAGAGCTGAGGGTTGCTTTCACGAAGCAGTCACCAATAGGATTTTAGACGATCTAGTCCAAGCAACAGCGCCTCGTTTTATGCGTCTTCGTGCTGAATTTTTTGTACGCGGCGGGGTATTTACTAACGTAGTAGTTGAACATAAGAAAAAAGGTTGGAAACCCGAATCTATAGTGGATTTGACGCAATTTTCAAAACAATCAAATACTAGATCTTAAAGGGATTGACGGGCTCCCCTCTTAAACATAAGATGGGCACCTTTAATAAAATACTTGGGGGTATAGCTCAGCTGGGAGAGCGCTTGCATGGCATGCAAGAGGTCAGCGGTTCGATCCCGCTTATCTCCACCAAATAACTTATATCAAACGTTGTTCTATAGTAGAATAGCACCTTCTTTTCTTAGGTCCCCATCGTCTAGAGGCCTAGGACACCTCCCTTTCACGGAGGGAACAGGGGTTCGACTCCCCTTGGGGACGCCAATTATCAAGCTATCTCAGAAGTGAAGAGGTCGCTTCAAACATGCTAGAATCAGTTTCTTTTTAATTTCATTTAAAATTTATGAGCCTAGATAATGTAGTTCCTGGAAAAAACATTCCTACTAATTTTAACGTGATCATAGAAATTCCAATGAATGCGGATCCAATCAAATATGAGGTTGATAAGGAGTCAGGAGCAATTTTTGTAGACCGATTTATGGGAACTGCGATGCATTACCCTACTAATTATGGTTACGTACCTAAAACTATTGCCGGCGATGGTGATCCAGTCGATGTTCTCGTGGTGACACCCTTACCCTTAATTCCAGGGGTCGTCGTGAGTTGTCGCGCTGTGGGTCTTCTCGATATGGAAGATGAAAAAGGCCAAGATGCAAAAGTATTGGCTGTCCCTGAGGATAGAATTCTTTCAATTTATTCACATTGGCAAAAACCTGAAGATATGAATCCTCTTCGCCTCAATCAAATTCAACATTTTTTTGAGCACTATAAAGACTTAGAGCAAGGTAAATGGGTCAAAATAATTGGTTGGAAAGGACCGTTAGAAGCCCACAAAGAAATTTTAGAGGGTGTAGCTCGCTACCAAATAAGCTTGAAAGATTAATTATGAAGGTTGAATGCCAATTATTTCTTGAATTAAAATTTTAGCACCCACACCTAATTTACCATCCTTTTTTTCAACTCGTACAACTTCCCCTTGACATAATAATTTGATCAAGCCCTCACTCGTATTGATCTCAACTTCAAGGTTTATTTTAGAGCCCGGATTGTGCTCTTCGGTGATTTCAAAAAAAAGTCCTGTCGAATTAATATCCTTCGTGAGTCCTTGCTTATTATTTACAAAAACAGGAAGAACTGCCTCTACTCTGTCTTCACGCCATCTATTTTTTTCTTTTGTCATAAAATTTAGATTTGAATTTTTCCGATTTTTATAATTTTATTAAAAATTTCATAATTAATTTCATATTATTTTTAAGTCAAATTACACAATCAATTTTTAAAAGCATTCATCATATTCTAAAAATCGCCACATGCCTGTCGGAAGATCACCAAGTAAAACTTTGCCAATTCTCACTCTTTTTAATCCAATGACATGAAGTCCAACAAGCTCACACATCCGCCTAATTTGTCTATGTCGTCCTTCCGTTAAAATAAAACATAATTGATCATCATTTTGCCATTTGACTTCAGCTGGTTTTAATTGGTAACCATCTAGTGAAAGTCCGTACCTTAATAATTCCAAGCCTTTATTGATTAGTTTTCCTTCGACTCGAACAAGATACTCCTTCTCAATTTGGCTTTGCTCGCCAATAAGCTTCTTAGCAATTCTTCCATCCTGCGTTAAAACTAATAATCCAGAAGAGTCAATATCAAGTCTTCCTGCAGGCGCTAATCCATCCGTATTAAATTTTGGATGATGAGTTGAATTATGTCTTAAATGATGGAAGTTATCATGGGTAATAAGACTTGCAGCAGGTTTAAATACTTTATCATCATCTAAATGAGAAATATAACCTACAGGTTTATTTAAAATAACAGTCATTTTAGAAGACTGTTTTAATTTTGCTTGTTTCTTTAATTCAACCTTTTGCGATCGATAGGCGCGCGTGCCCAGTTCAGTTACCACTTTACCATCAAGCGTGACGAGACCTTGCTCAATATAAGTATCAGCCTCTCTTCTAGAGCAAAGGCCAAGCTCAGATAAAATTTTTGAAATGCGAACAGCTTCTTCCATCAATTAAACATTTCAATTATTTGAGTTTATAAACCAGGATATTGTCACCCTCTTTAAAACCAAATATTGCATTACCCCCTGCAGCAACTGCAATATATTGCGTGCCTTCAATTTCATAACTGATCGGTGGCGCGTTTACACCCGCATCCGATTGGTTTGTCCAAAGTAATTTTCCGGTTTTTGCATCGTATGCATTAAAATTACCATTGCCCTCACCCATAAAAACTAAATTACCTTCTGTGGCTAATAATCCTCCGGTTAATGGTTGTTGTGTTTTAACTTGCCATTTAATTTTTTTGGTATTTAAATCGATCGCAGATAGCAAACCCCATCGCTCATCTTGCGAGGGCTCAGAGGTTGCATATTTAATTTTAGGTACGTTATCATGCGCAGGCTCATCCACCCATGTATATTTAATTGGAGCATGAATGGCTGAAACAAATGCGATTTGATTTTTTTCATCGAGAGAGCTAGGTCCCCAATTCGCACCTCCTAAAATACCTGGATAGATGACAACACCTTCTTGAGTCGATTTTGCAAAAAGATTTTTTTGTGGCACAAAAGGTTCACTCTTTGCTAAAAGCTCACCTGTGATTCGGTTATGTATGTAATACCAACCAGTTTTACTTGCCTGTCCTACGGCTGGAATGATTCTACCCTCTTTTTTATAATCAAATAAAACAGGAGGGCTTGCGACATCATAGCCCCAGACATCATGCGGCACTTGTTGATAAAACCATTTCAATTTACCTGAGAAAACATCAAGCGCTATAAGAGAAACTGTATATAAATTATCTCCAGGTCTTGATGTATCGTTCATTTGCGGTGAAGGATTGCCAGTACCAAAATATAGGATATTTGTATCTACATCAATCGCAGGGGTACTCCATGCCGAGCCACCACCGTATTTCCAAGCATCTTTAGTATTTTTAAGATTCTTTTTTTCTTCAGCAATGTTGCGATTCAGCGAAATATTATTCTCGATCGTTTCTCTAAATGTACCCTCCCACCCTTCGGATGGAATGGTATCGAACTGCCATATACGCTTACCCGTGTGAATATTATAGGCAGCTAAAAACCCTGGACGACCAAAATGACCCTCCACACCAATCACAGCCCCCAAGGGTGCGTCTGGTCGAGGTGTATCCATATGTAAACCATAGCCAACGCCTGTAATACCAATAATCACAAGATCTTTATACGTCACTGGCGCCATGGCAATGCCTACACCTGTTTGTCCGTAAGCTTCCTTATGGCTTTTACTGTCGGACTGACTGAGCGAATGACTACTTTCAAATTGATTATCATTATTAGCAACATCAATATCCCATATTTTTTTACCTGTTTTCGCGTCCAATGCAATTAGTCTTGCATCAACAGTCCCTATAAAAATTTTATTGCTCGAATAAGCTAAACCTCGATTAGCTGGACCACAGCACATTCTCCACTGATCACGTTTTTTATGGGTATAACGCCATAACTCATTACCTGTTTTTGCATCTAATGCCACAACATGATTATGAGGAAGACTAACAAACATGACATTGTTAATGACCAAGGGTGTAGTCTGAAAAGTTGCAGAAACGCCAGACTTAAATTTCCACGCAAGCTCAAGATTTTTTACATTCTCTGAATTAATTTGAATTAAATTAGAAAACCTTTGATTGGTAAGATTCTTTCCATAAGACGGCCATTGCTCATCCGGGCCTAATTTAAAAGACGGGAGTTTTGGTAATGAGATTTTATCTAAGGACAATGAATCAAGAGATAAAGAATTCGTATTAGCACAGCCTGAAAATATCAAAAAACATATGTTTAAAAGTGCAACTTGAATAAATTTCACATATGTCCTTTCAAAAAAATCATAAGCTTACTAGATAAATCCAGTATATTTTCAGATAATGCTTAGTGCTTATATCTTATCTCAACCCATCTTATTTTCATACTAGGCATTGACTGCAAAATCTTTACATGCAAAAAAATATAGTCATTATTGGAGCGGGAATTGCGGGTTGTTCATTAGCTTATTTTTTAGCTAAAACTGGATGGCATATCACTTTAATTGAAAGTGAAGATGACATAGCAAAAGGAGGCTCTGGTAACCCAGTTGCAGCCATTTATCCTAAATTTATGTTAAATGATGTGGCCTATAATGATTTCATGTTAAAAAGTTTTATGCATACGACAGCATGGATAAGTGAACTTGGTCTTAGTCAAGATAATTATCGATTTGATGGCGCAATTGAAATTTTAGATGCAACTTATGCGCAAAAATTAGCTTACAACTTATCAAGAAAAAACCTCTGCCAAAACAATTTTTTTAGCTTAATCAATGAGTCAATATTAGACATCTATAAGCTAAAAAGACATCAAAGTGGACTTTTCTTCCACCAGGGTGGGTGGGTGAATCCCATCGCTTTGTGCCAACATTTAATCAATCACTCACATATTAAAATAATAACAAAGCAAAAAATTACATCCATTGAAAATTCGATAAGTAATTGGATAGTTAAAACGGAAGATCAAAGAGTGTTTAGTGCTCATGACATTGCTATTTGTAATGCAGGATTTGTCAATCAATTTGAACCCACTTCACATCTCCAAATCGATGCATTTCGTGGACAAATCAATTGGATTGATGCAACAACGCTCCAAATGCCGTCCATTGTGACTTCTGACATAGGGTATTTATTCCCACGTATTCATGACAAGCATGTTTTTGGGGCAACTTATGCTTTAAATGATTTTACGAAAGAGTTAAGATTAAGTGACACAAAAAAAAATATTGCCTCGATCAAAGAAATACATCCAGACTTTTATAAAGAATGTTTAGCTCAAGAATCCATTTCAGGCAGAGTCGCGTGGCGAGCTTCAACAAAAGATAGAAAGCCTTATGTAGGCTCTGTATTTGATGCCCAAATATTGAAAAAAATGCGTATTAGAGAACTTACCAAAGCCCATCAACTCCCATGGCTAAAAAATTTATATATTGCCAGTGGCTTTGGCTCCAGAGGTTTTACATGGGCGCCCTATTGCACTTCTGTGCTCGCAAATCTAATAAACGATAATTTATCCCAAGAAGATAAAAAAACGCTTAATTATACTAATCCCGAAAGATATCGACTCAAAAAAATGAGTTTAAAAAAAATAGCAAATCACATTTTTGAGGTATAAATTTAGATTATGTCGAATATATGGATGGCAGAAGCAAGAAAATATGAAGAAGAAGGCAATCTTTCACAAGCCATCTTATCCCTAAAAAAAGCACTCCAATCAGAGCCTGAAAATTACATTATCCAATTAGAATTAGGCAATCTTTGTGCCTCCAATCAACAATTTGAAGAGGCCGCCGGTTATTTTAGAAGATGCTTATATCGATTCAAAGATAATGAGGAAATTAAAAATGCATTGTGTTTTTCTCTTACTTCATTTGGTGATCAATATTATGTAGCATCTAAATTCCAATTATCGGAAGCTTGTTTTGAAGAAGTTCTAACATATGAAAAAAATAATTGGGTTTATTTCTATAATTTAGCAAATGTTCAAGATAAGCTTAATAAAATCTCTGAGGCTTACAAGAATTACCAAAAAGCTATTCAACTAAATTCTCATGATGCTGATCTTTGGAATAATCATGGCAATGCAGAACGCAAACTTGGCTATTTAGACAAAGCTGTCATATCCTATCAAAATGCTTTAAGAATCCAGCCTGATCTTTTTCACGCATTAGCGCACCTCACACATCAAAAACAGCATATGTGTGATTGGCAAGACATAGATCAATTATTTGAAAAAATATGTTCTATTGTGAATACAAATAGCGAAGCATTGATTTCACCATTTGCCTTTGTCGCAAATCCTCTATCCACTTCTCAAGATCAACTCAAATGCGCAAATCAATGGACACAAAATCACTTTAAAGACCAGCCTTTTAAAAAAGAAAGGTGGAAACAAAAAAATAAAATTCGCATTGGTTACTTATCATCAGATTTCAAACTTCATCCGCTATATTTCTTAATACGTGATGTTATCAAATATCATCATCGGGATATTTTTGATATTTACGCTTTTGATGCAAGTCCTCATGAAGATACGATTGAACGAAATACATTAATTAGCTTGTTTGATTTTTATAGAGATATTTCAAGTCTCAATGATGAAGAAGCTATTAACCTTATAAATAGAGACGAAATAGACATTTTGATTGATTTAACCGGTTATACAAATCATAGTAGGTCTTTTATTGCACCCAAGCTTAACAATACAATCACAATTAATTGGCTCGGCTACCCTGGAACAATGGGATTAACCCAAGAAAAACCTCTATATGATTATATTTTAGCTGACGACTTCATTATTCCTAAACATGATGAACAGTATTATGCAGAAACTATTCTAAGACTTCCATTTAGTTATCAGCCCAATATAGAAGATCGTGCGCAGGTCAATCAAAAAAATAGAAAAGATTATGGTATTCCTGAAGATGCTTTTGTGTACTGTGCTTTTAACCAATCTTTTAAAATTACCGAAACAATATTTAAGGCCTGGCTTACACTTCTTAAAAAATATCCCAAAAGTATTTTGTGGTTAACATCCTCAAATATATGGGCAAATAATAATTTAAGAAATTACGCAAATAAGCATGACATTCATTCAGATAAAATTATTTTTGCCACACGAGTCCCAAATCATGAACATATTGCGCGTCATGCATTAGCCGATATCTATCTTGATACGATGCCCTATAACGCTCATACATCAGCAAGTGATGCTTTATCGATGAATTTACCTATCGTCACACTCAAAGGTAAAACATTCCCTTCAAGAGTCGCTGGAAGTTTACTTCATAGCTTAAATTTAGATGAACTCATTACAGACGATATCGAAAGCTATATTGCATGCGCAAGTCGACTGACTGAAGATTTAGAATATCGACAAGATGTGATTCATCGATTAAAAGAAGCAAAAAAAATTTCGCCTATATTTCAACCCCAATTATTCGTAAAAAAATTGGAAGATATCTATCAAAGCTTAATTTAATTTTTTGCAGCAAGAATAATTCCAGACATAATCATGATCCCACCGAGCCATTCTTTTATTTCAATACTTTCGCCTGCCAGTAAATAAGATGAAATAGCAGCAATCACGATTTCAAAAAGAAAAAAGCTTGACGCTTCAACTGCTTTGATTTGCGTCACACCAAATTGAACCAAAAGGGTTGAAAAAAATAAACATAAGGCAATCCCTATCGCAATCAAGGCATCCACTGGCCTAAAAAAATCAAAGGATGGGATGCTATCCTTATCAAATCCAATACATATGAAAGCGACTATAATGACACCTATCCAAATAGCTAATGCCTTCTGATTGATGGTCATATGCTGATGTTTTCTTGTCATGACATTAGTCATTGCAAAACCAATACCCGAACTTAACGCTAACCAATCACTCTTTGAATCTAACGATATAAAATGATTGGGTTGATAAAACATGATGCATGCACCGATCAGCGAAATAAATGCAGCCATATAATGTCTTTTTTGCGTATCTTCATTGAGCATAAAATGAGATAAAAAAATAGTCCAAACTGGAGAGAGGTAAAATAAAAGCATGACACGGACAACCTCACCCTCAATAACCGCTAATACATAACTAATATTGGTATAACCAGCAACAAGAGAGAGAAGCCAAAAATCTTTTGACCCTATGGGTATCTTTTTTTTAGTGATAATAAAATACGGTAGTGCAATAGCCAGTGTTAATGTAAACACACAAAGACTGGAATAAATGCCTGACACCCCTGCTTGGGCCATCAAACGGTAGGGATACCAAATAATCCCCCAGACAAAAGCACCAAAAAGTAATGAAAATATAGGAAGGTAATGTTTAAATTTCATACTAACTTAGCTTTGATGAAAGCGGTCACCTCTTCAGTTATATCATCATTGCAACAATCAAATACATTGAGATGATTCATACCTCTCATCCAAGTTATTTGTCTTTTTGCGAGTTGTCGTGTGGCAAAGATAATTTTATCGATACATTCTTTTTCCTGAAAATCCCCATTAAGATATTGAAGGACTTGACGATACCCTACTGATCTCATAGAAGGCATGTCATTTTGAAGCTTAGGATATTTTTTACGCAAAAAATCTACTTCTTTAAATAAACCCGCTTCGATCATTTCATTTACTCTCCATTGAATACGCTCGTGAAGGATTTTCCGATGACTGGGTATTAATCCTAATTTACACACAGTATAAGGAAAATCATATTGGATTGTTGACCCATGAAAATAAGACAAAGGTTTTCCAGAAGAATAAAAAACTTCTAGTGCACGACTAATCCGTTGCGCATCGTTAGGGCTTATCTTTTCTGCTGTAACTTTATCAATGGATGCAAGCTTTTCATATAGTTTTGGCCACCCTACTATATCTGCTTCTTTCTCTAATGCTTTTCTTACATGATAATCAGTTTTGGGCATTGAATTCAGACCCTTTTCAAGGGCATTGAAGTACATCATAGTACCGCCAACTAATAATGGAATATGGCCTCGCAATAAAATTTCATCCACTAGCTTTATAGTATCTTCTAAAAATTGCGCTACAGAATATGTTTCATCGGGCCTAATAATATTAATGAGGTAATGAGGTGCGCTATTGAGAATAGCTTGAGAAGGCTTAGCTACACCAATATGCATATCTTGATATATTTGTGCTGAATCAACGCTAATAATTTCAAAAGGAAATCGAGTGACAAGATCAACAGCAAGTTTCGTTTTACCTGATGCTGTCGGCCCTATCAAAAAGAAAATGGTTGGCTTAACTTTTTCCATCCGTTTAAAAATTCTTAGCAATATTGGGATTTGATGATAAATATTTTTTTATACCTATTAAAATATTTTTAGCTAAAATTTCTTGATGCTCATCATTATTTAAGCTTTGCTCTTCCTTAGGATTACTAATAAAGGCTGTTTCAACTAAAATGGATGGAATATCAGGTGATTTAAGGACTGCAAATCCTGCTTGTTCTACATTAGGCTTATGAAGATCATTAATATCGCGTAATTGATCTAAAACAAAATTCCCTAGTTTTACGCTATCATTGATCGTTGCTGATTGGGATAAATCAAGCAATGTTTTTGCTAACATCGGTTCTTTATCATCTAAACTGACGCCACCAATTAAATCTGATTCGTTTTCTTTATTCGCCAAATATTTTGCTGAAGCAGAAGTTGCTCCACTTTCTGATAATGCAAATACAGAAGAACCTTTAGCATCCGGATTAGTAAATGCATCTGCATGGATGGAGACAAAGATATCTGCTTTTAATTTCCTCGCTTTTATAACGCGGCCCTGAAGCGGGATGAAATAGTCATCATCACGGATTAAAACGGCTCTTAATTGCTCATCTTGATCAATCTCTTTTTTAAGCTTTCTAGCAATGGATAAAGTAATATTTTTTTCTAAACTACCAGAGGCTCCTATCGCACCCGAATCCTCTCCACCATGGCCCGCATCCACAGCGATAATAATTTTTTTATTTGCACTTTTCATTGGCGGCTTTAAGGATGGTATATCTTGAGGTGTTTTTTCCTTTTGAGTGTCCATAGGCGACGAAAAAACAGTCTCTTTTTTAGGGGCTAATAATTCTTTTTTTTCTTTATCTTGCACCAGTGCCATTAATTCATCGATTCTTGGGTAGACATCAATGACTAAGCGATGCTTGTAGGTCCCTGCGGGCTTGAGCGAAAAAATATTAATTTTAGACTCCGCTCTGAGTTCAATGACAATACGAGATACTTGATTATTAAATTTAGCAGCGCGAATTTGCTTAATATTAGGGTCGCTGGATAATATTTTTGTGCTTAAATTTTTTAAGTCTTGATTCATGTTGATGTCATGGAGATCAATGACTAATCGATCTGGGTTTTTTAAAATCATTTGATCATTACTAATAGGCTTTAGAGATTCGAGAGTGACTCGTGTATATTCTCTTGCCGGCCAGACCCGTGCAGACACAATCATATTTTTTGCAAAACTATGATTGGAAAATAATGCCCAAATGAAGATAAAAATAAGCTTTAGGTAATAGCTTTTAAACATGAGGACCCTATAGACGTATAACTCATCAAGTGAAGGCTTCGGCCAAAAGATGTATGACTAAGCTTAATGACGATATCAGGCTTAGGAAGTATGTGCTCAACCTTTTCTGGCCATTCAACCAAACAAATCGATGTGTTGTTAAAGTATTCTCTAAAGCCAATATCATCCCATTCAGTTGCATCTTTGAACCGATAAAGATCAAAGTGATAAACAGTAAATTTTTCGAGAAGATAAGGTTCTACGAGTGTATATGTCGGACTTTTCACTTTATCCTGAAAGCCAAGTCCTCGTAGCATACCCCTTACAAAAGTCGTTTTACCTACTCCTAATTCACCCTTTAAGTATAAATTCATACCAGGATGTACATTTTTTGCTAAGCTTTTAGCCCAGTGAAGTGTTTCACTTTCGTCTTTTAAGTCATAATGAGCATCAAACATCATAGATAAAATTTATATAAAAAAATAATTTAAACATGACAGAAATTTGGGACCAGTTAGCTTTGCAAATTAAAGATTGGGGCCAAGCATTGGGTTTTGACCAAATTGGCATTACTGATATAGATCTCAACCATACAAAAGATTTCTATCAAGAATGGATTAAACAAGGCTTTCATGGTGAAATGCATTATATGGTAAAACATGGTTCTCGGCGATATAAGCCGGATGAACTAGTCCCCCATACCATTCGCATTATCACGGCCAGACTTAATTATTTTCCACATTCTCATCATTCAGAGGCTATCTTGAAGAATGATCAAAAAGCATTTATTTCACGCTACGCTTTAGGTCGTGACTATCATAAAGTTATGCGTGCTAAATTAAAAAAGCTTTCAGAGAAAATTCAAAAAGAAGCTTATCAAGTTTTAGATCGCTCATTTGAGTTTAGATTATTCACAGACAGCGCACCCGTGATGGAAGTGGAGCTCGCTGAAAAGTCAGGGCTGGGTTGGAGAGGAAAACACACTTTACTCATTAATAAAGAACAGGGTTCATGGTTTTTTCTGGGTGAAATTTATATTAATTTACCCTTGCCTATTGATAAAAAAGTAGAAAATCATTGCGGCACATGTACAAGCTGTATCGATGTGTGTCCAACCAAGGCTATTATAAGACCTTATACACTCGATGCCAGAAAATGTATTTCTTACCTCACCATTGAACATAAGTCCTCTATACCCTTGGAATACCGCAAGCAAATTGGTAACCGTGTCTATGGTTGCGATGATTGTCAATTGTATTGCCCTTGGAATAAATTTGGTCAAATTTCTCAAGAAGATGACTTTAAAGTGAGACATGGTTTAGATGATATTGAACTCGTAGAATGTTTTTTATGGACTGAAACTGAATTTTTAAAATATATGCAAGGTAGTGCAATACTTCGCATCGGTTATGATCAATGGTTAAGAAATATTGCAATTGGACTTGGTAATGCTAAAACATCAGAAATGATTGTTCATGCGCTTAAGCGTCGATATCCTGACGCTTCACCACTGGTTAAAGAGCATATTTCATGGGCACTCGCACAACATAATTTTCATATAAATTAAGAATGTCTTTGCTATAATGCGAAGCTACATTGAATTTTTTTATTATCAAATCCTTGAATTGAACGTTATACATGTCGCAAATTAATCAATCGTCTATTTGGCAATCTCTCAATCAACATAAGAAAGATATCGAATCCATCTCACTTCGAGAGATGTTTGCATCAGACGCCAATCGTTTTAATCGATTTCATATTCAATTGAATGATTTACTTTTAGATTACTCAAAACATCGTATCTCTGAAGAAACAATGAATCTACTTATGAAGCTTGCAAGAGAAGCTGATATTGAAGGTTGGCGAGATCGTATGTTTAGTGGGGAAAAAATTAATTCTACTGAGCATCGCGCAGTCTTACATACCGCACTAAGATATCAAGGTCAAAAAGCCATCATCAGTGAGGGTGAAGATGTGATGCCACGTGTTCGACATGTGTTAAAAAAAATGGCAACTTTTACTGAAGGGGTCAGATCTGGTCAATGGAGAGGTTTTAGCGGTAAAGCCATTACAAGTATTATTAATATTGGCATTGGTGGTTCAGACCTAGGGCCCGCTATGGTTTGCCAAGCGCTTAAACCTTATGGCTCAAAAACCATCACACCTTATTTTGTATCCAATGTCGATGGTGCTGATTTAGCTCAAGCGCTTGAAAAATGTGATCCTGAAACTACTTTATTTATTGTAGCGTCCAAGACATTCACCACCCAAGAAACAATGACGAATGCATTTTCTGCTCGTGAATGGTTTCTTAATAAAGCATCTGACAGTACTCATATTAAAAAACATTTCGTAGCCTTATCAACTAACAAACATGCAGTGACTTCATTTGGCATTGACCCTGATAATATGTTTGAATTCTGGGATTGGGTTGGCGGCCGCTACTCGCTTTGGTCAGCTATTGGTTTATCGATCGCACTTTATGTCGGAATGGATCAGTTTGAAGAGCTGCTTAAAGGTGGCTTTGAGATGGATGAGCATTTTAAAACAGCACCTATTGAAAAAAATATACCGATCATCATGGGGCTCTTAGGCATTTGGTATATTAATTTTTTTCATTATTCAACCCATGCGATACTAGCCTATGACCAAGGTCTCTCTAAGTTAGCTGCTTATCTTCAACAAGCTGATATGGAAAGTAACGGAAAATTTATTAACCGTGATGGTGAATATGTGAATTTTCACACCGGTCCCGTTCTTTGGGGTGAAGTCGGCACTAATGGGCAACATGCATTTTATCAACTTCTTCATCAAGGGACTGAGATTGTTCCTGCCGACTTTATTATGCCCATTCAATCACATTACAAAATTGGTAAAAATGGCAATGAGCATCATAAAATTTTACTTTCAAACTTTGTAGCACAAACACAATCGTTAATGATGGGTAAAACCTATGATGAGGCTAGAATTGAAATTGAACAACAAGGGTTTGAAGGTGAAGATATTGAAAGTTTTATTCCTCAAAAAACATTTGAAGGTAATCGCCCAACCTCCTCTATTTTATTTGAAAAACTCACTCCCAAAACTTTAGGAAGACTGATTGCGATGTATGAACATAAAATATTTACACAAGGGATCATTTGGGGCATTAACTCATTTGATCAATGGGGTGTAGAGTATGGAAAACAAATTGCTAAAAAAGTTTTGCCACAATTAAATGATAAAAATCATTCAGATGCATTTGATAGTTCAACGAATGCACTTGTCCGCTATATTAATTCTTTATCTAGATAAAGAAGCTGCTCTTCAACTAGTTTATTGAGTCCTAGACTCTTTGCATGAGGGGAACTAAAGCTTACTTGCTTTAAAAAATCTCTCCTACCTGATTTTAAAATAAGTTGCTCACTATTTTTTAAACCAGCCCTTTTCCACTCCTCTGCTAATTTTTTTGCAAGCACTTCACCATAGAGAGGGAGCGCACTTGCACAAACATCAGCCTCAGTCAAAATAATTTTTGCGCGTTCAATAAAAGAAATAGGTTTATTGTCATGATTTTTCTGAATGGAAAAATGGATGGCTTGAACTTTCTTAAATTCAGTTGCAAGTATTAAAGTCGAGATTATATTCATATCAGAGACTGTTAAATATTTAAGAACCGTTTCGCGAATAGCTTCAACCGATCGCATTTCTAATTCAGCATCCTTTTGATTTACATTTCCGGTATGCAAAAAATCATGCGCTAAACCTGCAATCAATAAAAGAAATTTTTCATGTAAATTAAATTGGGGCCACTGGATTTGCTCGATTTGAGACCATGTAATTCTTTGATGCTCTTCAACATTTAATAATAAAAAAAGACTGATACAAACTTCTTTTGTATGTTCTCGATTATGATATTTGGGTTCGAGTCCTTTAATAAATTTTTGCGCACCGTCTTCTTCGATGCGATTTGTAATTTCACTTATACAAGTTTTAAAAGAGTGGATATGGACATCCCCTTCTTGATACCAAGATTCTAATATCTCGTCGATGGTATCTGTTAATGATGCATATTGCTTAAAAGCTTCTAAGAAATAAGGTTCGGTAGCAAAAGCGGAAGGTAACGTTTTATTCACCATAGATAAAGAATTTATCTAAGTTTATTTAGTTTCAAAATTATGCACGCCATCCCAATCTTTGGGTGGTGGTGTTTTTTTGAATGACGCTAAACGATCCGCGTAAACTTCATAGAGTTTTCTCGATGGATGTTGTTTACGAAGTGTTTTGAGTTGTGTATCAAAAAGTTTCCAATCCTGCTTAAAATAATGCTTAAGTGCCAAAGACCAAGCTTTAGCCTCTGCGATATCTTCTTTTGTCGCGGTCTTTAATTCACAGATAGGCTCATAAATAGCCACAAAGATACTTTTACCTTTGACGCGCACTCTGTCAATTTCTCGGTATAAAAATTCTGGCGCTCTTTCAACAACAAATTCACTCACTAAAATATCAACCCCATAAGGTTTAGTGAGCCCTTCAAGTCGTGATCCCAAATTTACAGGGTCTCCCATGACCGTATATGACCTTCTCAAACGAGAGCCCATATCACCAACGCGCATTTTGCCGCTATTTAAGCCGATCCCAATATTAAATTTTGGCAGTCCACGCTCTTCAAAACTTTGCGCAAGCTTATGGGCTGCATCTCGCAATTTAAAGGTAGTTTTAACCGCTTCAAAAGCGTGTTCCTTGGATGCGATAGGTGCTCCCCAAAAAGCCATGATCGCATCACCAATATACTTATCTAAGGTACCCGATTGTTGCATAATAATTTCAGTCATCGTATTAAAATATTCATTGATATATGCGGTAAGTTCAACAGGGGTCAACTTTTCAGAAATACTTGTAAACCCCCTAATGTCACTAAATAAAACGGTCATGTCGGATTCTTGCCCTTGCATGCCATATTTCTCAGGATTCTCTGCCATCTTATCCACAAGTTGAGGCGGCACATACTGGCCAAATAAATTGGCCATTTGTTTTTGAAGGCGGCCCTCAACAAAATATCCGATACCAATGTTGCCTAAGAAAATAAAGAAAAGACTTAAAAATATGGCTGCAATAGGAACAACGAGACCTTCTTGCCAAAAGAAAAAGTTCAAAGCTATCACTGCAACTATTGAGACTAAGGTCACGACAAAAGACCAAAGTGCCCCAAGAACAGGTAATAAAAAGGTAAGGCTTAAACCTAAAATGACAATCTGTATAAAACTTAATGCAATTGTATAAGGGGGAGCTTCTTTAATGTCTCCATTAAATATTCCTGAAATCATATTGGCGTGGACTTCAATCCCTGGATAGACATTGGACATCGGTGTTGCTCTCTGATCTCTCAATCCAGGCGCTGAAGAGCCCATTAAAACCAATTTATTTTCTAAAGATTTTGGTGAAAGACGATTATTCATCAAATCAGAAACAGAAATATAACGATAAGTATGGGCATTACCACGGAAAGGAATAAATGCGGAAGCATCTTCTTGGAGGGGAATGTGAATTGGTCCAATTTCAATACCTTCTAATTTTTCATAATCCTCAGAAGCCTTCTGAATAATAGGCTTCACAGTCGGACCCCCAATAGCCATTCTCACCATGGCAAGACTCAAGCTTTGATAAAAATTACCCTCATATTCGATTAAGAGTGGAATTTTTCTGACTGTCCCATCGCTATCGACAATGGGATTAAAGTGTCCTGCCATAGATGCTGATGCCGTAATTTTTTCAAGATTGCCCGTGTAGGCTTCCCAATGCGAAATTTGATGGGCATGCGCGGGAATCTGATTAGATTTAACAGCCGGTGGCGGCAAGACATTCGCCTTAACAGCACCCTTTTCACTATTAAAATAAAGTGATAAAACTACAGGTTGCCCTTTGATACTATCGGCGAATTGCTGGTCAGGATCTCTTTTTTTCATGAGATCAGCCATTGGTTTAAGGCTTTGCCCCTCTGTCGTGAGACCCTCATAAAGCTTAGTTACTGCAGAAAAATTAAGAGGATCAGGTTCTGCCCAGACTATGTCATAGCCTAAAACAGCAATGCCTTGTTCATTAAAAAGTTTTTGGTTAATTTTGGCAATGAAGGCTCGACTCCAGGGCCATCGTCCGTATTCGCCAAGACTTTTTTCATCAATATCTAAAATGACAACGCGATCATCCGTTTTATTGGGCGCTGAAATTTGAACTTTGGTATCATAGAATTTTTGCTCTATAAACTGAAGACCAGGCAGATTAAAAAATCCAAGTGCATAGAGGGCAAATATAAATGTAATCAAACCACCTAAACATAATCGACTTATTTTTTTTTGGTAGCTTGATTTAATTTTGGCAAAAATTTTCATGATCGACAGCTTTCGATTTAATATTAGGATTGAAATTTCATAACTAATAATTAGATAAAACCATAGTAAACTACTTTGTAATTATTTTAAATAAACACCTCATAATTCAATTAAAAATTTAATGAATACAATGAACCCACAAGAAACATCCATGCTGCAACGAATTGTTGATATGGGCATAACTTTATCTACAGAACCGGATATTGATCGCCTCATGGAGCTTATTTTGGAACTTAGCCAAAGTCTTCTTCATGCGGATGGTGGAACTCTCTATAGACTCACGCCTGAGGGTAATTTACGTTTTACCATCATTAGAAATCATTCATTAAATATTAAAATGGGGGGTACAAAAGGGAGCCCTATTGATTTAAACCAGCTTAAAGATTTACCATTAATCGTCGATGGCAAGCCGAATGACAAAAATATTTCTGCACATACGGCAAATACGAAACACATCTTTAATATCAAAGATGCTTATGATGAAGAAGGGTTTGATTTTTCTGGGGCTAAAGCATTTGATGCGCGACTCAATTACCGAACCCAATCCGTCCTTGCGATTCCATTGATTGACCATGAACAAAAAGTCTTAGGTGTGCTTCAATTTATCAATGCGCTCAATGACAAAAATGAGCGCATCCCTTTTAGTGAATTCAATCAAAATATTGC
>JACCDI010194311.1_pt1 | contig 34478 bp, 32 predicted proteins | sample 7442791 | NCBI WGS metagenome assembly JACCDI01 (sample SAMN15323434, study PRJNA562643) | freshwater metagenome | isolation source: river surface water | place: USA:Blue River Watershed | collected 2017-08-15 | reverse complement strand
TTTATCATATTAACAATATCAAAAAACGTCTGGAGATTTGTAAAGATATAAAATGTTCAGGTTTGGTAAATGTCAATGAAAGTGCCGGTGAATTGACAACATATACCAATGCCGATCCTGTTGATGGCGTTATTAAGAGAAAAAGAGAAAAGTATAAAATCGGATTATTGTTTTAACTTCGTAAAATGTCTAATGCTGGAACTATAAATGCTCTTTGTTTATTTGGTATGCAACAAATGTCGAAAAAGAGTGGTTTGTTGGTTTGGAGCATTTGTATTGCATTGGTAATGTCCTCCTGTCAAAAGTCATCAGTTTTACATGTTTCAATTTTGAACTATGAAAAAGCTGAATCATGTGGACACGGATATCAGGATGCTTTTTTGCTTATGAAACTTAGTAAAAGTGAACTTAATATACACGCATCTCAATGGGTATTGAAGGATTTCTGTCAACTCAATTTATATCCCTGTGTTGCTGCTATTGTTGGTGAAGGTAAAGACACCGCGAAATTGTATTATAGTTATAAAGCGCAGTCGATGCTGCATTCTAAAGATACTACATCTATTTGGGTAGCAATGGAGAATCCTTTGAATAAATTGAGCAGTATTGAGCAAATTGAACTTAAAATGCAGCAAAGTTTCAATGGGTTTGTTGAATTGCTGGTTAAAGACACAGCAGATGGATTTAAGTCCTTGGGTAAAGGCTATAAGTTGGATTACAGATATTATTTTAATGATGTTAATATTAACAGGGCGTCTCAGTTATATAAAAAGGTCATGGAGGGCTTTTCGAAGGATTTGACATTAGACAATGGGATTTAGGGACAGGAAAATGGAAGTATTAAATGGATAAACACAATGTGTGGTCACTGGATTTTATGATTAAAGGAAGCAAAGTTTTGATGAAGAAGATGGCGATTTTTGTATTTTTAATAATCACTATCGCTTTAACCAATAAAGAAGTTAAAGATTATTCTAAATGGCTGGTAAATGACTTTAATTCAAATTACCTAAAAGATCGAATACACCACTATTTTCGACCAATCATAGAAGAAAAATTCCTATTGGATTCAATTATAAAACGTCTGCCACCATCGAGTGATACAACTTATTTAATGTTCTATCGTAGTTGGTGTAGCGAATATGAACTGATAGGCTTGAACCGTTTTAAAAGTTTTGATTTTAAATACTCTGAAATGACAAAAGACAGCTTTAAATTTAAAAAGAACTATTCGTTAAATGGGATTAGGAGAAACAAATATTTTGAAATCAAAAATATCAAATCAACAATTAACAGAAGTAAAGTGATTGACATATTCCAAAACAGAGATACTTTTGCTATCATTGATAACCCTCCATATTGCATGTTACAAAGAACTCGGTTAATGTCTTATTGGATAGACTCCTCGAATAATTTCAGATATTCGTTCTATAATTATAAAATAATAAACGGTTCAATAAAGTTATTGCAATTATCTCCAAATGACACTATGATTACAAAAGAAAGAACCAATAAAATTTATAGAGTTAGATTCTAAATTATATTAATGTTGTCAATAGTCGTTCAATTCTGTAATCGGCACCCGGAATGATGAAATGACACCACCGTCCAACCCACGGAGCGCCCCACGTATCAAAATCCATCTTCCCAAACCACCCCATTTGAATTTCTCGAAATTAAAGCCTTGTTTTGTAGTCTGATGATTATTTATAACGTTACCTGCAATATTCCTGAAGCCATAGAAACCGAATGGGTGCACTGGATGAAACATGTTCATATTCCGGAAGTGATAGCCACCGAAAAATTTACCGGATTTAAAATGCTAAAACTACTTACCAATGTTGAGGATAACGAGGGTGTTAACTACGCCATTCAATACTATTGCCACAGCATAGAAGATTATCAGCAATACGCCGACGAGTTTGCACCAGCATTAAAGGCCAAAACCTACGAGCGCTATGGCGAGCAAGTTCTGGCCTTTAGAACACTTCTAGAAGAAGTATAATCCTTACAGATTTTCCATAATGTATTCGGTGATCTTCTGCATAAGATGCACCCTGTCTCTGCCAACCACATTGTGTTTGTGACCAGGGTAGACGAAATAATCCAGATAGGTATTGTTCATGTCAACTGCCGCTTTGCAATACAACAAACTGTGCTGCCATAACACCACATCGTCGTCGCAACCATGGATCATTAGTAATTTGTCTTGAAGGTTGTTGACGTAGTTTAACAGATTAGCAGCTTTATAGCCTTCCGGATTTTCTTGAGGGGTATCCATATAACGTTCGGTGTACATGATCTCGTACAATTCCCAGTTAATTACCGGTCCGCCCGCTACACCTACTTTAAACACGCCTGGTTGGCGACTCATTAAAGAGGTGGTCATGAATCCGCCAAAGCTCCAGCCATGCACGCCAATGCGGTTAGAGTCGACGTAAGCAAGGTTTTTTAGATAGCTAATACCAGCTAACTGATCGTTCATTTCTAAGTTGCCCAATTGTCTGTGGACGGCACTTTCGAAAGCGTGACCACGGTTGGCAGATCCTCTGTTGTCGAGGGTGAAGACGATATAGCCTTTTTGAGCCATTAACTGCATCCACAGGTTACTTCCGGCCAGCCAGGTGTTATTAACCTGCTGCACATGTGGTCCGCCATACACATACACCACCACCGGATATTTTTTTGTTTTATCAAAATCCGGAGGTGTAATCATGCGGCAATATAAAACAGTGCCTTCGTTCACAATTGGGATGATGCTGGTTTCGCCCAGTTTGTAAGCTTCAAGCGGATTGGCAGCGTTTAATAAGAGTCGCAGTTGCTCGCCTTTATTGTCTTTTAAGGTGATTTTTCTTGGTATGGTGATGCTGCTTAACTGATCAATGAAATAATTGAACTGTGGGTTGAACGCAGCAGTATGTGTGCCGGCTTCAGAGGTCAGTTTTTTAATATCGCCATTGTCGAGGTTCACTTTGTAGATATGTCTTTCAATCGGACTTTCTTTGGTGGATTCGAAGTAGGCAAATTCGCCGCGACTGTCGACACCGAGTAGGGCAGTTACCACCCATTTGCCAGATGTCAGTTGACGGATCATTCTGCCACTGGTGTTGTAGAGGTATAAGTGGTTGTAGCCATCTTTCTCGCTTTGCCAGATGAACTTATTGGTTTCGTTGCTCAGGAAATACATGCCATGTTGAGGCTCTACATATTTCTCATCGCGTTCTTCGAAAAGGGTTTTGTCTAAGAGGCCGTTTTCGGCATTATAGCGGTTGAGGAAATATTGGTTCTGACCGCGATTAACGATGGCCATGTAGATGAAATCTTCTTCTGGTGACCAGGTGATATTGGTGAGGTATTGCTCTTTAGGCTCGCCAGTTTCCATGTAAATGATCTGCTGAGTTTTGATGTCGTATACGCCTAGAGTAACATGGTGACTTTTGGCGCCGGCAATAGGGTATTTGATGTTGTTGACAGTAGCTGGCATTTTCGAATTGTCGTAGATGGCATAGTCGGTAACCATACTTTCGTCCATGCGGTAAAAGGCCAGTTTATTGCTTTTCGGACTCCAGAAAAAACCTTTGCTGATGCCAAATTCGTTGCGGTGTACAGATTGACCATATACAATGCCTTTGCCGCCGTCTGTAGTGATTTGCTTAACACCATCAGGACCATTGATATAAATATTATCATTTTCAATGTAAGCGATGTATTGCATTTTGCTATCTGATTCAGAAAATTCTGCTTTAGCAGATACCGACTGCATATTGCGGAAAGCCTTCGCGGCCAGGTTGAAAATCAGGTATTCGTTCTCTTTAAAGATTCTAAAATTATCGTTGTCAATCCATTCAATCAGAGGAAAGGATTTCAGAGCGTATTTTGGGTTATAGGTTTTAATAGCAGAATTGAGCACATCAAGATTAATGCTACTGTCAACTTTATTATTTTCTACTTCGGTAATTACCAGTTTAGAAGGCGAGCCAATTTCTACATAAGAGAACTTGCTACCACCTGGCAACCAGAGCAGCATTGGCATTGATTGAGCTCTGAGAGATTTTTTTGTTTCTTTGTTCATCATAAGAACAGCCTCATCCATGTTGAGGTAATCTGTTCCCTGAGCTTGCAGTTTAAACGCAGAAGCGCTAACAAGCAGGCATAAAAGCAGGATAAAATTTTTAATACGCATGTTTAAAACGATAGACCGCAAATTTGGTAAAAAAACGGGTAACTAAAAATTAAACTCGTTAAACACTTATTGAATTTCTTAAATTCATCATTTTAATTGCTTTATTATCAAATAAAACTATGCAAAACATGATGTTTTCTCGTATTTTTTTTATTGCTTTGCAGTACTGATAGTGATATGACTGACGTGCAAAATTTAAAACCAATAATTGAAAGTGCCTGGGAAAACAGGACTTTACTTAATGAAGACAGTACCAAAGCTGCGATTTATGCTTTAATAGAAGCTTTAGATAAAGGGCAGATTAGAGTGGCTGAACCAAAAACAGACGGTTCAGGCTGGCAAGTTAATGAGTGGGTGAAGAAAGGGGTGATTTTGTATTTTCCAATACAGCAAATTACAACAGATACTATCGGTCCGTACGAGATATGTGATAAAATACCTTTGAAAGCTGACTACGCCTCACAGGGTGTTAGAGCTGTAATGGGTTCTGTTGCCAGATATGGTGCTTTCATTAATAAGGGTGTGATTTTAATGCCAAGTTTTGTTAATATTGGTGCTTATGTAGACAGTGGAACCATGGTAGATACCTGGGCAACTGTAGGCAGTTGCGCGCAGATAGGCAAGAATGTTCACCTTAGTGGTGGAGTTGGTATTGGAGGTGTATTAGAACCTGTGCAAGCAGCTCCTGTAATTATTGAAGACGATTGTTTCATTGGTTCAAGATGTATTGTCGTAGAAGGTGCGCATATTGGGAAAGAAGCTGTATTAGGTGCTGGTGTTACCATCACTATGTCTACAAAAATTATTGACGTAACAGGGCCTGAACCAGTAACCTATAAAGGCTATGTGCCAGAACGTTCGGTCGTGATACCAGGGTCTTATGAAAAAGAATTTCCAGCAGGCAAATATCATGTGCCTTGTGCCATCATTATTGGAAAACGTAAACCAAGTACAGATTTAAAGACCTCTCTTAACGATGCTTTAAGAGATTTTAATGTGGCAGTATAATGCATATCGGGTTTGATGCAAAGCGGTATTTTCACAACAGAACGGGACTGGGAAATTACAGTCGCGATCTGGTAAATACGCTTATACAGAAGCACCCTGACGATCAGTTTTTTTTATATGACAGAAAACCGTCATTTACCAATCTTCCTGCAAATACTATAACAGTACCCCCGACAAACGGCGGCGGCTTTTTGTGGAAGGAATGGAAAATACAGAAGGAGATTAAGATGTATCTTCTGGATGTATTTCATGGCTTAAGTAATGAGCTTCCGTTTGGAAAGTGGCCTGATAGAGTGAAGAAAGTTGTCAGCATTCACGATGTGATTTTTAGGCATTATCCAGAGCAGTATGCCATGATAGACCGCCAAATCTATCACCATAAAACGAAACATGCGATATCGATTGCAGATATTGTAATCGCCACCAGTTATGCTACAGCAGAAGACTTACAACGATTTTATAAGACAGATCCGAATAAACTAAAAGTTGTGTATCAGACTTGTGGTGAACAACACAGGGAATCTTATACTGAGGCAGAAGTATCCGCTTTTTCAAGCTCTTATCGTTTGCCAGAGAAGTTTATCGTTTATGTAAGTAGTTTTCAAACCAGAAAAAACCATCTTGCGTTGTTGAAAGCCTTTGCTGCCTGTAAAGGAGCTGCAGGTAAATTGGTGCTTGCTGGTAAGCCTGGCAATGCCCTTCATAATGTGCAAGATTTTATCAGAGAACAACATTTACAAGATCAGGTTATTGTACTGACAGATGTAGACCGCAAAGAACTGCCGCTATTATATCGAGCAGCTTCTGGATTTGTCTATCCAAGTATGATAGAAGGTTTCGGTATTCCGCTCATAGAAGCGGCTCATGCTGGTTTACCTATGGCTGTCAATAATATTGCAGTGTTTAATGAATTGTCACCAGAGGGAAGTATTAAGTTCGACTCCGAAAACACAAATGAATTTTCTAAAGCAATTATTGAACTGTCTAAAAGACAAAAATCTGATTACACTAATTTCCTGACAGCTTTCAATCCACTTGTCAGTGCAGAGACTGTTTATGGTCTATATCTATAATTGATAAGTTAACTGTTTTTTATAGACACAATAAGTAAAAGGTTTTTCCTTTGAAAATTACTGTAGTTTAGATAAAGCTTGTCTGAGTTGATTCAGCATTGCATCAATATCTTCGATTTTGCAGGTACCAACACTTAGGCGGTACCATTCGCTATTTTTATCGGCGCCAAAAGCAGCAAAAGGTACTATCGCTAAAGAAGCTTCACTCAAGAGATATGCGGTCATGTCTTCAGTGGTTTGAATGCTTTGATTTTCGCCGTGTGATTTACCTTTCAAAGAGAAGCTAATGGTGAGGTACATAGAGGCTTTTGGAGCAATGGCATCGACAGGAAAGCCTTCTGATTTCATAGACATAAAGCCATTGTAAAGTTTCTCAAGTCTGTGACTTAAAGCTGATCCAATTGTTTTTAAATGTTCCGATACTGCTTCTGTATTTTGAAGGAATTTGGCTGTTGCCACTTGTTCGGCCATAGGGCTCCAGGCGCCGATATGACTGAGGATGCCTTTCATTTTATCGATGATGTTTGATGGTCCCATTGCCCAACCAACCCTAACACCAGTTGCACTGAAGGCCTTACTGATGCCGTCGATAAAGATGGTGTATGGTTTCAGTTCTGGAAATAATGAGACAGGATTAACATGTTCGCAGCCGTATGTGAGGGTCCAGTATATATGGTCGTATAAAATGTAGAGTGGTTTGGCATCACCTCGGCGTTTGTTCTCGTCTATAACAGCCTGACAAATGTCTTGTAATTGATCTTTTGTAAAAACAGTGCCGGTAGGGTTTAAAGGCGAGCATAAGGCTAGTAGAGTAGCCTCTTTAAAATGTGGTATCAGTTCTTCGGCAGTTGGTAAGAAATTATTTTCTGCTTTGGTTTCAACACAGATATGTTCTCCTTCGATGAAGTGAGTATAGTGGTTGTTGTTCCATGATGGCACCGGATAAATGACTTTTTCGCCACGATCGCAAATTGTTCTGTATGCAGCGTAGATAAGAGGACGACCACCACCTGAGATTAGAATTTCTTCGGGACTGTATTTTAATTGAAGTCCATTCTCCAGAAATTGAGATACTGCTTTTCTTAGGTCAGCAATACCATTAGCGGGCGGGTAATTGGTGCGGTGAGCGCGATAGGCATTTACTATTTCGTCTTCAAGTAATTGAGGAATTGGAAAAATTTCCGGGTCGAAGTCGCCAATCGTAAAGTTGTATATTTTCTGTCCTTGTCTGACGCGCTCGCTAATTTCGTTGCCAAGTTTAATGATTTCAGAGGGAATAAGCGTTTCCGCCAGATGTGATAATGTGTTATGATTGATCATGCTTATTGTAGTTGTTGTTGCCATGCCCAGGCAGATCTGACCATTTCATCGAGACCGATATTGGCTTTCCAGCCTAGAACTGTCTCGGCCTTGCTGTTATCTGCCCATACTTTTTCGACATCACCAGCGCGACGTTCACCTATGCTATAGTTAAGTTTAAGTTGATTGACACGTTCGAAAGCCTGAATGATCTCTAAGACTGTAAATCCATTACCTGTGCCAATGTTAAAGACATCGAAATTGTTGTTTGGATGATTGTCGATATAGCTGAGGGCTTTTACATGTGCAGAAGCCAGATCGACCACATGGATATAGTCTCTGACGCAGGTGCCATCTTTAGTGTTGTAATCGTTGCCGAAAACGGTAATTTTCTCACGTATCCCCGCAGCAGTCTGAGTAATAAAAGGAACCAGGTTGTTGGGAACACCAAGGGGTAATTCTCCAATTTTTGCAGAGGCATGAGCACCAATAGGATTGAAATATCTAAGAGCTACGGTATTCAGGAAACGGCAATCTGAAAGAATTTCTTCGCCAATTTGTTTGGTGTTGCCATAAGGTGAATTGGCTTTTTTAATTTGAGCCAACTCGTTTACCGGCGACTGATCAGGTTCGCCATATACGGTGCATGAAGAACTAAAAACAATGTTTTTAATAGCATGTGCTTGCATGGTTTCGAGCAAACAAATGAGTCCGCCAATATTATTTCTGTAATATTTAAGAGGCTCGTTTACCGATTCGCCAACAGCTTTAAAAGCAGCGAAGTGAATGACAGCATGAATAGGGAAGGTCGCGAAAATATCATTGAGCACTTTAGTGTTACTGACATCTGCTTTATAAAAAGGGATAGCGCGGTTGCAGATCTCTTCGAGACTTGAAAGTACACCAATATTGGTATTGCTAAGGTCGTCTATAATAACAGGATTATAGCCATGATTGATCAGTTCTGTTACAGTGTGAGAGCCGATATAGCCCAGACCACCGGTGACTAAAATATTTTTCATTTCTGTTTGCTTACAGTTCCGTTTAATAGTTGATATTGATCTTTGGTTTCTGGGCAAATGGCCACACCAGAAGCATCAAAGGTGAGTTTATGGCCATATTCGCTTACCCATCCGCTTTGGCGTGCAGGGTTGCCAATGAGTAAAGCAAAGTCAGGTACATCATGTGTTACCACTGCTCCTGCACCTATCATGGCATAAGTTCCGATGGTATTGCCGCAAATGATGGTAGCATTGGCACCTATGCTGGCGCCTTTTTTTACAAGGGTTTTGCGGTATTCGTCTTTTCTGACAACAGCGCTGCGAGGATTAATGACGTTGGTGAATACCATACTCGGTCCGAGGAAAACATCGTCTTCGCAAATTACGCCGGTGTATACCGAGACATTGTTTTGGATTTTGACATTGTTGCCAAGAATGACCTCTGGAGAGACCACAACATTCTGACCGATGTTGCAGTTGTTGCCAATTCGGCAATTCGGCATGATATGGGAGAAATGCCAGATTTTCGTTCCTTCGCCAATAACAGACCCTTGGTCGATGACAGCGCTTGGATGTGCGAAAAAATCTGACATAGGCAGACTACAAACCTAAAACTTTTTCGACTGGCATTTTACCGTCGAATAGCATTTCAGGGTTTTCAAGTAATTGTTTAACTCTAACCAGGAAGCTAACGCTTTCTCTGCCGTCGATGATGCGGTGGTCGTAACTCAGTGCCACATACATGATAGGACGGATAACGATTTGTCCATTTTCAACCATGGGTCTTTCGACGATATTGTGCATGCCGAGGATGGCAGATTGAGGAGGATTAACAATTGGGGTACTCATCATACTTCCGAAGACACCACCATTGGTGATGGTGAAAGTACCACCGCTCATTTCTTCGAGGGATAATTTATTATCACGGGCTTTTCCAGCCAATCTTTTAACTTCTTTTTCAATATCGGCCAAACTTAAGGTTTCGGCATTTCTGATAACAGGAACAACCAGACCTCTAGGACCAGAAACAGCAATAGAGATATCGCAGTAATCGTTGAATTGGATATTGTCACCATCGATGAATGCGTTTACTGCCGGCCAGTCGAGCAAAGCGATACAGCAAGCACGGGTAAAGAAACTCATGAAACCTAAACCCACTTCGTGTTTTTCAGCGAAGTTAGTCTTGTATTTGTTTCTCAGGTCCATGATAGGTTTCATGTTGACCTCGTTGAAGGTCGTCAACATAGCGGTTTCGTTTTTAGCAGCCACCAAACGTTTAGCAACAGTTTTGCGGAGGTTGCTCATCTTTTCGACTCTTACATTTCTGTCGCCGTTAGGACTGTATTTATTTGCGCCGCCGGATTTAACGCCGTTGGCTACGATGGCTTCGAGAACATCAGTTTTAGTGATGCGGCCGTTCGGGCCGGTACCTTTTACCTGAGCAGGTTTAAGGCCGTGTTCCATCATCAACTCTTTTGCGAGAGGGGCGATAGCCACATCAGCGCTCATATCTGCTGCAGCCACAGCTGGCTTTTCAGCAGGTTTATCTTCTTTTTTGGTTTCGGCTTTTGCCGGAGCAGTTTCTTTTTTGGCTTCTGCTTTAGGAGCGGCTGCGCCTTCTGGAGCTTTTGCTGTCTCGTCGATTTCAACGATAATGGCACCAACTTTAATTTCGTCGCCTTCTTTAGCAAGTTGTTTAGTGATAACACCAGCAGATTCGGCATTCACTTCAAAAGTAGCCTTTTCACTTTCAAGTTCTACCAGTGGTTCGTCTAGCTTAACATAATCACCCACTTGCTTCAACCATTTAGAAACGGTTACTTCACTAATGGACTCACCTGGACTGGGAACTTTGATTTCGATTGCCATATATAAGATTTTACTTGGCGCAAAAATAGAGCAATTTATTAATTATAACAAGTCCTTTGGAAAAGCGAGGATTAAGGAACAAGGATAAAGGAATTAGGGGGTTATTGGTTATCGGTTATTGGTTATTGGGGATGGTATTGCTTTATTTATGACACATAGGCCCACAATGGGTAGTAGACATAGAACACATTAAGATTGTTCTCCATTCAATTATCCGTTAGTCTCGCTCCGCGAGATGTTGGGGTGTAGAGGATGATTTGTATTTTAACATATAGAGCTTCGTTTAGACTCAAAGCTTAATGCATCAGCGATACTGCACAAATCTCCATTAAAGAAGGATAAACTATCCAGACAGGCCCCAGCGGTGCCGGTAATGAGCGCGATCCTATTTAAGAATAATTAGAGAAATGAGCATATTAGGCCCCTCCGGGAGGTTGACGCAGATTTCGCAGATTTTATCCCGCCAATCGGGGCGCCTTCAAACATGCTCTGCATGTTTTTGGCGGATGACGCGGATTTCGCCGCAAGAACATCGCCGCAAAATATCCAACACATTGGATATAACGGTTTACCCACGACAATATCAGCGTAATCCAATCCCGTTTTAACGGGATGTCCTTTGATATCATTAAATTGAAAATTTAATGAAGATAAAACAGGAAAAAAATATCAACGAAATCTGCGTTAGGCCCGCCGCAGGCGAATGTCATTCCTTGATAAATTAAGAATCACCACTGATGCGTGTGTTCCGACCACCAACGGTTCTGAAGTTTCATGGTTTTTTCCATGATCTCGCGAACACAGCCTTTACCTCCGCCTAAAGGGGAGATATAATGGCAGATGCCCTGAATGTCGATGGCCGCATCGTTCGGACAAGTGGCAACTCCTACGCGTTTCATTAACTCGTAATCTGGCATGTCATCACCCATGTATAGAATATCTGAATCTTCTAACTGATGTTTGGTTAAAAACTCGTTGTAAGCTGCTTCTTTGTGCTGCTGACCTACATATACATCTTCTATCCCTAAAGTACGAAAACGTTTAACAACACCTAATGAGTTGCCTCCAGAAATAATGGCAATTTTATAACCCGATTTAACAGCATGTTGCAATGCATAGCCATCTTTGATATTGAAGTTTCTGAGAAAGTGACCGTCTTCTGTGCCAATCACTGAGCCATCCGTCATTACTCCATCTACATCAAAGACAAAGGCTTTAATGCTCATTAGTTTTTCGTGTATTAATTCCATCCTTATTGTTTTTTAAAATTGATGATTTTTTCGGTAACAATATCATCATAAATCATTTCGGCCGCCAGATCAGCTCCATCATTGGTGAAATGGTATCCATCGTAAAAGAGTCGCGAATCTTTTGGTAATCTCGCTGCCAGATTAATATACGGAACGCCCATTTCTTCCGCCACATCAAAGGTACTTTTGTTGTACATTTTTAAAATGTAAGCACGAGTTTTGCCATTGATTTCCCCAGTTTTTAACAGACCCAAATCCACATTGGTCATCAAATCTTTCTCGTCTGAGAATAAGATACTCTGAGCAACGAAAATTAGTTTAATGTTGTTGGTTTTACAGATTTCTGCGAATTCGCGGATACGTTCTTTATAAGGGCCGATGAAAGGTTGCTCTTCATTCAATCGTCGAAGAATAGCGGTGTCGCTCATTTTTAAGGTAGGCGCTTTGCTGAGGTCGGTAATAAACTGATGATTGAGTCCTGCATCTTTAGATTTTCCCGCTCTAAGAATATTGACGATCAGAGCAGGAAGTTCAAGGAAATTGTAAACCTTCTGATACCATTTGCCGTCGTATTCGTCGAAACGCGCGGGTTCTTTAAGGCCCATATCATTCAATCCGCACATCAAAATAATATAATCGGGCTTAAGTTTCAGTACATACTGTTTCAACATTTGAAGGTTGCCAAAGCTCGATTGACCATCCATGCCGGCATTGTTCAACCAGATAGAAGGGTCTTTCTTATGAAGTTTAGTTCCAAGTACACCTGGCCAGTCTTTGCCATCATTCAGGTAAAAACATTCAGTTGTACTGCCACCCATGCAAATAATTTTAGTGGCATTGCTGTCGCTCGGCTCCGGTCCGCGGAAACCTAGACTGTTTTTAGTGTGAATAAGATGCGTGTCTAGTCCGGGAACATTTGGAATATCCGTCTCGTAAACCTTATTGATGGGTAAAACGATTTCGCCGTTTTTGACTCTGCCAGAGAATGGATTGTAAAAATGCAACACAATCTCGAGACCGATCACGACAATCAGAACAAATCTGATAATTTTCCAGAGCGCCTTCATTGTGGCAAATTTAATCAAAATTGATATTCATCAAAGCGTATGCTGATTAAAAACTAAAATCGTAAATTTGCAGAATGTTAAACATCGCACAGGTATTAAAACAGCTAGGTATTAAGAAAGTCAACGAAAGTGTCTGCACGGGCGTCAACTGGATCAGCGCCGTTGGCTCAACCACTAAAGTGATAGTATCTCCAACCGACGGTAAAAAAATCGCATCCGTTGTATATGCCAGTACCACCGAGTATGAGGCTGTGATGAAAAGAGCTGGCGATGCATTTCAGGTTTGGCGCAATATGCCTGCTCCTAAACGTGGCGAAATTATTCGTCAGTATGGCGATGTGTTAAGAGAACACAAAGATGCTTTAGGCACTTTAGTGAGTTACGAAATGGGAAAGAGTTTGCAGGAGGGTAAAGGCGAAGTGCAGGAGATGATAGACATCTGTGATTTTGCCGTAGGCTTGAGTAGGCAGTTATATGGACTTACCATGCACAGCGAGCGTCCTAAACATCGCATGTATGAGCAATGGCATCCACTGGGTATTGTAGGTGTTATCTCGGCATTCAATTTTCCAGTTGCGGTTTGGAGCTGGAATGCTATGATAGCAGCGGTTTGTGGTAATGTGAGTGTATGGAAACCATCTGAAAAAACACCGCTTTCTGCTATTGCCTGTATGAATTTGTTGAAGAAAGTTTTAGAAGAAAATAAATTACCAGAAGGCATTTTTACCTTAATAAACGGCGATGCAGAAATTGGTAAACAAATTGCCGAAGATAAACGCATTGCGCTAGTGTCAGCTACTGGAAGTACGCGCATGGGTAAATCTGTTGGTGTTGCCGTTGCAGAACGTTTTGGAAAGAGTTTGTTAGAACTTGGTGGCAACAATGCCATCATCATCACAGAGAATGCTGATCTGGCTATGGCCTTGCGTGCTGTGGTATTTGGAGCTGTTGGTACTGCAGGTCAGCGTTGCACCACCACAAGAAGAATTATAGTACACGAAAAAATCTATGATGAGTTTTTAAAGAAACTGATCAAAGCTTATAAGCAAATTAAAATTGGGGATCCTTTGGATCAGGCCAATCATATGGGACCATTGATTGACGTTCACGCGGTGCAGGCCTATACTAATGCACTAGAGCAACTGAAGAAAGAAGGTGGAAAGATCTTGTTTGGAGGAAAGGTGTTGAAAGGTGCAGGGTATGAGAGCGGTTGTTATGTTCAGCCGGCGATTTGCGAAGCCCGTAATGTTTACAAGATAGTACAGGAAGAAACCTTTGCGCCAATTTTATATGTCATGACTTATAAGAAGATGTCCGAAGCCATGGCCATGCAGAATGATGTGAAACAAGGTTTAAGTTCGGCGATTTTCACCAATCACATGCGCGAGGCAGAGTTTTTCTTGTCAGCAGAAGGTAGTGATTGTGGTATTGCCAACGTTAATATTGGTACCAGTGGTGCGGAAATTGGTGGCGCTTTTGGCGGTGAAAAAGAAACAGGTGGGGGAAGAGAGAGCGGAAGTGACAGCTGGAAAGCCTATATGCGCAGACAAACCAATACCATTAATTATTCTGATACTATGCCGCTGGCACAAGGTATTAAATTCGATTTTTAAGTTTCACAACAAATTCGACCATTCTGCAAAATATAAGTTGGCATTAGAAAAAACAACAATTAAATAGTTTCTTCAGCAATGTAATTTCGGACATCACTTGTTCGAAACTAATGAAATTACTTATTGCAGATTCCGATGTTCAACAATCAGAATGTCTGAAAAGCCGGATTTGTTCATCTTCTGATGTATTTGCAGAAGTCATACTTGCGCGAACACCTGTCGAGATTCAACGATCATTTGTGCAAGGTGTACCAGAGGTAATGCTTTTATTCACCGGCAGGCAATCGCCATGTAACTTTGATGTATTCAAATACATTCAAACTACTAATTGTGTTCTCATAGTTATCAGTGATAATCCATGGGATGCTGTGGAGGCCATTAAATTAAAAGCAATAGATTTTTTTCTTACACCTTACGAGACAGAAGATTTAGAGTATGCCATAGAAAAAGCTACGGCTATCGCATCAGTAAGGGATCACGAGACAATTGAAGATACGATTGTCAGGTCAGTTTCAGGGGATATAATAGTAGTATGGGATAAGGATAGGATATTACCCATAGATGTTGGGGATATTGTCAAAATAAAATCAAGCGGTGCCTATTCAGATATTTATCTTGAAAATGAAAAACACTATGTATCTGCCAAGAATCTGGGAGTTTTTGAAGAGATTTTAAAACAGCGAAATTTCGTAAGGATTCACCATTCTTGTCTCGTTAATTTAGGGCATATTAAATATTACAACCCTGGCAACAAAGCGTATGTGACCTTAAGTGATAGTAAAATAGAGTACGTTTCTAAGAGGAAGAAAAAAGACCTCTTACGGTTTTTTAACGCCGACTAAAAAATATTTAATCCTTTGCCATCGTGTTTGCAAAGAACCGTGTAGGCACTAGGTTTTACTTTGCGATACGGACTAAGATTGATGATAAAATTTTTAAGTAATTGAACCGCTATCTTAAGTGGTTTACCTTTGTAAGCAAAACGCACCTGGTCTGGTGTGATGAAAACAAACTCTTCAGAGACTACTTCGAAGCCTTCGCTTTTTAGTAAGAATTTAAACAGAGCAGGTGTGAAAATATTGATATGGCCGTAGTCTAAGTAGTGTTTAATTTTATTGTCGACAAAAAAACTAAAATCTATTGGGACTTCAAAAAACTGGTGATTTGAGACTCTGGCAATTTCTCTTAATAACAATCGCGGGTGCTCGACATGTTCGAGAACGTGACTGCACATGGCCAGGTCGAATGACTTATCGCTGTATGGGATTTTATAACCGTCAAATTTGTTGACTTCTTTCAAAGACTTCATCTGACGGGCTTTGATCTTTTCTATGCCTGAGTCAGATATTTCCAGGCTGCTGATATTGTCGGAGAAGTTTTCTTTGTCTAAGAAAGACAGTACAGCGCCATCACCGGAACCAATATCTACCACTGATTTTGCTTTAAGTCTGCTGCAGAGTCTAATGATGTTGCCGGCTTTCTGACGACCGCCCATAAGGCGCCATTGAGCATCGCTATTGGTGTATTGATTGTCGTAAGTACTTTGTACGTTTTCGGAAACATCCTTCATAGTGGCAAATTTAAGGATATCTTCGAATTTTTTACATCTCTGCTGAAGAAGAGGTGTTTTTAGTATTTAACCTGGTATTTGCCAGAGTTGTCTACCGACATTTTAGGAGGCGTACGCATCACTTCAAAATAATTAAAACCATCTTGCAAATTTCGCCAGAATTCGAGTCGTTTATTGTCGAAGTTGAAATATGATTTCAGATAAGCCCAGTTGCCAGCATTCATACGGCAAGGGTATATGTGAATAGGGATAAAATAGTTGGTGTCTTTGTTGTTTTGAGCTTGCACATTGCACCAGTAAAGTTCTTTAATCACTTCGTCGCTCATTGGCAGACATCCAATTGTGAGACTATCACCATGCACAAAAATCTGTCCGCCATAGCTGCTTTTATTGCCAAGTATACTATCACTTTTATTAGGGTAAGAGACTTTATATGACAGGTAAAAATTGCTATACGGGTTGTATTGATTGATGTGGTAATAGCCTTCGGGTACCTGGTAATCGCCCTCCATGCGCTTTGGTCCGAGTGTGCCGGACATATTAACAATAGAGTAAGTTTTTACCAGTTTGTAGCGGTGGTGCGTGCTATCGGCGGCCCAAAGTTCCATTTGTTTTTCTTTTTTAAAGACTCTCCAGTAAACAAATTTTGGAGGGTATTGTAACTGCTGTTTGTTAAACGCCTGGCGCAGAGTTTCGTCGCTGCTTAAACGCGCATTCCACACCCTTTGATTACCCAATTGTTTTTCTGTAAGCACCTGTGGCTGGGCCATACTGGTGGTAACAGAAGTTAAGAGCAGTAAAAAGAGAATCAGCAATCTCATGAATACAATTTACTAATCGACGATACTTATTTTGATGCTGTTAGCCATCGATTTTTTAAGTATAGGCATACTGGCAGTATGGATAACGATATCGTCTTTACTAACAAGGCCATTGCTTTTCAAAACTTCAATAACATCAGTGAAGGTCTGGTCGGTACTAACATATTCATCATAAAAGAAGCCTCTGACACCCCAAACAAGACTCATAGATTTGAGTAGTGGTTTGTTGTTGGTGAAGATATAGATATCTGCCCTCGGACGATAAGAAGAAATTTCTACAGCAGAATAGCCCGAGCGGGTCATGCCCACGATAGACTTAGCTTTCAGGTGATCGCTCATACGCACTGCGGTGAAGCAGATTTCGTCGGAAATAAAAGTATCGGAAGAAGAAGTTGGTTTAACCCCTTTGAAGTAGACACGTTTGTCTTTTTCAACGTCTTTGATGATTTTCTCCATAGTTTCCACAACCTTTACCGGGAAGGCACCCACACTGGTTTCTGCACTCAGCATCACGGCATCAGCACCGTCGATTACTGCGTTAGCCACATCGCTAACTTCAGCACGTGTTGGAGTAGGATTAACAATCATAGACTCCATCATTTGTGTTGCAACGATGACAGGCTTAGCGTGGTTGATGCATTTTTCGATGATGTTTTTTTGAATGATAGGCAAATCCTGCAAAGGCATTTCCACACCCAAATCACCACGGGCAACCATGATGGCATCTGTCACTTCAATGATGGCATCAATATTTTTTACAGCTTCAGGTTTTTCAATTTTCGCTACTACTTTACTGGATTTTCCAGAAGCTTTAATTCGGTTTTTTAGGTCGATGATATCTTCTGCTTTTCTAACGAACGAGAGACCTATCCATTCGATATCGTTTTCAAGTCCGAATTCCAGATCTCTAATGTCTTTTTCCGTTAAGCTGGGGAAAGACACATCGGTATGTGGTAGGTTAAAGCCTTTTTTAGATTTAAGGATGCCACCGGTGATAACAGTTGCTTCGACATCAGTTTCGTTTAAAATTTTATCGACACGAACTTCGATTTTGCCATCATCGATAAGAATAAACTCGCCAGGTTTAACATCTTGTGCCAGGTCGTGGTATCGTATGCAGATCATCTGGGCATTGCCAATCATCTCTTTAGACGTTAGAATAATCTTTTGGTTATCTGCCACTTCAACGCCATCACCTTCTACCATTCCCAGGCGGAGTTTCGGACCTTGTAAATCTTGCAGGATGCACACATCGGCATTCAATTCTTCGTTGATAGAACGAATGTTTTTAATGACCTCCAGATGGTCTTCATAAGAGCCATGAGAAGAGTTGATACGGCAGACATCGACACCTGCCATGATGATATTTTTAAGCATTTCTCGAGACGCCGTAGCGGGTCCGATAGTTGCAACGATTTTAGTTTTATTGAATTTGGATTTATACATGATTGAGATCCTCTAAATATAGTTTTGACTGAATGATATTGTGAAAAAAGGCTTCTTTGCTTTTTACGAGATCGAAGCTAAATGGGTGAATGAATTCTATTTTTTTATTTTGTTTAATGGCATCAACTGCTTTTTCGAAGTAGGCATAAATATCATTTCCATTGCAAATAAGTAAGTAGTCGAACATAGGCTTTGATTGTAAAAACCAAGAATCGCTTCCTTTGTTTTGGATGAGGTGCCAGTTTAATTCAACATCCTCAAAAACATCGAAATAATGTTGGTGCAAACTAAAGTTATCTTTTTCTTCGTTGAGTGGTTTTTCCCATGGTAGATTAAGAGCCAGGTTCATAGCATAGCTTTTATTAATCTGCCAGGCAAGTTGATAAAAAGGGATATTGGCTCTGATTCCAGCGATTTTTGGAGGAACAACACCATTATTTATATCCTTGAAGCTCAATTTTTACTGCAAAGATAAGGGTTGAATGTTAAATTGATATGACTCTTTCGACTGCTTTTAACACTTTGTCGACAGGCAGGTCTTTCATACAGCTTTCACCAAGTTTGCATTTGCCTCTGTAAAAGCATTCACATTGTTTGTCTGGCATCACTATCTCGCCTTTTCCAAACAAGTCAAATTCGTGCGGATTGAAGATGTTGTTCATCAGCACAATTTTTTTATGCAGTCCGAGTGTTAGGTGCATACCCATTGTAACTTGCGTAACAACAAGGTTACATTGATCAATTAGATTGATAAATTGTGGAAGAGGGAAAAAGCCCAGATATTTAGCGCCGCTAAGTTGAGCAATTTCTTTGTTGCGAGCATCTTCTTGTTCGCCGCCGAGTAGAATCACTTCATGTCCCTGAGAGATAAGCGTTTTAGCGAGTTCAGCAAAGTAATGCAAAGGCCATAAACGGGTGGTCCATCTGTCGCCACAACCTGTATTTAATCCGATGATTTGTTTGTTGCGGTCGATTTGAGGCCATGAGTAGCCTTTGTCGGCATGGTTGTCCAGCTGATAAAGTTCGCCATTGTACTGAAGGTTGCACATGGCAAATATTTCCTGGCAATAGTTGAGGGTGTTGGCCTGACTCACATCGTCGAACAAACCAGTATGATATTTATGGTTGGCAAGAGGATTAGCAGGTTGAGAGATATTGTCTTTCAGGATATAACCGTATTTTTCAGTTGCTTTTACAGTTAAAAGCAAAGCAGAAGCTTCTTTTTCCTTGTCGAGGTTAATGGCAATGTCAAATTCGGCATGCTGAAGATAAAGTGCAGATGCGTAATCAAATTTGAGAATTTCGTCGATTTTTCCCGCTGGCAATATTGCAGGAGTATGGGTCAGCCATGTAATTTTACAGTTAGGGTATAATGATTTATAAGTGCTGATAAGCGGGGTGGTGCGAATAACATCGCCGATAGCGCCAAGCTTTATAATTAGTATACGTTTGCTGATTTTTTTGTAAGACGGGCAGTTGTCGCAGTGGTAACCATGTTCTTTGTGTGGATTACAAGGGACATCCCCTTTTAAATACAAGCAATCTGATTGATAAAATTCCATATCTATGAGTCTGCAAAATAAGATTATTTGCGATGAAATAAAAAATTTTTGACTTTATGGCACGAAAATGGCTGTTTTTTCTGTTGTTTAAGTAACCTTTTGACGAAATTATCGTCTAATAGTATAATTAATACCCCCGAATTGCAAAAAATAACCTATATTTGGAATGGAATTGTGATGAAGCGTTTACTTCATATATTGGTTACTGCATTGTGTTTACTGAGTACGTCTACTGTTTTTTCAACGCATATGGTGGGCGGATTTATCAGTTATCAATACGATGGCGAAGGCTCAACCGGGGTACGATATATCATCACGATCAATTCTTACCGCGATTGCAAAGCAACCTCTATCAATTTTCCTGAAACTATAGAAGTTTGTGTCTATAATAAAAATGACCAAAAGCTGGCAGGTACTTATACATTTAATATTGGTCCCCGTACAAAAGTGAATCCTGTTGGACGTACCGATTGTCCAGAGGCTACTCAGGTTTGTTTGGAGCATGCCATTTATCGAAGATCTATAGTGGTGCCTAAAAGTTCTTTTGGATATTATGTCAAATGGGAAATCTGCTGCCGTAACGAACAGGTTAATTTAAGAAATGATGTGGATGGTAATCCATTCATTGGGCAGACATACCAAACTATTATTCCGCCTTCCAATGTCGTTAACAGTTCGCCTTACTTTAAAGATGTTCCGGTGCCATTTATGTGCATCAACGACACCGTTCAGGTGAGTAATTATGCTGTCGATGCCGATGGAGATGTGCTGGTATACAAGCTTGCTACACCATGGTATGGTGCCAGTTTATCAAATAACTACCCAGGTTGCTCACCATTCTACGATCCTCCAAAACCTATTGCTGATGCCGATTATTCTTCAGGCTATAATGGTCAGTTTCCTTTTGGTCCTACCGGCTTGTCAATGATTAACTCTGCAAGTGGTGTTACTACCTTCAAAGCTACTAAGGTTGGCAATTATGCAGTAGCGATAGATGTGGAAGAATACCGGAATGGGGTGATGTTAAGTTCCACCAGGTTGGATTTACAGGTTCTGATTATTAATTGTACGCCCAATAACAAACCAACTATTTCCACTCCAAAGAAAATTCACACTGTTTTTGAAGGAGATCAATTGTGTTTTGATGTCACTTCCAAAGACAAAGACAATCACAATATTACTTTAACAGGATCTGGAGATTTAATCAGTGGAATCAATGGTTTTACAGGGAATAAAGCTACTTTTTCCCCAGCATTTGCCAAAGGCACTGTTACTTCTCAATTTTGCTGGAAAACAGATTGTAGTCAAGGGCGTAAGAATTATTTATATTTCTTTACAGCGAAAGCAGTTGACGATGGTTGTCCTTCTAAGTTTACTTTGACGGATGTTGCAATCAGGGTATTACCGTTTACGGGTAAATCGCAGGTTACTGGTCCGGCAAGTGTTTGTCAGGGAAGTAAAGGCATCATCTACAATGTTACTACCACTGCAGATACTTTGCCAGAGTTAACTGGCCATACATTGGATGTCCAAATAACGAATGGTACTTTGGTGAGTTTTACACCTACCTCTATTGTGGTGAATTGGGATAAAACAGCACTCAGCGGTAAAATTCAGGTTATACCAATTTCAAGATTTGGTTGTGGCGGAGATACCGTCATATACAATGTTAATTTAATTCAGTCGCCACCTGCACCTGTTATTCCTGGTATCGACACTGTTTGTGAAAATACGTCTAAGGTTTATTCAGCGACGGTGTTAGGAGGCATGACCTACCAATGGTGGGTGAATAATGGTAGTGTACTTGGTTCTTCGAATAGTTCGTCTATCAATATTGTTTGGGGCATGGCTGGAAAGGCCAGCGCTAAAGTGATTCAAATAAATTCAAATAATTGTCCAGGGGATACTTCATATTTGAATGTTTGGGTGTCAAAACCGCAAACACCACCTATCAGTGGTAAAGCCAGTGTTTGTCCGAATTCCAGCAACATAGAATATAAAGTTGATTTCAGCGAGCCAGGTTCATCCTTTTTCTGGACAGTCAGTGGAGGTACTGTTACTGGAAGTAGTAATGGCAATTCGGTGAAAGTGAACTGGGGTAATCAGGGCACTGGCTTTGTGAAGGTCATAGAAATAAACAGATTTGGCTGCAAGGGCGATACCATGTTCATGGCAGTTAATAAAACATACAATTTAATTTCTGATAAAATTCAGGGCGATACAGATATCTGCGAAAATTCTTTGAATCAGGTGTTCTCTGTTCCATTTAGTCCTGCTACTACCTATTCATGGACAGTTAATGGAGGGATACTAACTTCCGGTCAGGGCACCAATTCGATAAGGATTGACTGGGGAAGCAGTGGCACAGGTAGTGTTAGTATGTATGAAACCAGTTATGATTCGGTTAATCAAAAATTCTGTGTGAGCACATTGGTCAGCAGAGTCGTCAATATCCGACCTTATCCAACAGCTAATACCATCAATGGAGTTAATGAAATTTGTCAGTCTGGTGCCTCTGGCACATACAGTGTGAATGGTATGGCAAAATCTACTTATCTATGGTCGGTAAACAACGACACTTCTGGAATTCAGGGACAGGGTACTTCAACAATTGCATTGTCTTATAGTAAAGAAGGCACATTTACGATCAGAGCGGTGGAGACTTCAGAATTTGGATGTAGCGGTCCGCTAATTAGTTTTACATTGATTGTTCATCCAAAGCCTCGTACGACACCAATAGTGGGTGATAGTGTGATATGTTCGCCAAATCTGAGTAATTATAATTATTCTGTAACAGGTTTCCCTAGTTCAAGGTTTGATTGGTTTGTCAATGGTGGCGTACCTGTAGTTCCAAGTATTACCAATGCCATCAATGTTAACTGGGTTGGTCAGCAATCCAGCAGTATCAAAGTTGTTGAGATAAGTGATTTTGGATGTGTTGGAGATACCATTCGTTTGAATGTATTCTATGATAATCCAGCTTTGTATCTTAGCTACATCACAGTGAATCCACCTCCGGCAGATGACAATGGCATGGAAGTTAACTGGAAACTGATAAATGCTCCTAGGTACAACAATCAGTTAATTATACAGAGAAGAAGAGCTGGCTCAGGAGAATTGTTTGTAGATGTGGGAACTGTTAACGGTAGTTTAGTGAAATTTAACCATACGAATATCAATACGGATCTTAACGCCTGGGATTACAGAGTTAAGGGTTATGATTTGTGTGGTAAAGAAATATATACAGATGTGCATACTAATGTCTTGCTCAGCGGAACTAAAACAGATGCTTATAGCGTGAGTTTGAATTTTACGCCATATTTGGGATGGGGCAGCGCGAGCATTCGTTATGATTTATACAGACAATTGAAAAACAGCACTGATTTCGAATTGTACGAAGCAAATATTACTGATTTCAATGCCGCTTTCAGTAATGGATTGGAATACTATACTCAGTGTTACAGAGTAAAAGCGACCAGGATTGGAACTGATACGGTGAGTTGGAGTAATGATATCTGTTTCAACTTTGAACCAACATTATTTATTCCAACAGCTTTCTCGCCAAATGCCGATGATTTGAATGACGGTTATTCAGTAAGAGGCGGAGCCTTAAAGACATTTGATTTCATTATTTATAATCGCTGGGGAGAAAAATTGTATCAGACAGATGATTTAAAATTTGTCTGGGATGGTAAGTACAAAGGGCAGGATCAGCCTCAGGATGTGTATATGTACTATTGTTATTACACAGGATTTGACGGTAAGAAATATTCTACTAAGGGCACCATTACCCTGTTGCGTTAATAGTGGTTTCATTTATTTAAAAGTTTCTTAAATAAGTTGATATAAATTAAAAGACTTATTAATATCAGTGAAGTTATTCTTGTAATAAAGAATTAAATAACGAAATTTGCCTCATTAATTATGGCTATCATCATCACAGACGAATGTATTAATTGCGGCGCATGCGAGCCGGAATGTCCTAATAATGCCATTTATGAGAGTGGCGTAGAGTGGAGAATTAAAGACGGTACCAGCGTAGAAGGTCAGTATAAAATGAGCGACGGTTCTATGGTAGACGTGTCAGCAAAACATTCACCAATCAGCGAGGAGGTATATTATATTGTGCCTGATAAATGCACTGAGTGTATGGGTTTTCATGAGGAGCCGCAGTGTGCGGCAGTTTGTCCGGTAGATTGTTGTGTGCCTGATCCTGATAGAAAAGAATCTGAAGATATCTTACTCGACAGAAAATCGAGATTACATATTTAATGCAGAATAAGGGAACTTGTTTGATTACCTATGTGCCAATGAGGGCAGAGCCCCGTTCAGGTGCAGAGATGGTAAATTCTTTGATTTTTGGCGAATCGTATACGGTACTTGAAGAACTAGAAGACTGGCTTTGTGTTCAATGCGATTACGATCAATACAAAGGTTGGATCAGCAAGGGTTCTCACGCTCCTTTTGTCGAAATGCCAGATGTTAACGATAGTTTATACCTGGAAGCACCAGGCTATCATCAAAAATTATTAATTCCTTGTGGCGCTCAGATGCCCATGGAAATGCAGGTAGAGGTGGATGGGATGTTATACGATATCAAGCGCAAGTTAAAAACCAATCACCATTTACCACTGCGTATGCGCATTTTAAAAACAGCCCAATCCTTTCTTAATACTCCTTATCTCTGGGGCGGTCGCACCTTTATGGGTATAGATTGCTCTGGTTTTGTGCAGATAGTTTTTAAAGCCAATGGGGTGTTTATACAAAGAGATACTTCTCAGCAGATTTTGGTAGGAACAGATATTCCTTATGGCAAACAAGAGGCTGGCGATCTGGTGTTTTTTAGCAAACCTGGTCAGAGTAAAGTCTCGCATGTTGGCTTGCTAATGGAGGCCCATAAAGTGATTCATGCCAGTGGTAAGGTTCAGGAAACTAAACTGACAGAAGCAGGCATGATGATGGGCGAAACCCTTGCTTATGCTTTGATTGGAATAAAGCGTGTTTTGTAATGGACTGGAGTAAAGACGACGCCTGGAAAAAGAAGAGCAAGGAAAAGCAGAAGTCATTCAAGCGCTTTTTAGATACCGTTCAGCCTGCCAAAATCATCCGTCAATTACCAGCCTTACACGAAGAAGCTTTTTCGAAAATTGATTGCCTAGATTGCGCTAATTGTTGCAAAAACCATAGTCCCACTTTCAAAACACCAGATATCAAACGTATTTCTAAGTATTTAAGATTGCGGGAATCAGATTTCATCGACCAATATTTGAAGATGGATGAAGACAATGATATGGTCTTAAAAGGGAGTCCCTGTACATTTTTAAACACTGATAATACCTGTCAGATATATGATGTTCGCCCATCTGACTGTGCCAGATACCCGTATACTGACGAAGATGTTTTTGTGAAAAGAAAGGCTTTAACCCTAGCCAATTCAGGTGTTTGTCCGGCTGTTTTTCATATTCTGGAAAAAGTTACGGCGATTCTCTAACTTTGTTCCCGATGAAAATAGATTGTCATGCGCACATCATGCCGGCTACCTGGCCTGACTTAAAGTACAAATTTGGTTATGGAGGATTCATACATCTGGAACATGATGAGAAGACCAAAACAGCCAGAATGCTAAGGGATGATGGTAAATTTTTCAGAAAAGTAGAAGAGAACTGTTTCAATCCGGAGGCCATCCTTTGGGATATGTCTGCCAATAATGTCGACAAGATGGTGTTGTGCACAGTGCCAGTATTATTTAACTATTGGGCTAAGCCGAAAGATGCTGCCTGGTGGGCATCATTTCTCAATGATCATATTGCAGAAGTGCAAAGCAATTATCCTGATAAATTTATCGCTTTGGGAACTTTACCCATGCAAGATATAGAGTTGTCTATTAAAGAACTTGAACGACTGAAAACACTAGGAGTTAAAGGCGTTCAAATAGGCTCTAATATCAATAACGTCAATTTAGATGACGAAAAGTTTATGCCTTTTTATGCCGCCATGCAAGATTTAGACCTGGCTTTGTTTATACATCCCTGGGAGATGATGGGCGAGGAGTTTATTCAGAAGTTTTGGCTACCTTGGTTAGTCGGTATGCCTGCCGAAACCAGCAGAGCAATTTGTTCGATGATCTTTGGTGGGGTGTTCGATCGTTTTCCTAAATTAAGAGTGATGTTTGCTCATGCTGGCGGTTCGTTTCCATTTACCATAGGCAGAATTGCGCACGGTTGGGCGGTCCGTCCGGATTTGGTGAATCTTAACGATGTTAAAAATCCTAAGGATTATATTGGTAAATTCTGGGTAGATGGCATTACCCACGACACCCGTTCATTTGAGTATTTGCTGGAGCTGTTTGGGGCCGATAAAATCTGTTATGGTACCGATTACCCTTTCCCTTTAGGGGATTTGGAACACGGTAAATTCATTGAAGAAAATCCGCATATTTCAGCATTAGATAAACAAAAAATATTCAGCGATTCAGTTTCAGCCTTTTTAAAATTATAAGTTATCAGAACACCACTAGTTATAACGAGTGCCGCCAATGCCAGATTTAAGTTTCTGCAAAGTTTAGAGAAATCGAAACAACGCAGAATGCTGTCTTTAACGGCAGTAGAGGGACTTAAAGAAATTGAAATGGCTATAGAAGGTAATTGTCAGGTGGAGCAGATATTTTTTGATGAGTCGATAGCCGACAAGCCTATGTTGCAGCGCCTGGGCAAGGCATATCCCGACGCCGAGGTTTATAGTATTGGGTCTGATTTGTTTGCCAAGGTATCTTACCGTGAAACAACAGGTGGTATCATTGCCGTGGTAAAAACCAGAACGCGTGAGCCAAAGGATTTAAACCTTGGGAAAAAGCCTTTGATATTGATAGTAGAAGGTGTCGAGAAGCCAGGTAATCTGGGAGCGATATTACGCACTGCTGATGCTGCTGCTATTGATGCTGTTATCTGTTGTCAGTTGCCGGGAGATATATACAATCCCAATATTATACGCGCCAGTTTGGGGACTGTTTTTACCGTGCCTTTGGTGGTAACAGATAATGAGACGGCCATGCAATGGTTAAAGCAAAATGAGGTTAAAACTTATTGTTCCAATTTGCACAAAGCCATTGATTATTTTGAGCAGGATTACAGTGGAGCCTGTGCCATTGTAGTTGGCACTGAAGCGACTGGTGTTTCAGAGGCCTGGCAAAATTTTGCAGATGCCAATGTTAAGGTACCCATGCTTGGAAAGATTGATAGCATGAATGTGTCTGTTGCAGCGGCCATTATGCTGTATGAAGCTCGCAGACAAAGAGGATATTAATTAACGAATTAAAGTCACGGTACCATTGATGGTTTCCTGCTTATCCGGATTCACTTTCATTTTATAATCGAAGATATAGTAATAGGTACCTGACGGGCAAATCGGACCGTTGTTGTTGACCCTTCCATTCCAGTTGATGTCGGTGGTATTGTCAGAATCTTCAAAGCTTTCATAAACTTTAACACCCCAGCGGTCGTAAATTCTAAGATGGTAATCGGTTTCGCCATCAATGATGACATCATAACGGTCGTTATACCCATCGGTTTGTCCGGGTGTAAACACATTGAAGACCAATAGGTCGATGAAGAAATTATTTTTGTAGGGTTTGCAAACGGTATCAGCACAACCCATCTGAGAGGTTGCGATCAGGCAAATATTGTAAGTGGCGGTATCAAAACCATAACGGTGGACAGGGTGAACCAGTGTAGAGGTGTTATTGACAGAGTTAATTCTTTCGCCAAAATTCCATAGCATATTGGCACTAAGTGGAACAGATTTGTTTTTGAAAATGACAGTAGGCAAAGGCGAATTAGGGTCGATGTCGAAATCGGCTTTTATGTCAAGCACAGTGATAGTTTTAGAAGTGCTATCAGAACAAATATTGTAAGCGCTATTGAGATATTCAGGTTTTAAACGGACAGTGTATTGACCGGGGATATACCAGGTTTTGGTGACAGTATCTCCTGGATTTCGCTTAAAGCTGGTGTCGTCAAACGACCATTTATCTGAAGAGTAAGCAGGGTCTGACAAACTTTTAAAAGTAATAGGGATATTCGGGCAAATGGTATCAATGCTTTGTATACCTGATTTGACAATTGGTAGCACAACAACTGCTCTGATGCTGTCTTTCTGAAAATTTGGGTCGGGGAATACGGCACTGCAGAAATAGGTACTACCAGTACTTGGATTGTAAAGCGAATCGTAGCCATTTAGTTTAATTTGGTACCTTCCAGGTTTGAGGTAATTAAACTTCATGTCTTGTTTATCGCTAACCGGTGTAATAGTGCCATTCTGATCACCAAACTCCCAGATATAACCTTTGCAATTTTCAGAGAGGTTTTTAAAAACCGCCTCTAAATTACCGCAAGCAATAGTATCGACAATTCTAAAATATGGATGTGATCCTACGATGTTTAGTTTAAATCGCAGTGTATCGGTACATCCCAATTTAGAATGAACAAAATGGGTAACAATAATTTCTTTTGCTGAGGTACTTAGAGATTTAAATGGATCTTTAAAAGGATTCGTAAATTTGCCCGTGCCGAAGTCCCAGTTATATTGAATAATCGACTCTCCAGGGTATTTCAGAATTGCAGATGAATCGAAGAATTGTTTCAGTTCATTACAATATATCGTTGTAGCACTATTGGCAACACCGGCTCTTAGATGTTGAATGAAGAGAGAATCTGTGATTGTGTCAGTGCAATTAAACTGATCACTTATGAATAATTGATAAGTATTATAACCAGGTTTGTTAAAAAGATGACAAGCATTCAGTGCTGGTATGGCTTTGGTAGAATCAGGTAATAAAACTTTTACATATTGGTCAAGAGAAGGGTCGTCGTAATATTTATTAGCTTTAAGATCCAGAACTTTTGGTACAAAACAAATTTGAGCAGGCTGACAGTAGTACGTATTAAAGCGGTTCAGGCTAAAAATTTTACCACCTCGTGCCAGAAAAGTGGCGTTTCTTTCACAACCTTTGGCATTGTATACTTTTACCTTAATTAAAAAGTTAACAGCAGCACTTGAGTATACTTTAAACAAAGAATCTATTTTAGTAGTGGTAGTGAAAGTAGATTTGTAAGATTGACCGTCGCCCCAGTCAACTTCCAGGGTTTGTCCGGCGTAGAAGATACCTGTTCCAAAGAATAGTGAAGCTCTGAAAGGTTTACAATTTCCGTATAGTTTAAAGGTAACTGAATCGCTGTTGATTGAATTAATTCTTAGGAAGGATTTTTTGTATAGTGTGTCATAATAGTAGAGTGAATCTTTTCTGAGGCGCACAGAATCGGTGCCTACATATTCCATCCATTCGGGCAGAATGGTTTCATAAATTAAATAAATATCAATTTTTCCGCTTAGTGAGCTTTTCGGTTTCGCAGGAAATTTCACATAGGTTTTACCCGAATCGAAGCTAACAAATTTTGGATTTTTATAACCATTGGGTACATCAAGATATTCCCCCTGACAGATGTCAATACTATCAAGATCTACAAGGATATTGCAGTCGCGGGTATTTACAACTTTAGTGACTGAATCCACACAACCAGTAATGGTGTCACGTACACTGAGTGTCACTTTGTAGGATTTAGGGGGCGTTTGGAAATTGTGATCGTGAAAATAGTCTGTAGAGTAGTTGCAATTATTGTTGATGTTTTTGCCTTTATCGCGATCTGTGGTGCATCTTCCACCATGGGTGTCGTATATGCTCCAAAGATATTTTGAAGCAGGTTTATTTTGATAGGTAGAGTTGTTTAGGAAAGAAACTTTTCGATCAGTAAAACATTGGTTATTGTCGAATATTTTAAAATCAGCAACCGGACCATTGATGTAGATTTGTCTGCTGAGATTAGTGATACAATTACCTCTTACAATCTGGCAGGTAAGGGTGTGGGTACCGGGGTATATAGCCAGACTTTTAGGCGTAAATGAAGTTAGAAAAAGTGATGGAAGTTTTAGGTCTTTGTTATCTAATAACCAGTTGATGCGGTCGTTTTGAGTGGGATTTATCCAGGCACTATCCAGACGAAGAGTACTAAAACACATGACAGTATCCTTGATGTTTAGTTTGCTTGGCAACGGGTCGAGATTAATAGCAAAATTTAGGAATAACGAATCTTTACAGCCGTTAAGGTCTTTAACCAATAGTTTTACAGAGCCTGTTGTAGAGCTGGTGTAGGTATAACATTTAAGGGTATTGAAATAACGGTTAGTGTCGAGGGGTTGACCGGTAACATACCAGAAGTATTTAGCACTTGAGCTTGTTTTTCCGCCAGTTTGATTTTTTAGGCAGATGTTTTTACTGACACAATCTTTAAAGGTATTAGTCATTCCAAATCCGGCATCAGACTGTTCGAGGATGTTGATGGTTCTGGTTTTAGATGCTTTACATCCGTATATATCGGTTATTTCAATTTTGATGGTGTATCTGTCGGCTTGAGCGTAGGAGTGACAGAACTGATCACCAAAAGAAGGAGATCCATTGTTTGCGAATGCGCCATCTCCCCATACAATTAGTCGGCTATTGATATACTGACCAGACTGACCGGGTAAGCTGGAGTCTTTGAAGCAAATGACATTGCCATTAAAACAAGTGTCACTTGATTTTAGCATGCTGAATTTAGCAAATGGAAGAGGCACTACAATGATGGAAGTAGAGTCGCTTATCTGAGAGCTGTTGTTAAGAGTTGCCCGTATTCGAATTTTATAGGTGCCTGGCGTTTTGTAGATGTATTGTGGAGTGATATTGGTAGAACTGGAGCCATCGCCGAAATCCCATTGAGCAGACGAAATTGTGAGTCCACCACCAGGCGAATACGAAAAGCTGGTAACGTTTTTAAGACATTCTCTTGCAGGCGTGTTAAATTTCCCTTGTGCTTTTAGTACAGAAGTAAAAGTGAATGTCAGTAAACAATATAGAAATAGTTTCAATTTCAATCTTGATACAAAGATAAATCTTAGTAATTGATTAAAAACCAATAATGTGAGAAGGTAAGAATATTTTACCTTATTCTGACATAGAAAAAATAAATTTTAGGCTTTAAGACTGGCTGCCAGATTGAGTAGTAGCCCTTCCTCCATTGGACGACCCATTAATTGCATACCGATTGGCATTTGGTTGACTGGGTGTTCACCAAAAGGAATAGAGAGGGCAGGAATACCCGCCAGATTAGACTGAACAGTAAACAAATCTGCCAGGTACATAGCGATAGGGTTACTGGCTTTTTCACCTAGTTTAAATGCCACAGTAGAAGTAGTAGGAGTCAGGATAATATCATAGGTATTAAAAATATCCATGGTTTTATTTCTGATAAGACGTCTTACTTTCTGTGCTTTGGTGTAGTAGGCATCATAGAAATCGCTGGTCAGTACAAAGGTACCAAGCATGATACGGCGTTTAACTTCCGGACCAAAACCTTCGGATCTGGATTTTTTGAAAGTTGATTCCAGATCGTGAGCGTTTTCACTGCGGTATCCGTATGTTAATCCGGAGAAGCGACTGAGGTTCGAGCTGGCTTCGGCGGTGGTTAGCACCTGATAGCAAGGCACCATTTGGTCGAGGTGTGGGAAAGAGATACCTTCAACGGAGTGACCTTTACTTTTTAGAACATTGATAAATTGTTCAGTTGCCTGTTTGATTTCAGGTTCCAGACCTGGATGTTCGAGGCAGTCGGTGATATAGGCGATTTTCAGCGGTTTTTGATCGCCGTTGAGTTGAATGTTGAGAGCGGGTCCCTGATGCATGGTAGCATCGTGTTCGTCGCTACCAGAGATAACGTTTAGTAGCAGAGCCATATCATCTGGAGAGGCCGTAAACGGACCAATCTGATCGAAGCTAGAAGCGAAAGCGATTAAGCCCCAGCGACTGATAGCGCCATAGGTAGGGTAGATACCATAGATGCCAGTGAAGGCAGCAGGTTGTCTGATAGAACCACCGGTATCGCTTCCCAGAGAAGCCAGGCACATATCGGCTTGAACGGCAACAGCACTACCACCTGAACTACCACCTGGAACTCTGGTAGGGTCGATGGCGTTGAGAACAGGGCCAAAAGCAGAGTTTTCGTTACTGGCACCCATCGCAAATTCGTCGCAGTTGGTGCGACCAATAATGATGGCATCCTCGGCGAGTAGGCGTTCGACTACAGTAGCAGAGAACAGCGATTTAAAGCCTTTCAGGATTTTAGAAGAGGCATTAGATTCGTGGTCTTTGTAGACGATATTGTCTTTGATGGCGATAACCATTCCAGCCAGTTTGCCAGCGGAGCCATTAGAGATTTTGTTTTGGATTTGCGAAGCAAGTTCTAGCGCTTCGTTATTAAACACTTCAAGAAAAGCATTGAGGTGTTTGTTTGATTCTATCTGGTCCAGGTAATACTGAACAAGTTCAGGCAAAGTAATACCTGATTCAGAAATAGATTTTTGAATTTCCTTTAGAGAAGAAAACCGTTTTTTCATTAATCGGTCAGCGACTATTTTTTCTCTTCCGAGTCGGTAGATTTTTCTTTGATACCTTTTTCGATTTCAGTTTTTACGTTGTTTTTGGCTTCGTTGAACTCACGGATACCGTTACCTAAACCACGCATTAATTCTGGAATTTTTTTACCACCGAAGAAGATAAGAACTACAGCGACTAAGAGAATGATCTCTGTTGGTCCGATATTGCCTAAAATTAAAAGTGACATTTTTTTATATATTTAACCATGCAAAGGTACGGATAAATAAAAAGACTGGGAATAAAATTCGACGATTATTTTTAAAAAAAATTTTTATAAGTTTGAGTAAATCTTTTGATTTGCAAGTCGATTAAACAATTTATTACCATGAGCCAGACATTAAGTGATGTTTTAAAAGAGTACAGTAACAATTTAGATAAGTGTATCAACCACACTGTACATGAGTTTTCCAATATCCGCGCGGGTAAAGCCTCTCCGGGTATGTTGGAGAGTGTGATGGTGGAGTATTATGGTGCACCAGTGCCATTGGCACAGGTAGCCAATGTGTCTGTTCCAGATGTGCGTACCATCATGGTTCAGCCATGGGAAAGAAATATTATTAACGATATTGAAAGAGCAATTATCAACAGCAATCTGGGCTTTGCGCCAGGTAACGATGGTAATGCAATTAGAATTACCATTCCGCCGATGACCGAAGAACGTCGTCAGCAGTTAGTGAAAATGGTTAAACAAGAAGGCGAAGCCAGTAAAATTGTGGCGCGTAACTATCGCAAAGATACTAACGAGAAGATCAAGAAACTTCAGAAAGATGGCTTAAGTGAAGATGAGGCAAAAGACGCTGAAGCTAAAGTTCAAAAGCAATTAGACGGATTAATCGTTAAGATTGATGCCTTGATTGTTGAGAAAGAGAAAGAAATTATGACCGTTTAACGGACAAAAATACAGAGACTAACAACTCGGAAACAGGATCGGATGGTCCTGTTTTTTTATGTTTTTATTTTTTTGATAGTCAGTTGATTTCGATTGATATGAAACATTTGTTGGTAATTTAAAGGGGTTCATTAAAGAAGTATCGGGTAGAAGCGTTAAATTTGAATATGTTTGATAATTTATTACAACTCGTAAAAGAACACGCCGGAGAGGCTATTGTAAACAATCCAGCGATTCCAAATGATAAAAATGATGCGGCCATTGGTGTGGCTTCTGAAGGTATTATGGATCAATTAAAGCAGATGGGTGCTTCAGGCGGTATGGATGCTATTATGGGTTTGATGAAGGGCGGAAATGTTGCTGGTAGTTCAGCTGTAGCAGATATTGCGGGTAATGTAGCTGGTAAACTGATGAGTAATTTTGGTTTAGATGCGTCTCAAGCTGAGGGTATCGTTAAGAATCTGGTTCCTCAGGTAATGGATAAGTTTGTGTCTAAGACTGCCGATCCCAACGATAAGAGTTTTGACTTGCAAGATGTCATCGGTACCCTTTCTGGAGGCGGTATGGGTGGAGTGATGGATAAATTAAAAGGTCTTTTTTAAGACAGCTTCAGTTCCATGTGTAGGAGGTGTATGCCTTTTGCCCAATAATCTTTTTCTTCAGACAGCGTTTTGAACCCTTGTCCGGCATAGAATGTCTCGGCAAATTGGGAGGTATTGACTATTACTTTCTCAATGCCTTTTTCTTTGCGGATTAAGTTTAAACGATAATGTAAGAGCTGTTTGCCGATGCCCTTTCCTTGAAAGTCGGGATGCACCATGTCCCAACTGATATGGGCTTTTTTCTGCTCGCGAAAGTAATTAACGCCACCACAGGCGATGATGGTATTGTCTTTTACAACAACAAAATAATCGTCAACTTTGTTGTCTAAATAGTGACTGAAATCTGTTGCTTCTTCAGGTGCAAAATAATGAGGTGTGTTCAACGCCAAGAGCTCTAGAAGTCGAGCTTTGTCGGTGCTTTGATAGACTTGTATATGGTAATCTTGAAAGGTCAAAATTGATGGGCCGTGAGTTTGAGTATCGACTCAGAGAGAATGCGTTTGTTTTTATCGCGAATGGTTTCCTTTTCATACATCAAACCAATCTGGTAGCCGAAGTAGCGGACAATGGTTCTTTGTCTGTCGTTGGATAGATTGGTGAACTGTTTTGTTAAGATGCAGGGAATGGTGCTGTAGGCGGCATTGTCAGTACAGAAATTAGTGCCTTTGAACTGGTAAATCCAATCGTAAGGTAAGCCATTGTTGT